>Ga0272443_10006829_pt1 | contig 11123 bp, 7 predicted proteins | sample SSMAcet12_FD_193581 | JGI IMG/M metagenome (GOLD analysis project Ga0272443, IMG submission 193581) | Marine sediment archaeal communities from Little Sippewissett salt marsh, Falmouth, MA, United States - SSM-Acet-12 | ecosystem: Environmental > Aquatic > Marine > Wetlands > Sediment ... | reverse complement strand
GGCGTGCTCCACTGGGGCATGACTTCTGCGGATGTGCAGGATAACGCCGAGGTTGTACGGCAAAAAGCCGCCCTGCAGCTTCTCCTGCAGCGTCTCCGCGAAGTCCTGCTGCTCTTCGCTGACCGCATCGAGGAAACCGCCGATCTCCCGGTGATGGGATACACCCATCTCCAGCCTGCAGAGCCGACCACTCTCGGTTATCGTCTCAGCACGTATGCACAGGACCTTCTCGGGGAATTGGCGATGCTGGGAGGCATACATAAGCAGCTGCGGGGAAAAGGCATCAAGGGTGCGGTGGGGACCTCGGCAACATTTGATGAAATGCTCGAGGATACGCCCATCTCCCCGGAGACGCTCGAGGCGACAGTGATGACATCGCTCGGAATTGATGCCTTCCCGGTCAGTTCTCAGGTCTATCCCCGTCATCAGGACTACGCACTCACCGCAGCACTTGCAGGTCTTGCAGCGAGTTTGCACAAATTTGCCTTTGACCTTCGCCTGATGCAATCGGCGGGGTTCCGTGCCGCCGCAGAGCCATTTGGCGCTCATCAGGTCGGGTCAAGCGCGATGCCCTTCAAGAAGAATCCCATTCGTGCCGAGAAAATCTGCTCGCTTGCCCGTTCCGTATCCGCCGCACTCCCGGAAGCCTGGAACAACGCCGCTGTCACCCTGCTGGAGCGAACCCTGGACGATTCCGCCAACCGGCGTCGCTATATCCCCGAGATGTTCCTTGCGCTGGATGAAATGCTTCTCTCCGCTGCTGCAATCCTGAAAGGATTGGTCGTCGATCGGCATGGAAGTGAAGCCATCCTCGAACTGTACGGGCCTTTTTCAGCGCTCGAGAGGTTGCTGAACCTTCTCGTGAAAGAAGGGGCGGACCGTCAGGTGATGCATGAGCGGCTGCGACAGCACAGTATGACGGCATGGACAGCGCTGGAAGAGGGAAAACCCAACCCTCTCATCGAACAGGTCAGCAACGACACAACCATTCTGCAGTATCTTCAACCGGGGAAAGTACAAGCGCTGATGGACGCACGCACCTACGTGGGGCTTGCTCCACAGCGAGCAAAGGCAATGGCCGCCAGGATTCGAACGGCGTTTGGCATCGAATCCCCCTGAGCCGCCGCTATTCCGGATCACCCCGGAAAAACGAATCCGCCGCAAGTTCCCCGGAAGTCCATTCCGAAGGAATCCGCACCAGACGTGCAAGGTGAGGATGGACTTCCCTCACCGCTTCAACCATGCCCAGTGCAACCTCGCGGATGGCGAAGTGCGCCATGTCGGTTGCCCGCAATTCGCATAGGTGAGCTAATTGACGCAGATTAATCTGGATGAGAACCCGCCGCCGGAATCCATTCGGGACAAGATACGACGCGACGTCCGGGTTCCATGTTTCCAGGTTGACGTACGCTTCTCCTGCCTGCTCCATGGCTGTCCGGTATTGAGATCCTGCACCCATCTCCTCGATCAACAGCGGGACTTCATATCCAAGGTGCGCAGTCAGAGGTTGTGGGATCTGCGTCATCATGCGATGACGCTTGAACTCGTAGTACGCACCCTGATCCATCGTCAGTTCAAAGGTATACACCGCCATTTCGGCTTCACGCAGGAGCGCATCATGGCGGGTCCTGTCCTCCGCCCAGCCCATTAAGAGCCGGAGCTTCTCATCAGCCGGAAGCCTGTGGACGATCTCCTGCACCTCTGAATACCGCCGATCGCCAGAAGCATACAGGATTGCTGCAAGGATGGTATTCTCTGCTTCAGAATCAGCCTGGATGAGTGTCACGGCTGGCGCTCGTTTCGCTGCCAGTGCCGGTCTTTCGTGGTTTCCGAGCTTCTCGCTTTCACGACGCTGAAACGCTCTGGTCTGTTCCCAGTAAGGTATCGCATCCACATAGCGGACCAGCGTGGGCGCTTCCTGCAGCGCAACCTGGAGGGCCTCTGCGCCCATTGTGCGCACTTCCTCGAGGGGATGGGAGAGCATCTTCCGAAGTGCGTGAGCCAGCACGCGCGCGTTGGCGGTCAAGCCGACATTGGCAAGCGCTGCGGCGGGCAACAGATACCGGATGGAATCGATGGCTTCCGATCGAAGGTTCCGCTCACTCATTTCCGGTTTTAACCCTGCAACATGCTCCATTGCCGGTTGGATTAACGAACCGTACAGCGAAAAAAGCATCCGGTTGGTCGATTGGAATACCTCAAGAAGGGGATGGTTCTCCAATTCAGCAGGGCAGCAGTATCCATCCTGATCCCATTCCTGATAACGTGTTGATTTTTCCGTATACGATCCAAGCCGGTTGGATTGGAGACATTCCACTGCAAGCCGTGAGATGTTTTCAAACGCCAGGTGAAGAACAGCATGCTCGGCAACGGACGCATGCCCGTAGCCCACTACCCATTTTTCATGAAACTCTGCCGCCCGGGCATCCGTCAGTTCCTCCGCAATTGCGCGAAAGGAAAGCGGTGACCTTGATGTCTTTGCAAAGGTCACCGCAATGGTCTCCGCACCATATCGACGGGGATCCAGGAGGTAGATTCTGCGTTGCTTACTGTCCTTGGTCATGACCGATCTCCGCAGTGAGCGTTCCACGCGCCTGCAAAACGTCCTTCTTAATCTGCTCCCGAAGCTCGTCTACTGAACCGAAACGCTGCTCCCCTCGCAATCGCTTCACAAAGGACAGCGACACTCCCTCACCATAGATATCCCCCGTGAAATCCAGCAGGTGCGCCTCCATCGTCATTGCATGGTCATGGTCAAACGTCGGACGAACGCCGATATTGACCACGGCTGACCAGATTTGCTCGCGAATTCCCGCCGTGCACGCGTATACGCCCGAAGCAGGCAGCAATTGCTCAGCCCAGCTATCGATATTGGCTGTTGGAAACCCGACGTCATGACCACGTCCAGACCCCGGCACGATCAAACCCTCAACAGCATAGTGTCGGCCTAGCAGCCTCCCAGCGAGCTCCACGTCCCCGCTCCGGAGAGACTTTCGGATCCGGGTCGAACTCACAACTTCGCCATCCAGCAAGATGGGAGGAACCACCTGGAGTTCAAACCCATATGTCTGCTGAGCTGCCTCGAGGAATGCGAGATTCCCTTCACGCCCATGACCGAACGTAAAATCCTCCCCAATCCAGATTTGTGTGGGATGGAGGTGTTCTAACACCAGGTCCAGAAAGCTGCTGGCTGTCATCGTTGAAAACGCATGATCGAAGCGCTGCGTGATAACAACATCGGCGCCAATGGAAAGCAGCTTCTCTGCTCGCGCATCGGGCGGCATGAGATACGAAGGGGTAGACCATCCCCGGAGAACAGCGGTGGGATGCGGGAAAAACGTCAAGGCAATCGCGGGGAGCTCAGCCGATTCGGCGAATTCGGACATCCTGCGCAGCAGCGCCTGATGCCCGAGATGGACACCATCGAAGGACCCGATGGCCAATGTGCTTGCTTGAAAGGTCGCTGCAGTTATGTCCTGTTTTTGCATAACGAGGTTCAGCGGTTGAAAACCTTGCTGGGATGCCATTCCTCCGGATCCGGCACGGGTTCCAGGATGGCAACCAGATCGCCGTCCGGGCCAATGGCTTTGGCAATGTCGTCCCAATCCATCTCGCGCGGAATGCGGTGACCATTCTGCAGTAAGTCCAGCTCGTCGCCATTCACGACGATCTCCGGCAAGTCGGGGAGGGCATCCGTGGCCGGACGGACATATTTCTCCCACTTCTCAGTCACAAATCCCACCTCCAATTTTGGAAGGGGTTCCGCATCGTCAATGGTGAAGGGTCCTGCCTTCGTACGGCGAAGCTCGGCCAGATGTGCTCCCGTGGAAAGCTTCTCTCCAATATCATGTGCAAGCGAGCGGATATACGTCCCCGCAGAACACTCAATCTTCACAGAGAGATCAGGCTTTTCATATGAGAGGACTTTCAGCTCGTAGATGGTTACATCACGCGGCTCGAGATCGATTTTCTTGCCCGCGCGTGCGAGCTCATAGGCCTTCTTCCCTTTGACCTTGATTGCGCTGTAGGGAGGTGGCACTTGTTCGATGTCACCACGGAACTCGTCCAGGACTGATTCGATCTCTTTCAACGTTGGATACGTCTTGGTTTCCCGCGTGATGCGACCTTCTGCGTCATACGTTTCGGTGGAAACGCCGAACCGGATAATCGCTTCATAGCGCTTGGAAGACGTTGACAGATACTCGCTCAACCTGGTCGCGGCGCCCAGACACAGCACGAGCACTCCTGAAGCCCGGGGGTCGAGCGTACCCGCATGTCCAACTTTCCTGATGCCCGTCCCCCTTCGAACCATTGATACAATTTGATGTGAAGTCGGTCCGACCGGCTTATCAACAACCATGATTCCAAAGGACTTCATTCCACTACTCCATCAGAGGGATGAGCACGCGTTCTGTCTCCTCCACTACCCGCTCAACTACCTCTTCCATTGATCCGACAATCTCTGCACCTGCCGCCTGTGCATGACCGCCGCCACCAAACGCCGTTGCGATCGAAGATACATCGTATCCCTCATGTGATCGCCAGCTTACCTTGACCTTGTTCTCATCCTGCTCAACAAATATCATGCTGACGACAGCGCCCTCAACCGCACTGAGCAGGTTAATCAAATCTGCATCATCATTGCCATCATATGCGACTGCCGTCCGATCCTCAAGTGACAGGACCGCCCAAACCATCGCGCCGCGGCGCGCGAGCTGCGCCAGACCTTTCGCCCAGTACTCAAGGTCCACATAGCGATGTTCATGAAGACCGCGCAGGTACAGCGTCGAAAGATTGGCACCATACTCCATCAACCCTGCAGCAATACGCAGCGTCTCCGGCCGAACCCCGGGGGTCCTGAAACCAAGCGTATCCGTGATCATCGCCATCAGCCAGCACGATGCCGTATCCTGGTTCAAGGGAAGACCCAGTTCAGGAGCGATGCTGTACAGGTATTCCGCTGCAGAGGACGCGCCCGGATGGACCAGGTTGACGGAAGCGAACTGCGTATTGGTTGCGTGATGATCGATGTTCAAATCTGGCTGTATGGACTGTGATTCGAGATGAAAACCAAGTCGATCCAGATCGGCGCTGTCCACGGAGAGCAGCAGTCCGGGATCTTCCGGAAGGGTTTGCCGGACGGCATCCGCCCCAGGGAGGAACTGGAAGCGATGGGGAACACCATCTTCCAGAACGGCGATGGCTTCCTTCCCCATCGCATGAAAAGCATGGACGAGGCCAAGCATGCTTCCAACCGCATCGCCATCCGGACGAATGTGCGAGACGACCGTTATGCGGGATGCGTTCTCGATCAGCGCACGGGCAGCCTTCAACTCATTCGTCATCGGCAGTCCCGTCCTCATCAGGGTGTTCATCCTTCAACATGTCGAGAAGTTCATCAATGCGCGCCCCGCGCTCCGTGGAAGAATCCCAGAAGAAGCGTAGCTGCGGGAAGGTCCGCAGCCGTATGTTCCTCGCAAGACTGCTCCGCAGGAATCCGCTGGCGCCTTTCAACGCCCGGAGAACCTCATCCTTGCGTTCCTCACCGCCAAGTGCTGTGACATAGATGCGCGCAAAAGCAAGCTCGCGATCGACATCAACCTCGGTAATCGTGAGCATGCTCAAGCGTGGGTCAGACGCTTCTCGCTGCAGCAGGACAGCAAGTTCCTCTTTAATCCGGTCTGCTACCCGCCGGGCGCGCTCCTCAGTCGTCATGACAGGCTCCTACTCAACATAGACCTCTTCAATCGTGTAGCATTCCAGGATGTCGCCTTCTTTGAAGTCATCGAAACCCTTCAAGCCGACGCCGCATTCAAATCCCTCGCGCACCTCGTTGACGTTCTCCTTCTCGTGCTTGAGCGACGTGATCGGGCCATCATGTAGTTCTTCGCCACCTCGCAGCACACGCATGGACCCATTGCGCCGCAGTTCGCCTTTCAATACCCGGCAGCCAGCGATGTATCCAATTTTCGGAATCTTGAACACCGCCAGCACTTCGGCATTGCCCACCACGACCTTGCGCTCCTCCGGTTCAAGCATGCCCTTCAAGGCCTTCTCAATATCCTCGGTGAGCCGGTAGATGATGTTGTATATGCGGATGTCGATCTTCTCTTTATCCGCAAGCCGCAGCGCTGCCTGATCGACATCGACATTGAAGCCGAGAACGATGGCTTCCGAAGCGGTGGCGAGCATGACATCATTCTCGCTGATATTGCCCGTCTCGGCGTGCAGGACGTTCACACGGATGTCGCCGACTTCGATCGAATCCAGCGATGATGTGATCGGGGCGAGAGATCCCTGTACATCGGCCTTGATGATGAGACGCAGTTCCTGCACCTGTCCCGCCTGATACGCAGCAAAGATTTGTTCCAGCGACGTCCCGCTTCGATCTTCCTGCTGGGAGGCTTTCTCAGCCTCTTTACGCTCTGCAGCGATTGCTCGAGCTTCCTTTTCACTTTCCGCAACTTCGAACAAATCACCTGCAACCGGAACATCCGAAAGACCCATCACGGAAACCGGCATGGACGGCGGAGCTTCCTCAATGGGATTACCCTGGTAGTCAAACATGGCGCGTACGCGGCCGGACGTCGTACCGACCACCACCACATCTCCCACCTTCAACGTGCCGTTCTGGACGAGGAGCGTGGAAATCACGCCTTTCGTCTTGTCCACCTGGCCCTCAATGACGGTGCCAAAGACTACCCCATTGGGATTGGCTTTGATTTCCGTCGAGTCGGCGAGCAGAACGATGGCTTCTAGCAAATCCTCCAGGCCCGTTCGCATCTTGGCCGAAACCGGAACAACCATGGTGTCACCGTCCCAATCATCCGGAATCAGGCCAACATCAGCCAGCTCCTGTTTGACGCGATCAGGATTGGCATTATCACGGTCGATTTTATTGAGGGCGACCAAAAGGGGCACTCTCGCTGCACGCACGTGTGCGAGCGCTTCGCGGGTCTGCGGCATGACGCCGTCATCAGCCGCGACCACCAGAACGGCGATGTCCGCACCCTGCGCCCCCCTGGCACGCATGGCTGTAAACGCGGCATGGCCGGGCGTGTCCAGGAAGGTGATGCTCCGTTCCCGGTGGTGTACCTGGTATGCACCGACATGCTGGGTGATGCCGCCCGCTTCACCTTCAGCGACGTCCGTCTCGCGGATGGCATCCAGCAGCGTGGTCTTTCCATGGTCAACGTGGCCGAGGATGGTGACGACCGGAGGACGATCCTTCAGGTTGGCGGGGTCTTCTTCCTCAATCAGTTTCCGCCAGCGCGGCAGTGCAGTGGTGTCTTCAGATTTCTCGTCGACGGCTGTGACCTGCTGGCGAGCCTCGAAGCCAAATTCCCCCATCACGATGGCTGCAGTGTCAAAGTCAATCTTCTGGTTGATGTTCGCCATGACGCCATTCGCCATTAACTGCTTGATCACATCAATGGGGCTGACGTCGATCCATTCCGCCAGATCACGCACCGTCATGGTGTTCGGTATTTCGATGGTCTTGCCGACGTTCTCGCTCATCACACACCTCCGGGGAAATCCGGCCGTACGAGCGAGACAAGCTGGTTCTCAGAGAAAAGCCAACGCAGGTCTTACCATGGCATCCTCAAATTCCCAACCACGCCTACTCGTCCGGCAGGTCTTGCAAGAAGGTCTGCAGTGCCTCGAGATCTGCTGTGGAGATATCCGTCTTCAATGCCCTTGCAAGGGGTCCTTGGAGTGCGGCTTCCCAGCAGGATCGGCGATCGTGCAGATATGCGCCCCGGCCAGCTTTCTTCCCGGTCCTGTCGATGTGCACGCCGTCTGGTGTGCGTACGACGCGGATCAGGTTTCGCTTGGCGAGCGTCTCACGGCATCCTACACAGGTTCTGGTTGGCGTGTGACGCGTCCTACCTCGTTTGGGCACGATTCAACCTTCGTCTCAGCCGGCATCATTCCACCGGCGATCAGATCTCCCAATCAATATCTTCAGGATCGATATCACCACGTTTGCGGCGACGCTTTACAATCATCTCGCCGCTGTCCGGGTCATACTCGATCACGCGCGACTTCTTCTTCCGTCGCTGCCGTTCAAATTCCGATTCTTCCAGATCATCGACTTCCTTGTCCTCAATCACCTGTTCGAAATCAAGGTCAAGCGATTCTACCTGCTCGGCAAAGTCGACGACTTCTTCTTCCTCTTCCGCCGCTTCAGCTTCTGGTTCTTCAACGACGGCTTCTTCGACAATCGCTTCGGCTTCCACTTCAACGTCGGAGGCGGGTTCTTCAATTTCTTTCTCAGCATCAACCTCAACCGCCTCAGCGGGCACGGTTTCTTCAACAACCTCGGCGGCTGCAGGTTCCTCTGCAGGAGCTTCCGCCTCCGCCTCCACAACCTCTTCCGCAGGTTCTTCGATGACCGGCTCCTCGCGCTGATATACCTCAGCAAGGGCGCCTACTTCGTCCATCGCTTTGGGCCCAATCCCCGCAAGACCAAGCAGTTTGTCGGAATCGAGGACATACTGACGCAGAAGATTGCCTGCTGTTGCATAGCCGGCTTCAACCAGCAAGTTGGTGGTACGCGTAGAAAGTTCGGTTTCCTCAAGCGCAACGTCGTACGCTTCAGGAGCGATGGTCGCCTCTGCCGTTGCAATAAGTTCTCGCCGTTCCTCCAGGTCAGAGCGACGGCGACGCATAATTTCCGTCTGTACACGGTCAACAAAGCCGCCCAGGATCTGGTACTCCTCGGGGGTAACCGGGCGGTTTTCTTCTTTCTTGGCAAGGACCGTTTCAATCCTCTCGAGAATCTCTTCTTCCTGATCGGCCAGATCATTGAAAGCCGATTCCGTTGTAATCAGAAGCAGCGATTCATGGGTCGCTTCGATCAGATCCTTGATGTCAATCCGCCATCCAGTCAGACGAGCGCTTAGCCGGGCATTCACGCCTGCGCGACCAATCGCCAGACTGAGTTGATCTTCCGGCACAACCACCATGGCTGTTTTTCCGCGCTGCGGGTCTTCATCCAGAAAGACACCATTGACCCGTGCCGGGCTCAACGCTTTGGCGATGAACGTGGCTGGATCAGGATTCCACTCGATGACATCAATCTTCTCGTCGTTCAAATCGCGCACGATGGATTGAATACGAACCCCGCGCAGCCCGACACAGGCGCCCACCGGGTCCACGCCATCACGGAGGGCAGAGACGGCGACCTTGGCACGCTTTCCCGCTTCGCGTGCAATGGCCTTGATTTCAACCAGCCCCTGGTTAATTTCCGGGACTTCCATCTCCAGCAGCCGTCGCAGCATGTTGGGGTGCGTGCGGGACACAACGATGACCGGCCCGCGCGGGGACTTCCTGACCTCGAGGACGTACACACGAATCCGGTCACGGACGCGGAAGCGCTCGCCCGGAATTTGCTGATTGCGCGGAAGAATGGCTTCGGCGCGCCCCAGCCCGACGGTCACCGCCTGCGGGGTGATGGAGTGCACGGTTCCATGCACCATGTCCCCTTCGCGTTCGATGAACTCATCATACTGCGCATCGCGTTCTGCTTCCCGAAGACGCTGCAGGATGACCTGCTTTGCCGTCTGAGCGGCGACTCGACCGAAGTCATCGGGTGTGGATTCCACCATCACCATGTCGCCAAGCTCCGCATCAGGGTCCACTTCGCGGGCGATGGATAACTCCACTTCCGTGAGGGGGCTTTCCACGCCTTCGACAACTTCCTTCTCGGCGTATACCTCAACAGAGCCCGTCTCCGCGAGAATCTTGACTTCCACGCTCTGCGCATTGGACGCGTTGACGGATCGGCGGTAAGCGGACACCATGGCGGCTTCCAGCGCCTGCATCACAGTCTCTGCCGAGAGGCCGAAGCGTTCGGTTATTTCATTAAAGGCCAGTGCAAATTCACTCTTCATTGTTTCTTCCCACCGTGCGGCTTGTCCAGGTTAACGATCGCCATATACGCAGAAAAGTGGGGGCAGCCCACTTTTCCCAACCGTTACCTCTTCTTCATCGGAGCCAGACACCGTGATTCTAGCACAACGCCTATACACAGGCAAGGGTAACGCTGCCATGAGGAGCTTCAGAAGGGCGAGATGCGCCGTTCATCAGGTCATGACCCACGCCCATCGAAACCAGTCAGACTTGCCGGGCAAGGGTTTTCGCAGTACGTTAGAGTCACCATCTAAAACCATTCTGGAGGCAAAGGATATGATCCGCTCCTGTATGCTGCATGGCAAGGAATTAGTCACCGACCCATCACTGGACGACCTCCGCCGGGGGATCAACGAGCCCGATACCATCATCTGGCTGGACATCCACGAAGAACTTGCCGATGACTACTATCCCCTGCTGCAGGATGACTTCAAATTTCACCCTCTGTCCATTGAACATGCACTGAAGGATACCCATGTTCCCAAAGCCGACAACTGGGGAGACTACATCTACATCGTTTTGAAGTGTTTCGACATGTCTCCGGGCATTTCCCTTCCAGACGATTCACATGAACTCGATCTCTTCCTCGGAAACAGGTACCTCGTAACCTACCACACGGAACCAATCACCGGAACGGACAAGCTCTGGAAACAGATCCACCAGGACCCACAGATCTTGAAGCGCGGTCCGTCAAGACTGCTTTGTCGCTTGATGGACACGCTCATAGAAGACTGGATTCCGTGTCTCGAGCATCTTAATGAGGTCGTTGACAGGATCGAGGAGCAAATCTTCAATCGTCCGCAGGACGATTTGCTGGAAGACATCTTCGCTGTCAAGCAGCAGTTACTTACTTTCCGCCGGACGCTGGCCCCTCAGCGTGAGGTGTTTTACAGACTTGCCCGCGGTGATGATAGCATTATTCCCGAGCGTGACCGGGTCTACTTCCGGGACATCTATGACCACCTTGCGCGCATTTACGATGAGCTTGAGGGATTTCGTGACCAGCTTTCCAACGCGCTGGATACCTACCTTTCGGTGATGAGCAACCAGATGAATGACGTGATGAAAACACTGACAGTCATCACGACGCTCTTCATGCCTCTCGGTTTCCTCACCGGCTTTTTCGGGATGAACTTCTTCCATCCCACCGTCGTGCTTGAAGGCTGGACCGGGACGGTGCCTTTCATCATCACGCTGGCATGCGTCAT
>Ga0272443_10006828_pt1 | contig 11124 bp, 6 predicted proteins | sample SSMAcet12_FD_193581 | JGI IMG/M metagenome (GOLD analysis project Ga0272443, IMG submission 193581) | Marine sediment archaeal communities from Little Sippewissett salt marsh, Falmouth, MA, United States - SSM-Acet-12 | ecosystem: Environmental > Aquatic > Marine > Wetlands > Sediment ... | reverse complement strand
TTTAAAAAAATATTAGTAAAAAACAAATTAATTTAAATATTTAAAAAATAAGCTTGACAAGTGGTAATTAATATTAGTATTTTATTCAAATTATTATGACCCATTTTGGGGTCGAAAGTTCGTCTATTTTCTGGCGGTATGGGAATGAAATATTTTCGGTTATCGGTGAACGATTAACAGAAATATGCAGATAATATGAACTACTGTTTTAATAGAAACAAATACTGAAAGGAGAAGGGAATGAAGAAAAAGTTTTTGGCGGTACTTACCTGTCTGCTGATGTTCGGCATAGTGACATCAGCGGGCGCGGCGGATCTGACTACGATTTTTTTCGAGAAATCTGCCGATTCCACCCAGATCTGTCCCGCGGAAATGGCCACCGGGGATTATATCCGGTTCCGGGCGCTGTTTATCGGGGATGACGGGCTTCTGGCGGATACCTTTGAAAGTGTGGCTATTGAAACCTGCGATGTAGAAATCAGTTTGGACACGACCAAGAGCACTTCCGGAATTTCCGGTAGTGATTTATTAATTTCCTGGGACGGTGCAGACGTGGAGCCCGGGGATCTTACTTGGCCGAACGATCTTCCGTTGTCAACCAATCCCAGTGCGGATGGGTATCTGGAATTTGCCATCAGCGTTGATAACGTGAGAACGGTGGGCACGGTGGTGCTGAACCTGGTGATCGACAACGGCAGCGACAATGAGAGTACCAGCATCACTTTTGATATCGTTGCGCCTGCGGCCAACGGTTACGTGGTGCGCACCGGTGCGGTGACCGAGAACGGTTCCGCTGTTTTCCCTTATTCCATTGCCATGCCGGATGTGGGTGAAGAAGTGGCCGATGATACGGGTAATTACTATACCGGTATTCCGCTGCTGCCCAGTCAGGCGGTGACCGTGAATGTGTTTGCCGTTTATGATTGTGACGAAGGTCGAATTTTTACCGATAATCTGCCTGCGGGTGCTGACAGTGTTGTTATTGCGGGGTATCATGATGCGATCGACGATGAGCGTGATGTGCGTTTTGTTGTGGATTCCGCCTCGGCCACGCTGACCGACGGTTACGTGTCCAAGGACTTTACCATCACCGATCTCAAGATTCCCGAGCTGCTGGCAGCGACCGTGGGCTATGAAATTGAAGATGATTCTTGTCCCCCTGTTTATGACCAGGACCTGGACGAAGACTCTGATATCGGTATTCTTCAGTATGAATCCCTGGATGTTATTTTTGAAGACGGAATCAAGCTTGAATGGGAAGCCGATGCCACGGTCACCCGCGAGGTCGGTCCCTACCCGGGCGACACCATCGACGGTGCGGACGGCAACGGTATCAAGCTGACCCCGGAGACTATTTTCGGAACTGTAAGCAATGATGACAGTTTTCACGGTGTCGGTGAGATGGTGGAGATCATGATGGTGGGTCTGCCGCTCAATGCCGGGCCGGACCATGAGGCCGGCGTGGTTTCCGACGGTATAATTGCTTCAGGTGATCTGATTACCGACACTCTGGTGAGCCCGCTGGATGCTTACATGCTGCTGGACGATCCCACGGCGCAGCCGGCAGAGTTCAAAGCCGTGTGCGGCACGGATAAATTTATGTACGGCGCGCTTTTGGGCTGGGATGCCTACGACAACCCGGCGCCGGTGGCCCGGGGCTATGGCGCCTATTTTACGGTCAATGATGGAGACCTGAATGTCCGCAATTTCTATGGTTCTTCAAATTATTACATTTATACATACTTTCGCAACCAGGCCTTTGTCCCGTTTGCGATTGAAAACGATGTGCGTGGCTCCATCACCAATGTGTACATTTCGGATGTGAGCGGCGCGGAATACGATCTGGTGACCCCGGTGGAAGGCAGCGGCGTTGATTTTATCGGTGACGTCTATGCTTCCCAGCTGACCATGACCCTGGATTACACGGATACGGATGCCGGTGATTTCAACGGCATTATCCGGGCGACCGGCGGCACCGTGACCCAGACCTACAGTCTCGAAAAAGCGGTGTACACCTCGCCGATGACGGGCAGCATTCCCATGACCATCACGGCGTATACCAAGACCGCGCAGATGGACATCGTTGCGGGAACACCGGCGCTTTACGGCATCGACTCCGAGGTGACCTTTGACGTAAATACGGCGCTGCCGGAAGAGACGCAGGGCCTGTTTGTTCTGGAAGGCGCCAACGGTGCCATGATGATCACCGGCACGGCGATTGTCGAGACCATTACCGCGGGAGCGGTGGATGCTATCGAACTGCAGTATCCGGGTCTGGTGGCCAACGTGGTGGTCGGTCATCTGAACGACAATGATCTGATTGCTGTTTCCAACATGTACAAGGCCTATGACGAGTTCGGCAACGAAGTTTCCTGGAGCCTGGTGGATCTGGACAATTTTATTGCCGGGACCACGAGCACCAGCTGGGCGCTGCCGATCGCGGAAGACAGCGTGGTTTACGAGAGTCTGACGCTGACGCAGTACTATGACATTGACCTGCTGGGCGTACCGGCGGGCGGATCGGGAAGCTTCCAGCTGGAAGCGCTGAGCGGAACGCCGCAGGGCGACCCGATCACGATCAATCCGAGAGTGGTGCGGACCGGTGAGTTCATGCCGGTGCTGACCGCCGAGTCCCAGATCGACGTGCCTGTGCTGGTTTACCTGGCCGATCAGGCCGGCAACCGGGTAGCCCCGCCGGACCAGACGGTTTATGATCTGGATATTACGACCGACAATGATTCGAACCAGCTGACCGACCAGGATGAAGGTCCGGCCAGCAACGTGACGGTGGATATCGAGTCGCTGTATGCCGGAGAAGTGGTTCTGGTGGATGCGGCCGAGAGCCTGGGCCGTGACGGTATTGTTGGAATGACCTCCCAGGGCAACGGTATTCTGGGCTTCACCAACTACGACCTGCAGCTGGAGTCGGATTACGACTACGAGGCCCCGGACATCGACATCGAGGAGATCGAAGACGGCCTGTGCACCATCATTGTGCATGTGACCGACAACGTGGCGGTGGACATTGAAGAGACCATTGCCTCCATCGAGCTGTATGATCTGGAGCTGAACAAGGTGCTGGACGGAGAGGACAACGCGTCCGAGATTACCGGCGTGGCCGACGGCACCGGGGCCACGATTACGATCAGCGTGGCCAATATAGTGGCGGATGACGGAGATCCCCAGGGCGCCTATGAGCTGCACATTACCGCCATCGACGAACAGGGCAACGATGATGATGAAACCATCGTGCTGGTGGACGTGGATGTGTGCCTGGTGCCGCCGCCCGAGTGCGTGGATGTAAATCCGTTCTATCTGGAGCAGGGTGAGAGCGGAACGGTTGTGATCACCGCCCTGAACACGGCGTTTACCGGGAGCGAGACGGTAACGGCCTGCAGCGGTGTGACCGTGGGCACGATATCGGCGACTTCGGACACGACGCTGTCGGTAGCGCTGACCGTTGCTGCCACAGCCACCGCGGGTGACTGCGCGCTGGAAGTGGATCTGGGCGATGAGATCATCAGCTGCCTGGATTTCGCCATTGTGGAGCCGACCTGCGAGATCACGGCATCGCCGTCGATTATCCGGTCGGGCTGGCTGCTGCCGCGGCTGGCGATTGTGTCGATCGTCGGGAACGAAGACTGTGACGAGTTCACGTTTGCGAATTCCGGGGTGGCGTTTGACGACGCGGGCATGATCCCGCTGCTGCCGATTCCGATTTTCGGAACGATTGTGGTACCGACGCTGGTATGGCCGGGAACGGAAGGAGAAGTGACGGTCACGGTAGATGGTGAGCACACCGATACCATCGACGTTGAAGTCGGTATCCTGCCGTGATGTTGTGGTTGCAGAATTTCATTTTAAAGGGAGCCCGGCAAATTTACCGGGCTCCCTTTTTGCTTTTTATTTGCTTGAGAAAATGACCGACTGTGCTATGATAAAAAACGGATTTCGGGTTATTATTCTATAAGTTATTGAAATATAGTCATTATATTAACGGGTTGCCAAATGAACAAGTTGCAAGACATATTAGGGCCTGTTGTGTTTTTTTGTCTGCTGGTGTTGGGAAGTCCGTGTTTTTCGGCGGCTGATGACGGCAGTGATATCGTTGAAAAAAACCTTTTTCATCCGAACCGTGAAAAATGGATCATGGAACCCGAGGAAAAGGACAAGACGGTTAAAACGAAAAAGGGCAAGGTTGATGATATTACACTGTCCGGAACCATCGTTTCCGATAAGGTTAAATCGGCGGTTCTGTCCGTTTCTCAGAAGCGTAAAGCGGGTAAACCGGCTGTTTTCATGGAAGGTGATTCCATGAATGGTTATCTGTTAAAGGAAATCAGGGAGCGCAGTGTTGTTCTGCAGGATGTGCAGTCCGAAGAGGATTATATCATATTTCTAAATGACGGTAAAAAAAACCGGACAGCGGTCAAGACCGAAATCAGGGATGTCCGCAAGCAGATCAGTGCCGAGGAAAAAAATGTTTCGACCAAACCGGAAAAAACAAAAAGAAAAATTGTAACCACACCGGCGGAAACGGGCTCCATGCTGAAAGAAAGGCTGGAGCGGAGTCTGAACATACTGGACCAGAAAAACAACCGGCTGGTTCTGAAACAGGCTGAAAACGATTATAAGAAGCTGAGAAAACTTTTTCCGAACATGTCTTCTTCGGACAAGAAGGAATTCAGGTCCATGCGGAAGAAATTGGAAACCGCCCGGCAGAAAAGCAGGCAGTTGAATGAATCCAAAGACTAACCGCAAACAGCTGCCCGGGTTTTTCAGGAACAGAGCTTTCCCTTGCGGATTTTTTCTGATTTAAATAAAACCGTTCATTGTTTGCCGGAAACCCTGTGCCTTGTGTAAGGCGGTAAAAGAAAACCGTCCACTTTCGTGGGCCTTGATCATTTTGTTTTCTGGCCGCAATGTGCAAGCCGGGCTCTTTGAGCACGGTTGTTTATTTCTCCGGTTTTCGGCAAAACCGGTTGTTCCGGTATGTCGGGCACCCGAGAAAACAGGCGGTCGGCGCTGCATGCCTAAAGGATTTTATCGATGATACACAGAATAGAAGTAGGTTACAAAGAAACGGTTCGGGACGCCTTGGGGGAAAAGATTTTAAAGCGGTTTAGCGAGGAGACCGGAACAAAAATTGATAAAGTCAAAACGGTCGAGGTCTATACCTTTGATATGGCACTGTCTTCGCGGGAGATAGCAGAACTCGCCGCCGGACCTTTCAGTGATCCGGTGATTCAGGATTATGCCATTGACCGTCCGTTGTATGCCGACTTTGACTGGTGCGTCGAGGTGGGGCTGAAACCCGGAGTGACCGACAATACCGGGCGAACGGCGCTTGAGGCGGTCTGCTGCTGTCTCGGCCGGCCGCAGCAGAATGGAGAAAGGGTGTATGCCTCCCGCCAGTATCTTTTTTACGGTAAAATTGAAAAGCAGACGCTCGACGCTTATATCAAAAGTACGCTGGCCAACGAACTGATCAACCGTTTCGATCTTGTCTCCGGCAGGGACTTTGATCCGGAAAAGGGATTGGGGGGGGCGGTTCCGCGGGTAGCCGAGACCGGGGAACCGGTGGTTCATGAGATCGATCTGGATGTTCCGGATGATGCCCTGCTCCGCATGAGCAGTGACATGCTGCTGGCCCTGAATCTGGAGGAAATGCGGGCCATCAAGACCTGTTTCCTGCTTCCCGGGGTGGCCGAAAAACGGGCAGCATACGGGCTGAGCTGCCGGATAACGGATGTCGAGCTCGAAGTTCTGGCTCAGACCTGGTCCGAGCACTGCAAGCATAAAATATTTAATGCCGTTATTGAATATACCGATGAGACCGGTGCGGTAAAAAGCATAGACAGTATTTTTAAAACTTATATCGTGGGATCTACCGACCGGATCCGCAAAAATCTCGGCAGCCGGGACTGGTGTGTCTCCGTGTTCAAGGACAACGCCGGGGTCATCAAGTGGGACGAGGATTATCACCTGGTGTTTAAAGTGGAAACCCACAACAGCCCGTCGGCGCTTGACCCCTACGGCGGCGCACTGACCGGTATCGTGGGGGTGAACCGGGATACGCTGGGGACCGGCAAGGGCGCCAAGCTGATATTCAATACGGATGTTTTCTGTTTTGCCTCTCCGTTCCATGAGGGAAAGCTTCCCCCGCGGATTCTCCATCCCCGCCGTATTTTTGAGGGGGTACGGGAAGGGGTTGAACATGGGGGAAACAAAAGCGGCATTCCCACGGTCAACGGCAGCATCGTGTTTGATGAACGGTTTATGGGAAAACCCCTGGTTTACTGCGGTACGGCCGGTATCATGCCGGCCAGGATTCTTTCCGAGCCTTCTGCTGAAAAAGATATCAAGCCGGGGGATTTGATCGTCATGACCGGCGGGCGCATCGGCAAGGACGGTATCCACGGGGCGACCTTTTCATCCGAAGAACTGCATGAAGATTCTCCCGTGACCGCGGTGCAGATCGGGGATCCCATTACCCAGAAACGCATGGCTGATTTTATTCTGGAGGCCCGGAATGCCGGTCTTTACCGGTGCATTACGGACAACGGGGCCGGCGGCCTGTCCTCTTCGGTGGGGGAGATGGCCGAGTTCTGTAACGGCTGTGATATGGATCTGGCCAAAGCACCGCTCAAGTACAGTGGCCTGCAGCCCTGGGAAATTCTTGTTTCAGAGGCCCAGGAAAGAATGTCCTTTGCCGTTTCACCGGACAATATCGACCGGTTTTTGTCCCTGGCGGACGACATGAGCGTGGAGGCAACGGTGCTGGGAACGTTTACCGACAGTGGCTATTTTCATGTCCGTTACAATGAAAAAACAGTGGCTTTCCTGGGAATGGATTTTCTCCATAACGGGTTGCCGGCCATGAAACTGAAAGCACACTGGATGCCGCCCCGACATGAGGACCCGGTCATTCCGCCGGTTTCGGACCTGACCGGGGTTCTGCACAACATGCTGTCCCGCCTGAATGTCTGCAGCAAGGAAACGGTGGTGCGTCAGTATGATCATGAAGTCCAGGGCGGCAGTGTGATTAAACCGCTTTGCGGGGCTTTTGATGACGGACCCAGCGATGCCGCCGTGGTGCGTCCGGTGCTGGACCGCCTGCGCGGTGTTGTGGTGAGCCATGGCATTTGTCCCCGGTATTCGGATATCGATACCTACCATATGATGGCCTGCGCGATTGATGAGGCCCTGCGGAACTATCTTTGTTCCGGCGGGAGTCTGGAGGGAGCGGCCGGCCTGGATAATTTCTGCTGGTGCGATCCGGTGGCCTCCGAGAAAACGCCGGACGGAGAATATAAACTGGCCCAGCTGGTGCGGGCAAACATGGCGCTCTATGATTATACCACAGCCTATACCATCCCCTGTATTTCCGGTAAAGACAGTATGAAAAATGATTATGTCATTGCCGGCCATAAAATATCGATTCCGCCCACCGTACTTTTTTCCATTATCGGCAGGATTGAAGATGTGACCCTGTCCGGAACCATGGACGCAAAATCCGCCGAAGATATCGTCTATGTGCTGGGAGAGACCTTTGACGAGCTCGGTGGATCGGAATATTTTGCCATGCACCGGGCCGTGGGTGAGAAGGTTCCCCGGGTGAATGCCAAAAAGGCACTGTCGCTTTACCGGGCGCTGGAAGGCGCTATGCGCAATAAACTGGTCCGATCGTGTCATGACTGCTCGGACGGCGGTCTCGGGGTGGCTCTGGCGGAGACGGCTTTTGCCGGCGGTCTGGGAATGACGGTGGCGCTTTCCCGGGTTCCGTATCAGGGCCGGGGAAGGGAGGATTACCTCCTTTTTTCAGAGACCCAGAGCCGTTTTGTGGTGACGGTAGCCCCTGAGAACAGACCTGAATTTGAAAGGCAGATGGACGGTAATGTCTTTGCAGAAATCGGGCGGGTGACCGGAGACAAGCGCTTGATCATCAGAGGGCTGGAAGGAAATATTTCCATCGACGCGGATATTGACGAACTGAAGAAATCCTGGCAGGAAACGCTTCGCGAAGTGGGTTGAAAGCGGCTGCGGGTGTTTCAGGTTCTTTGGAATCAGGAAGGGTACTATGGCAGAAAAAATTCGGGCGATTGTACTTACCGGAAACGGGATTAACTGTGAAATGGAAATGGCGCAGGCCTGCAAACTGGGCGGAGCGGATCTGGTGGACATCGTTCATATCGCGAAACTGTTGAGCGGGGAAAAAAAACTATCGGATTATCATTTGCTGAACCTTCCCGGCGGGTTTGTGGATGGTGATGATCTGGGGTCCGCCAAGGCGAATGCCGCACGGTTCAGGTTCGCGAAAACGACTCAAAATGTATCTCTTTTTTCCCAGGTCAGAGATTTTATCAGAGACGGAAAACTGATTCTCGGCATCTGCAACGGATTTCAGCTCCTGGTGAAACTGGGCCTGGTGCCGTCGCTTTCAAATGATTATTCGTCCCAGGATGTGACCCTGACCCATAATGATTCCGGGCGGTTTGAGGACCGCTGGGTTTATTTGAAAATCAACCGGGAGTCTCCCTGCGTGTTTACCCGTGGTCTGGAACAGCTGTATCTTCCGGTGCGGCATGGAGAAGGGAAAATTGTGGTTAAGAATGCGGCGGTTCTTGCTGAAATCAAACGAAGAAATCTGGTCGTGGCGCGGTACAGCGATTCGAACGGTCATGCCCCGTGCGGTGACTACCCACTGAACCCCAACGGTTCCGAAGACGCGATTGCCGGCCTGTGTGACGCAACCGGGCGGGTGTTCGGTATGATGCCCCACGCCGAAGCCTATCTGCACTACACGAATCATCCCCGCTGGACCCGGGAAAAAATTCCCGCCGAAGGACAGGGCGTGGCCATTTTCAGAAATGCAGTGAGCTATTTGCGGGACCGGTTTTGAGGAAAAGCGCATCACATTAAAATCGAATGCGTCTGGTCTTTCCATGCAGACGCTTTTTTATTATTCGGTACGGTAAAAACAGGTTGCTTTTAAACTTTTGGGTATGATAAATAGCAAAAATATTCTATAATTGAAATTGTTAACGGTTTAAGTGTTCACCCGGAGGGAGAGTTCTAAAATGTATAAGAAATGCCTGGTGCAGTTTTTATTTCTGGCACTTCTGTTTTTGACCGGCGGTGATGCTTTTTCTCGAACCGGTGCGGGTGTGCCGGACGCGAATGTTATACGCGGCGGTGATTCCCGTCCGGCGTCCTGCAGAGGGGTAACACCGCTGTATGTTGTTGCCGGGGAGCGGGTTGATTTGGAAATATCGGGCAAAAACACCGGTTTTGACAGTACCACGGCGGTTTCCTTTGCCTGCGATACCCTGGTCCAAAACGGTTTGATTTCGGTGGACGCTGCAGAAAAAATTCGAATGAATGTGACCGTGATGGATATGGTGGTTGATGCGGACCCCTGTGTTGTGACAGTGACCACGGGAGATGAGGTGATTGTTTGTGAAGATTTTGCAGTCCTGGCGGAGCCGCCCTGCCTGCTGATTTCGGCTTATCCGACCGTTCTTTTAAGCGGCTGGCTGCTGCCGAGGCTCTACTTTGTAACGGTCTGGGGGGATGGCAACTGTTTTTTTGATGTGACCAACGCATCCGTGGTTTCCGGATATTCCTATCTTTTGCCGATCCTGTCCGTTCCTTTCGGAAACAGGGTTGTCGTGCCGGTGATTGTCTGGCCCGGTGCTGAACAGGGCCATCCGGCTGTGCTTGATGTCGCCGGCGCGGACAATTTTGTCGATATCACCATTCTGGAGGACGTGTTGCCCTGAAATTCAGGAAAAGCTCAAAAGTAAAGCGTAAAGGGCTCCGGATTTGATCCGGAGCCTTTTTAATCGGGAAAACAGGAGCATTATGATATTGTGAAAGAAAAAGAGAATAAAACGGAGACCGGAGCAGTGAAAAGAACCGAAGTAAAATACTGTCCCCACTGCGGGGCGGAACTGGAAATCAAACATGCCGAGGGCAGAAAGCGAAAGGTCTGTAAAGCATGTAAAACCATTTATTACATCAATCCACTGCCGGCATCCACCGCACTGGTGCTCAATGAAAAGACCCAGCTGCTTTTAGGGAAACGGGTGGTGGCGCCGGCCAAAGGGCAGTGGTGCCTTCCGGGCGGTTTTGTGGAACTGGATGAAAATATGGAGCAGGCCGCGCTGCGCGAGCTTGAAGAGGAAACCGGTCTTATTGGCAAGCCGCTCTGGTTCGTGGGGTGTACCTATCAGAAGAGTAATACCTACGGCGGTGTGATTGTTTTCGGATACCGGGTTGAGGTTTTAGAGGGTGAACTGCAGCCCGGTGATGACATAGGGGCTTTGAAATATTATGATCTGGAAAATCTGCCGCCGGTCGCTTTTAATGCCCACATTTACCTGATCGATAAAATGAAACAGCAACTGGCCGGCGGAGTAACAAGGTCAGCGTCCAGGGAATAAATAAATGACAAACTTCAAAATCCAAAGGACAAATGAATGTCAAATGTCAAAGATCAAATGTTTGGCATTGGTGTTTTGATCTTTTTTTGACATTTTTAATTTGAATTTTGAAATTCAGCTGTCCCTTAATTAGAATTCCCACGACTCTTCCCGGTTCAGGACCTTGATCGCGCAGAATTCGCCGCACATGGTGCAGACTTCACTGTCCTCCGGAGATCGTTTGTCCCGCATAATCCGGGCATGTTCGGGATCCAGGGAGAGCCGGATCTGTCCTTCCCAGTCCAGCTTCTTTCGGCACTTGGCCATCTGAATATCCCGTTCCATGGCGCCGGTGACCCCCTTGGCGATGTCGGCGGTATGGGCAGCGATTTTTGACGCGATCACGCCCTCCCGAACATCTTCGATGGTGGGAAGCCGTAAATGTTCTGCCGGGGTGACGTAACAGAGGTAATCCGCACCGTGGGCGGCGGCGATGGCGCCGCCGATCGCGGAAGTAATGTGGTCATACCCGGGCGCGCAGTCCGTGACCAGCGGACCGAGAACATAGAACGGCGCGCCGTGACAGAGACGTTTTTGCAGCAGGACGTTTGATTCGATTTGATGGATCGGTACATGGCCGGGTCCTTCAATCATGACCTGGACCCCTGCCGCAAGTGCCCGCTGGCCCAGTTCTCCGAGG
>Ga0272443_10006827_pt1 | contig 11126 bp, 9 predicted proteins | sample SSMAcet12_FD_193581 | JGI IMG/M metagenome (GOLD analysis project Ga0272443, IMG submission 193581) | Marine sediment archaeal communities from Little Sippewissett salt marsh, Falmouth, MA, United States - SSM-Acet-12 | ecosystem: Environmental > Aquatic > Marine > Wetlands > Sediment ... | reverse complement strand
CCCGCATGTACCCTTGAGACACTGGCGCGGGCATTGAAAACGCTATTGAAAGCGGATAATCCCGTAACGGTGATTGGTACCCGTCATGGCGAGAAGCTCTATGAAACGTTGTTAACGCGCGAAGAGATGGCCGTCGCGGATGATCTGGAAGGATATTTCCGGGTACCGGCTGATAATCGTGACTTGAATTATTCGCAATATTTCAGTGAGGGACGTGAGGAGGTTACCGCGAAACAGGATTACAATTCGCATAATACGGATCTGAAGAATGTAGAGGGGATGTGTGAGCTGCTTATGAAACTGGAATGCGTGCAGACAGCATTGCGGAATGAGAAGGTGGAAATATAATTCGTAACTTGTGTAAAATTGCATGAATAGCAAGTGCGTTACATCAGACACGAAGGCAAAGAGGAGTTTTATGAAGAGGGTGCTTGTTACCGGTTCTGAGGGATTCGTCGGGAGAAATCTCTGTGCCGTGCTGCGGCAGCGTGATGACGTTGAACTGTATCAATACGATATTGATACGAAAGATGAAGAATTAAATGCTGCCTTGCGACAGGCCGATTGTATTGTTCACCTCGCAGGAGTGAACAGGCCTGAAAATTCCGATGAATTTGAAACCGGCAATGTCGGATTGACCGAAGAAATGTGCGAAAAACTGCGGACCCTTGGAAAGACACCCAAGATCATGTTGTCATCATCTATTCAGGCGGAGCGTAATAATCCGTATGGTATCAGCAAGCGCCGCGCGGAGGAAGCATTGCACCGTTTCGCGGTAGATACCGGAGCAGAGTGTGTTGTGTATCGTTTTAAAAATCTTTTTGGAAAATGGTGCCAGCCCAATTATAATTCCGTTACCGCAACGTTTTGCCACAACATTTCCAACGGTTTGCCCATTCAGATCTCCGATCCCGCCCATGAGATTGACCTGACCTATATCGACGATGTGGTAGAAGCCTTTATTACTGAGTTGGAGCCGGGAACACCCGGTTTCAGGTATGCCCCGGAACTCCCCTCAAAACGGATACGGCTCGGAGAATTGGCTGATAAGATTCAATCGTTTCGGGAGATGCGTACCAGTTTGAATGTTCCGGATTTTAGAGACCCGTTTGAGAGGGCCCTGTATGGAACCTACCTCAGCTATTTAAATACCCGGGAATTTAAATATGATCTGGATATTAAAACAGATCAGCGCGGTAATCTCGCGGAATTTCTTAAATCGCCTTCCATGGGGCAACTTTTTGTCAGCCGAACAAAACCGGGCGTTACACGGGGCGATCACTATCATCATACAAAGACGGAGAAATTTCTGGTTCTGGAGGGAACAGCGATTATTTGTTTTCGGCATATTGAGGGGAATGAAATCCTGGAATATACAGTAAGCGGTGAGAAATATCAGGTGGTGGACATTCCGCCGGGATATACGCATTCCATCGAAAATGTGGGTAAAAATGAATTGGTGACGCTGTTTTGGGCAAGCGAGATGTTTGATCCGGACAACCCGGATACCTGTTTTGAAAAAGTGTAACTCCATGTATGAAGTAAACTGGCATATCAATCGGGTTGCTGATAAATTCCGACGGCAAATATCTGAGAAATGGTGCTAAGCAGTCGTTTGGGTGAACACTTATTTTCCCTCTTACTTCTTGTTCTGCAGAAAAAGAAAGGGTAACGATGAAGAAACTCAACGTTATGACGGTAGTAGGAACACGCCCTGAAATTATTCGTTTGTCCAGGGTGATGACCGCACTGGACCGCTCTATGGATCAGATAATAGTCCATACCGGTCAAAACTATGATTACGAGTTAAATCAGATCTTCTTTGATGATCTGGAGCTTCGCAAGCCTGATTACTTTCTTGGAGCGGCCGGCAAGACCGCTTGTGAAACTGTAGGGCAAATCATTGCCAGGGTTGATAGCGTATTACTCAAGGAAAAGCCGGATGCCCTTCTGGTGCTGGGTGATACCAACAGTTGTCTGGCGGCCTATCCGGCCAAACGCTTGAAGATCCCTGTTTTTCATATGGAGGCCGGGAACCGCTGCTTTGATGAACGTGTACCTGAAGAAATCAATCGAAAGATCATCGATCATATGAGCGATATCAATATGCCTTATAGCAGCATCGCCAGAGAATATCTGCTGCGCGAAGGGATTCTCTCTGATCGTATTATTAAAACCGGCAGCCCCCTGTACGAGGTGCTTCATTATTACATGCCGAAAATAACAACGTCGGATGTGCTGTCGCGTTTAAAGCTGCGCCCTTCTCAATATTTTGTTGTTAGCGCGCATCGGGAAGAGAATGTCGATTCACCGGAACAATTCAGAAAATTTATCGAGATGCTCAATCGGTTGGCTGAAAAATATGACCATCGCGTCATTGTTTCAACACATCCCCGTACCCGAAACCGGATTGATGCGGAAAAAGTCTATTTAAATGAGTTGGTTGAGTTAATGAATCCCTTCGGATTTACTGATTATATTAAGCTCCAGATTGATGCCAAAGCAGTGCTTTCAGATAGTGGAACCATTAGCGAGGAAAGCTCTATCCTGAATTTTCCCGCACTCAATATCCGCGACGTCCACGAACGGCCGGAGGCGATGGAAGAAGCTTCGGTTATGATGACAGGTCTGGAATGGAACCGGGTTGAAGAAGGGATTGAAATTCTCAAATCACAACCGGCAGGCGATGACCGGCTCTTGCGCTCGGTGTCGGACTACACCATACCGAATGTTTCGGAAAAAGTTGTTCGCGTTATTCTCAGCTACACGGATTATGTAAACAGGTTTGTGTGGCACAATGTGTAATGAAAAAGCAAAAATTGAATTATCTGCATGTGAGATTGTCTTAGCATGAAGATTTTACTGTTGACCCAACTGTTCCAGCCGGAGCCAAACCACCTGAAAGGACTGGCATTTGCAAAGGAACTCATCGCCCGCGGTCATGATGTTCAGGTCTTGACAGGATTTCCTAATTATCCTGGAGGAAAATTTTATAAAGGATATAAAATTCGACCGATTTTAAAAAAGAAAATCGAGGGCGTCACTGTTGTCCGGATTCCGCACTATCCGAGTCATGGTCGTTCAGGATTTAAAAGGATCGCTTCATATATCAGCTTTGCCGTCTGTGCGTCGATTTGGGGCATTTTTCATATCAAAAAACCGGACATTGTCCATGTATATCAGGGGCCCGGTACACTGGCCATCCCCGCAGTCATAATGACCTGGTTGTGGCGGGTTCCGTTTGTCTTGGACATTCAGGATATGTGGCCGGAAAGTGCACTATCCTCGGGCATGCTGCGGGTACCTTTTGCGTCTTCTATCCTGCATGCTTTATCTAACTGGACTTGTGTCCATGCCAGACGAATCATTGTTCTGTCCAACGGGTATAAACGGGTGTTGATGGAAAGAGGTGTGTCTGAATCTAAAATTGATGTGGTTTATAATTGGTGTCTGGAGAATCAGTCCAAGATTTTATCAACTCCGTTGGATGAAGTATTTCAAAAAGATAACAAGCTAAAAATTATCTATGCAGGGAACTTAGGGCCTTTTCAAGGGCTAGATACTGTCATCAAGGCAGCGCAGATACTTCATGAAACTGAAGCTCAAGCAACTTTTTATTTGATTGGCGATGGTGTCCAATCTGATGAATTGAAACAACTGGTATATAGATCAAATGTTTCTAATATCAAATTTATTCCCAGGCAAACCGTATCGGCCATAAACAGGCTGATGCAGCAGGCCGATGCATTGCTGCTACATTTAAAAAATGATCCCTTAACCTGCATCGGAATACCTCAGAAAACGCAGGCTTACCTGTTTGCCGGCCGCCCTGTTCTTGTAGGTGTAAACGGCGAGTGCGCCGAAATGGTGAAAGAGGCAGGTGCCGGGATCGCATTTGAGCCTGAAAAACCAATATCCTTGGTAAATGCAGTTAAAAAACTGTCGTTGATGTCTGAAGCCGATCGAAACAATATTGCCACCAACGGAAAAAATTTTTATCACAACAAATTGTCTTTCGCTGTAGGAGTAGCGCGTATCGAAGAGACTTTTCAAAGGGCCATTAACTCTGATTTTCAAGCACTCACAGCACAACGATCAGGCACTTTTCCCTCTCATAACAAGTAGCGTGATAAATATGAATAATGCTGTATGCGAAATAAATGAACAGTGCATAATCCGGCCTATGGCATTTGAAGATGTGTTACCAATCATCCACATCCACATGTCCAGCTTCACAAATTTTTTCCTTACCTTTCTAGGGCCGGCTTTTCTTAAACAATTATACACCGGAACGTTAAAGGATTCATCTGGGATCGCAATCGTTGCTGAAATTGAGAACAAAATTTGCGGTTTTGTCACTGGCACGACAAACCCATCGGGCTTTTATTCACGCTTGATAAAAGATCGCTGGTGGAAGTTCGGAATGGCATGTATGGTTCCTGTCATGCTTCGCCCGACAATTATTCCGCGTATTTTGCGTGCGTTGAGGAAGCCTGGGGAGACTGCTGATAAGAAGCAATGCGGCACATTGATGTCGCTTGCTGTGGCCCCGGAATGCCGGAGCAAAACAGTTGGACAGACACTCGTTTCGGCGTTTTTACGGGAATCAAAAAAACAAGGGCTCCATCAAGTGAATTTGACCACAGATAAAAACGGCAATGAGACGGTTAATCGCTTCTATGAAGATTTAGGATTTGATTGCGAACGAAAATACACCACACCTGAAGGACGAATAATGAATGTTTACGTGATTGATCTGAAAAATAAGAGACAAATTTGATATCAAAGAAAGAAAAGAGATGAAAGTTCCTTTTGCGATTCCTGAATGTGGGGATGATGAAATAAATAAAGTTATTGACGTTATTCGAAGCGGATGGCTCACGACAGCGTCCCAATGTGCTCAGTTTGAAAATGATTTTGCTGAATTTGTGGGCAGCAAACATGCACTGGCCGTAAATTCTGCAACGGCAGCCCTTCACTTGGGATTGGAAGCTTTAGGGGTAGTGGCCGGGGACAAGGTCATTGTACCGACGATGACATTTACATCCTCTGCTGAAGTAGTTCGTTATCTGCACGCTGACCCTATTTTCGTGGATTGCGATGCCGATACATTCTGTATTACTGCCGATTTGGCTTATAAAGCAATTAAATGTCAACAGAATTTGCGTAACAACCCCGAAAGGGAAAATGAGAAGCAAAAAATAAAGGCGATCATTCCAGTTCATTTTGGGGGACATGCCTGTGAGATGGACAGCCTTTGTACACTGGCAAAAGATTTCAAATTAAAAATCATGGAAGACGCGGCCCATGCGCTGCCAACACGGTATAATGATAAATTGATTGGCACTATTGGCGATGTAACCTGTTTTAGTTTTTATGCTAACAAAACCATTACAACTGCCGAAGGTGGTATGCTGTGCACGGACAATGAAAAAGTTGCCAATAGAGTCAAAACAATGCGCCTGCATGGGATCAATCGCGATATCTGGGACCGCTTTACCACCGGGGCATCTTGGGAATATGATGTAATAGCACCTGGATTTAAATACAATATGCCCGATCTCAACGCTGCCTTAGGAATTCAGCAATTAAAAAAAGCACATAAATTCAGGGAGAAACGGCAAGGAATTGCAGAGATTTATTACAAGGAATTGAAGGATATCCCCGGTCTGACCTTACCGCGCCTTCATTGCACCATGGAAGACCACTCCTGGTATCTTTTTGTGGTGTTGATTGATCCGAGCGAAACTATCCATAGCATAGATCGCAATCAATTTATTACGGAAATGACGAAACGTCAAATAGGCACAAGCGTTCACTACAAGCCGCTGCACCTCATGACCTACTATAAAAAACAGTATGACCTTGACCCGGACAATTTTCCCAATGCCAACCGGATTTTCAAACAATGCGTAAGCCTGCCCATGTTTTCCGCAATGACGGAAGATCAGCTTGGATATGTTATTGCGTCAATCAAAAAAATCCTGTTGTAAAATCGAATCTCTATTGATGGTGGTAAATGAAACGCTGTTTTGATTTTATTTTTTCGCTGGTGGGCCTCATCTTTTTACTGCCTGTTTTTATTGTTGTAACACTGGCGGTAAAAAAGGACGGTGGCCCTGCTTTTTTTCGTCAAGAAAGAGTTGGAAAATCTGGAAATATATTCAGAGTTTACAAATTTCGAAGTATGGTTATTGATGCGGATACGTTAGGCGCCAAGGTTACGGCCTTAAATGATCCGAGAATTACACAAATTGGTAGATTATTAAGAAAAACAAAAATAGACGAACTGCCCCAACTATTCAATGTTCTTGTCGGCGATATCAGCTTAGTTGGCCCACGCCCAGAAGTTCCTTATTATGTTTCTAAATGGTCTGATGCCTGCAGGAAAATAGTTCTTTCCGTAAAGCCGGGAATTACCGATTATGCAACTTTGTTTTATAGTGATGAGCAGGCCTTTTTGGCAAAAGCGGAAGATCCCGAAAAAACATATCTGGAAAAGGTCATGCCCCATAAACTTAAAATGTATCAACAGTATGTTAAAGATCAGAGTCTGTGGCTGGATATCAGAATAATCTTAGCAACTTTATTGAAAATATTTGGGTTTAATAGCTATATGCGCGTTTTGGATGAGATAAAAATCAGGAAATAAGAAGGTTCATTTTTTAAAAAGTTGTGCAAAGGTTTTTAGTTATTATCTAAAGAAGGGGTTTTGTATGTGAAGTTGCCCCTAATTGACCGGACACTGTTCTAACTTACGTTGGTTTCTTCTATACTCCCTGGGCGACTGCATTTTCAAGCCCTTATGGGGATGATATTCATTGTAATCCCGGAACCATTTCGGGATCATTTCTAACACTGTTTTTGCATCATGCAAAGGATTTATATGAACATAGTCCCGTTTGAAGGTCTTGACAAACGACTCCGCCATTCCATTAGACTGGGGACTGTAATAGGGAGTTGTACATACCTCCAGCCCCATCATCCGGGCAAAGGATCTCGTTTCACGGGCAATATATGCAGGACCATTATCACTGAGCCACTGGATTCGCTTCGGGACCCTGTCAACCGGTCCAAAACGGGCCTCTATCGATTCTGCTATGAGGTCCCGGATCATAGCGCCGCAGATACCTCCTGTGGTGGCAACATAGCTCATAACTTCACGATCACAACAGTCCATGCTGAAAGCTACCCGTACTCGTTCACCGTTCCAACAGGCAATCTCAAAGGCATCCGAACACCATCGCATGTCGCTGTGGATCATCCTGACAGTCCCCTCGTGAACCCTCACAGGTCTCCCGGTATGTCGCTGCTGATTTCTGTTCCGCTGTCTGTAGTTTGGATTGCAACCCGAATCGCGGGTGTTCTCTTCCCAAAGAAGAAGCAGTGGATACATTCCTGTTATGATAAGCTGGCCTCTGATCTGGTTTTTAATAATGGGAGAATGATAGAAACTGGATTTACGCCGGTCAATTCTCTTGAAACAATATTTCTGTCTGGCAAATAATTTCTTATGAAAAGGATCTTTGACCTGACCTTAGCTTGGTTTTTATTATTCTTTTTGGCTTTCCCGATTCTGATTATTCGATATTCAGGATGCCCAAGTTTCGGACGATGCGTGTTGATACTCCTGACGTTGCGACCCATCTCATGGAAAATCCTGATGTTTACCTTACGACGATCGGATCTTTTTTGCGAAAGTTCAGTTTGGACGAGTTGCCTCAATTGTACAGCATTATAAAGGGGGATATCAGTTTCGTGGGCCCCCGTCCGGCGCTGTATAATCAGGATGATTTAATCGGACTTCGAACCGGGAAAGGGATGCATAAGCTTATTCCAGGAATCACCGGTTGGGCGCAGGTCAACGGTAGGGATGAGTTGCCAATACCCGTGAAGGTCGAGTTTGATGAATATTATCTACAAAACAGGGCGTTTGCTTTCGACTTGAAAATATTGTGGATGACATTTGTGAAGGTTGTGAAGAGAGAAGGGGTAACGCATTAAAAAAAGGTGTTGATAGGCAATGCTTGGAAGATGCACCAGGTATATTCATGTCGGAGTATCGTTGCGGTTGTAAAGTGTCGGACCTCTATATTATCCCGATCCCCGGGGATGTAGAGCACTTCTTTACGCCTCGGAAATTTTGTCATAATGTAACCTTTTATGTTTTGGTTTAAGAAAATAGTATCTCCTTTCTTTACTCCGGTATCCCTTTGTCTCGGGTGTTTGTTGATCGGCATCGTGCTTCTGTGCTGTACACGCAAGCAAAGGATGGGAAAGGTGCTGACTTGTCTCGGTTTTGTTCTGCTGATTCTGTTTAGCTATCCCTTTTTCCCTGAGATGGCTCTCGAGCCCCTGGAACAACGATATGCTCCCCTTATCGAGATATCTGAATTCTCTGACGTGAAATGGGTAGTTGTGCTGGGCGGTGGCTATAGCTCAGATCCCGGGCTTCCAGTTACATCGCAACTGTCGGACTCTTCTCTCAGTCGTCTCGTTGAGGGGATTCGAATTCACAGGCTTTTGCCGGAGAGTCGGCTTGTGTTGTCAGGCGGTGCTGCTTTCGATCGGGTATCTGGAGCGGAGGTAATGGCACGTGCTGCCGCGGTTATGGATGTAAGGGGTGACAGCATTATCCTGGAAAAGTGTTCCAGAGATACCGCTGATCAGGCGCGGTTGGTCCACGAGATAGTCGGGACTGAAAGATGTATCCTGGTAACCTCGGCTTCACATATGCCCCGTTCGATGTTTCTTTTTCAGAAGTCCGGTATGAATCCGATACCGGCTCCAACCGATTATCGGGTAAAAAAGCGGCAGAAGATCAGCCCGGGTATTTTCTTTCCCTCAGCCGGCAACCTGCGCAAGATGGAGATAGCGTTTCATGAATATCTGGGCCTGGCGTGGGGGCGTTTTTTTGATAGCACCTTCTTTTGAAGGAAAGATCTTCAAATAATGATGGATCTGAGTCTTGTAAGCTAAAACGGATACAGTGTCTAATTTTTATGATAAAAAATTATGTTTATCATCTTGCACATTTTCCTCTACGTGTAATAGTTGTAACGACCAGGGGAAAGCAGGCATGTTTTTTGCTCCAATGATTTCCTGAACGGTCTTATAGGTCAATTCATTGGCACTAGCCGTGGAATGTTAAAGGAGAAAAGAACAGGGTCAATTAACGAAAGGGATATGTTTCCTGTCCGTCACGCATGAGTTATGAGGTTTCGTTAGTAGTTTGTCAGCGGTAATGACGGCAGTTTTTACCGCAAAGAAGAGTTTCGTATGATAACCATTTTACGTAGTAAAAATTTCTATCTGATGCTGCTTATGGATGCGGTTCTAGTCGCGCTGGCGTATGTAATAGCGCACTGGCTGCGTTTTGAAGGTAATATCTCCCGGTCCGACTTAGGGGCGATAATAAACGCTCTTTATTATCTGGTCCCCTTTAAGTTGATATGTTTCTATGTGTTGGGGCTGTATCGGGGGATGTGGCGATACACGGGCATTGCTGATTTGAGAAATCTGCTCGAGGCTGTCTGTTTGTCATCCGCGTTCATCTTTTTCTTTATCCTCTTCCGTTTTGAATTTCAGGGGTATTCCCGTGCTGTGTATTTTATTGATTGGATACTCACCTTCGTTCTTATAGGCGGGGTAAGAGTAACCATACGCATGGTGTTGGGCAGATCTTTTTCCCCTCATCTTGCGAGTAACGCGCACAGTGTTGGTTCCCCTGTCAAAAAGATGCTGATTGCCGGGGCGGGCGATGGAGGCGAAAAGGTCTTGAGAGAGATAATAGAGACACAGCAGCATAAATTCTTGCCTGTTGGTTTTGTCGATGATGATCCGGCGAAAAAGGGAAAGATGATTCATGATGTTCAGATCTTGGAAAGTCTTGATAATATAAATAAAATTAAGATAGAATTTGATGAGATTCTCATCGCGATGCCTTCCGTTCGAGGCGCGGCAATGCGGCGCATTGTTTCTCTGTGTGAAAAAACAGGGAAGCCGTTTCGGACCGTTCCCGGAATCTGGGAGCTTATCGAGGGGAAAATTAGTATACAATCTATCCGTAAGGTACACCTGGAAGATCTGATAGAACGACAGGAAATTCAGCTGGATACAAAGGAGATTCGTAACTACATAAAAGATAAAAAGATATTGATTACGGGAGCGGGGGGATCTATAGGCTCCGAGCTGGTAAATCAAGTTGGATCGTTTCACCCGCAGGCGATGGCGCTTCTCGATTTCAGTGAAGAAAAACTGTTTAATATAGAGAAGGCATGCCGCCAACGATTCGGTTTTATCCCGGTGTCCGAATTTCTGGTTGACCTGAAAAACCGCAACTCGTTGCGTCGAGCCGTTGATCGCTTTAAACCTGATGTTATCTTTCACGCCGCCGCTTACAAGCATGTTCCCATGCAGGAATTGCATCCGTGGGAGGCGGTAGCCAATAATATTGAGGGAACACGAAACCTTATAAAAGTAGCATTGGAGGGCAAGGTGGACCGCTTTGTTCTTGTTTCCACCGATAAGGCGGTACGGCCGGCCAATGTGATGGGCGCCACGAAACGGGTCGCCGAAATGATGGTAGAAAGTTGTAATGGAAAATGCGCGACACGCTTTATGGCTGTGCGTTTCGGAAATGTACTCTGGAGTTCCGGTTCGGCAATTCCGACGTTTCAGAAACAGATTTCCATGGGGATGCCTGTCACTGTTACACATCCGGAGATAACGCGGTATTTTATGAGTATTCCTGAAGCCGTGCAATTGATTCTCCAGGCAGGGGCTATGGGGAATGGGTGCGAGATATTCATTCTGAATATGGGCAAACCTATCCGTATCATCGATCTGGCCCGGGATTTGATACGCCTCAGCGGTTTTGAACCGGAGAAAGACATTCCCATTCAGTTTATCGGCCTTCGGCCGGGAGAAAAACTGTACGAGGAGTTGATTACCGAGGGGGAGGGGATTGTCCCTACCAATCATGAAAATATTCTTGTTTTGAAGGGCAATGGCTATCAATTCGATACCCTGAATGCGCAAATTGATGAATTGATCGCGGTCGCCCATACCTATGATACTGCCGCCATAAAAGAAAAACTTGTGGAGATTGTGCCGGAATACACGCC
>Ga0272443_10006820_pt1 | contig 11133 bp, 7 predicted proteins | sample SSMAcet12_FD_193581 | JGI IMG/M metagenome (GOLD analysis project Ga0272443, IMG submission 193581) | Marine sediment archaeal communities from Little Sippewissett salt marsh, Falmouth, MA, United States - SSM-Acet-12 | ecosystem: Environmental > Aquatic > Marine > Wetlands > Sediment ... | reverse complement strand
CGGGTAGAACTGCATTTGATGTCACCCCATAAGCTCCAGCATCCCGGGCAACAGATCGCATCAGGCCCAGCAGGCCATGCTTTGAGCTATTATACGCACTGCCAGCATGTTCTGCTACCTGTCCGGCGGTAGAACTGGTAAAAACCAGCCTTCCATATCCCTTGACTACCATATCTTTCAAAACTGCCTGAGACAGTAAATATGGACCATCAAGGTTAATTCGCATCGTACTACGCCAGACTTCCGTTTCCTGCTCCCAAATAACTTTTTCATGCGCTGACCCTATACCATGATTACAGACCAGTATTTCAACCGGACCGAGGCGGTTATGTGTCTGCTTTACAGCAATATTACAACCTTCAGGCGTGCCAAGGTCAGCAACACAATAGTCAAGCCCCAGGCTCATTAATTCATTTTCGCTTCGTGCAACGGCCATTACCCTTGCACCCCTGGATGACAAAAGATTGGCCGTTACACGACCAATCCCCCGTCCTGCTCCTGTCACCAGCGTTACTTTTCCTTCTACTCCAGCCATAATAGTATAAATATGTTTAGTTATAAAAATCCTAAACTAATTTAGATGAATTTCATAGAATTACCACATATTTCCATGATATCCATTATTTCATATGATTTTTAGTCGAGTTATCCAAACATTTCAGCAAGGACAATTTTATTTCTGTAGTAGAATTTCAATTCTGCTGCTTTACAAATTATACAGCCTTGGTGGAAGCTTCTGCGGGCATAGTGGGTGCCGGGTAATGTTTCCTTGTTGCTCGCTGCTCGTAATCTGGGTACTGGGTAACTGGGTACCCACCTTCGCTACCACCTTCGGCAAGCCTACGGTGGTCAGAGTAAGCTTCGGCAGGCTAAGCTGGGTGCTGGTTACCCGTTACTCGTTTCTCGTTTCTGGTTACTTGTTAACAGGTGCCTGGGAACCAGGCAGTTCCCGCTTCAACGATTTAACAGTTACACAATTAAACAGTTCAACGGTCACTAAACCTCTAACCCTTATCCGCCGTCTTTGTCAGCCGGAGCCCTGGCGAAGGTTGAAGCCTCCGGGTGGAAGAGGATCTAAACATCTAAATCCCTAAATCTCCTTGATATAAGGTTAACAATTTAAGATTTAAGATTTTTTCCTTGATTTCTGGTTAGTTTTATCAACTTTTATCCTACTCATATCTTAATACAGTGACCGGATCCAGGGTAGCTGTTTTGAAAGCGTGATATAAAATTGTTGAAATAGTAACAACCAGGTTTAATAAAAACGCCACTACAAATATCCAGACTGAGACATCGGTTTGATATGGGAACCTTCCAAGCCAGTGATTGATATACAAATAACCCAGAGGTATAGATATTACCGAAGCAATTATTATCAACCAGAAATATTCCGTGGTGAAATGCTCAACCACGGTAACCGTATCTGCTCCCAATACTTTCCGTAATGAGATGTTTTTTGACATTTTCCGGGCCATGAAAGCCGATATTCCATAGACTCCAAAGCAGGCAATAATAACAGCAATAATGGTAAAGATACTAATCAACCTTCCCAGTCTTTGTTCTCCTGTATAGTGACTGTTAAAAGTTTCTTCAAGAAATCTGTAGTTAAGAGGTTTATCCGGTTCAAATGATTTCCATACTTCTTCGATATGACTTATTACTTCAGGTATATTATTTGATTTAAATCTCAAGGAAGCCTTCATCTGTCCATCCATCCAGACGAGCAGGCTTGGCTGGATGGGTACTTCCAGGGAATTGAAATGATAATCCTTAACCACTCCTATAAAGGTATATTCGTCAGTCCCATCTGGTCGCCACTTAAGGTCTGTAATCGTCTCCGGCGGATCATAGCCCATTGCCCTGGCACCTGTTTCATTAATAACAACAGAAAGGTATCTCTCAGAACCCATATCCCTGCTGAAGAATGTTCCGCTCAGCATTTCCAGACCAAGCACCTGTATATGCTCCGGATCAATTATTTGTAATCTAAAAGGTATGTCTTCCTGATTACGGGGTGAAGTAAAAGTCCTTGTACTCCTGACCGAACCAAGAGGCTGACCTGAGAAGGTTATTTCTTCAATGTCGGGGTACTCTTTTAAAGCTTCCCGTATTGCATCTGACCGTTCTGCAAGATAATCTGGTAATTCAAATTGTATTATCTGGTCAATATCAACACCCGGATCACTATTCTTCATATACATGTATTGCTTAAATATGCCAATGGATTGAGTTGTAAGGAATATGGCAATGATAAATTGGGCAAGTATAAGGATCCTTCTCACTATCAATCCCCTGCCTCCGGATCGCAGGCTTGTTTTTAAAAGACTTCCTGGCTTTAATGATGAAAGGTATAATGCAGGGTATAAGCCCCCTGTTACGGACACAACTATGAACATACCCAGGAAAATAATATAAAGCCATGCAGGAAGCCCTGCCATGGCTGGCAGGTCTAATCCCAGGGTTGACTGAAACCACTGGTAAAGGATCAGTATAATTAAAACCGCAAAAATCATTGAGACGAAGCACAGAACGGTGGACTCTAAAATAAACTGAGTAAATAGAGACAAACGGTTTGAACCAAGTATTTTTTTTAAACCAACTTCCTTTGTTCTTGATATTCCCTCAGCAGTGGAAACATTAATATAATTTATTGTTGCAATTATCAGTACAAATAAAGCTACAAAGATCAGCGCTATAACGATTTGCTTATTCCCATGAATCACACCAAGCTCCGGTCTTAGATCATCAGCAAAATAAATATCGCTGAATGGTCTGAATGAATAAGGAGGAGGATTATTCTCAGAGTATAAATTCATTTCTACGAGGCCACTTTTTATTTTCTCAGCCAGTTCGTCAGCGTTATTTGAGTTGAGTACAAAATATCCCATATAATTTTGAGAACCAATAATCTCTGACATATATCTTTCATTACCGTCAAACATTATACCTGCCAGCTGGCGGAAGTTTATTATTACCTGAAAATTCAGATGGATATCATCCGGATCTTCTATTACAGCCGTAACGATCATCGGGAAATCACGGTTATAATTAATTACTCTCCCCACAGGATTCTGCTCGTTAAAAATTCTTTTAGCAACTGATTCTGTCAGAATAATTGCATTTGGAGCTTCCAGTGCAGTGGCATCATCTCCGAAAATCATATTGAAATCGAATACCGAGAATGGCTCTCCATCCATAAACATGACGTTATCAATGGTATGGTATTTTTTTTCATATTCGAGGGTACTTTCCCAGTATGTTCCTCCTATCCTGGCATACGATTCTACCTCGGGGAACTGTTCTGCAACCCAGGGTATTACACCCCCGGTTAACGAAGCCCAGGTTCCCAGCTCCAATCTATATATTGAATCATAATTGCTCTGACTCTTATCAAAGGATACCTGGTTATAAACATATATGGAAATAAATACTGCCACGGCAAATGCCAGGCTCATACCAATAATACTTATGATATTGGATTTCAGACCTCGAAGAATGGATCTAAGGGTTAATATAATATTCATGTTTTTAGGTTTAAGGAGTTTCGTAATTAGGGACGGCAAAATAATCCCGCTGCTGCATCAATTATAAACTGTGTGAAAAGTATTTTTACGAGGGCTCCTATTGAGTCTGAGCCTCTGATCAACACTCTGCAAACCTGTTGTTTACTGGTGTCTTAATTATATCCCTATTAACTTATAGCCTCAATGAAAAGATCGGCCAGTTTTGCAGGATCAACTCTCAACAGAGTGGTATTAATTTTTGGATTAAAAATATTCCCGGTCGGCTGAGGAAGTTCTATATTGTTACTGGCCAGTTTCTCAATTAAGTTGCTGATATTGTTTATATTAACCTTCATTTTAAAAACATTTGTACCATTCTCTATCATTTCTACTTCAAATTCCACTCTCCTGTTCAATATCTCACTGAAGGTCCTGAACCGCTTCATTGCTTCAGCGTAGTCAGACAAAAAGGAGTCTGCATAGTAAAGAGCTACCGAAGCAAATGGCCAGGCCTGTGGCATTCCTCCTCCAAACATTCGCCTTATATGATACAGTTCTTCCATAAATGCTTTTTGACCGCATAAGACAGCACCTGATGCTGCATTAAAATCCTTGTAAAGGGAGATATATACTGTATCAAAAAGAGAAGCATATTCCTTTGCCGGGATGCCGGAATGTGCAACAGCATTAAATAACCTAGCACCATCAAGATGCATCTTTATTCCACTTGACCTTGCATACTCAGATATCTTAACCATCTCTTTGAAATTGAACATCTCATTGTTTTTTCTCCTTACGGGCGATTCAACAGAAATAGCTCCAATAACAGTTTTAACACGGCCATTATCAGTCCACTCACATGCTGCCTTTACCTCATCAAGAGTAAAAGAGGTCTTCCCTACAGCCAGGGGAATAAGATTTAACCCGGCCAGCGTCTGTGCTCCATCGCCAGTGTCATTATATATATGACTTTCAGCCTGTAGTAAAACCCTCTTTTTTTCCCCTGCATGCTTTCTTATTGCTATGAGATTTGCCATGGTCCCTGTAGGCATAAATACCGCACTCTCCATCCCCAGCATTTCGGCAAATTTGTTTTCCATCCTTTGAACAACTCCATAGCGTGAATAATTATCCACCACGTCTTCACCACCTGTGATCTCCCTCAGCAGTTTTGAATATTCATAAGGATCGAGGTCCAATCCATCTCTTGTAAACTGTACTCTTTCGCCACATATCCTGTTTCCCTCGTCAATCATGCCAGAACTTATCAGCAGTGGCATACTGGCAAGTGCCAGTCCATTATTTCTTAGAAAGACTCTTCTGTTCATGTTAATGCTATTTATTCCTGTTAATTTCCAATAATTCACCATTAAGTATTATCCTGTCAATATCCCTGAGGTTCTTAATTGATACGACGGGGTTGCTGTTAAGTATTAAAATGTCGGCCCTTGCTCCCTTTTCTATAACTCCCCTGTTCCACCCATAGGCCTGAGAGAAGTTAGATGTTGCAGCAGCAATAACCTGGCGACAGTCCAGCCCGGCTTTTTCAAGTAGTTCCAGTTCGGTATGCAATGAGACTCCTGGCAATGTTCCCCAGACATCTGCTGCACTACCGGCAAGATGTTTTGCCCCGGCTTTGATATAGCCATGTGCTATCTCCATTTCCTTGATAGCCAATAATTTATAAGCCTCCTGGCAAACAGGGTCGTAATCATGATTCCCGGTCTCTATACCAGCCGGATTATTTACATCATCCGGGTTTATTAGCCTTGCAACAGGATCATTCCACGGATTATTATGATCAGGAAGATCAAGATAAAGGAGGCTGAGTGTTGGTATAAGATAACACGGGTAAGCAGCAAGATAAGCTGAATGATCTTTGAAAATGCTTTCCGTTGTATCCACACTGCTCAAGAACCTGTAATATTCCCATTTTGGCGAATCCATATCATCACTGAAAGGTTCCTCAGCAACAGAATACCTCAATTCTTCGGGGCTCATATCAAGCGAGTACCTTGTTATGTGAACGAACGACTGAACTCCAAGATCAGCTGCTTCCCTATAGGAGGTATATCCCAGCTCCCCAATAGTGGCAATTCCATACTTGCCTGCCAGATCAACTGATAGAGCAACCTGTGAAGGTGTCAACTTATACATCAGAAGCATTAGCCGGAATCCTTTTGCTGCAGCTTCTTTGAATTCATTGATGACCTCTTCATCAGACTGCTTAATATCTCCCACATCACCTAAAACAAGAATATCCGGCGATGGATCGCCATCAAGAAACAGCACTCCCCTCCTTAGTGATTCAACCCCAACAACTGATGTAACACCACACTCCAGGTATGCATCGGCATAAGACTGGTTATTTATTGTTCCGAATCCATCTATCAGTCCTGGTACAATGTACTTTTCTTTAGCATCCATTAACTGGTAATCGACGGGTAAAGACGGATTATCACTCATTGAACCGCAATCCACAATTACTGAATCTTTTATTAAAATGTAGCTATCCTTGAGATCAACCTGGCTGGTGCCGTTATCTGAAGTATTTATCAGTGTTCCTCCCCTTATGAGGGTGTATACGGAATGGTCCGTATTAACGCATCCGCAGGTGAAAAACAGAAATATGATAAGACTATAAATCAGTGTGTTTTTCATTATGTAAATTGTTTTAATAGCATGCCTTTTTGCACAATAGCGAAAGTACCGTATTCGTAAACCAGGTAAAAAGTCTTTCATATCTTCATTTTACACCAAGATGTATACTGTCATCCCTTTGCCTGCACTTGCTGTAAATATTATTTTGCCTATTCTCTGTTTATTGTATAATTAATGATTTTGCGATAATGTAAGCATGTAAAGTATAAATCATTTCTGATACAGTACATGATAAAAATACAAAATCATTCGGGAATATAAGCTTATAACAATGTGAGATTCAATATATCTAACCAGCCTGATGTAAATAACCAGGTGGAAGAGCCGTAGAAGCCGGTCTCCATGATGCTGGTTATAAATCCCAATTCATCCTGCCCTAAACATGAAAAAATGACATTAGAATTTATGAAAATGGCAGAATAAGCAGTGTATTCATATATGGCATGATAATTGAGAATCAAGACATCTAAATATTTCGAAGTGTAATTCTTCAATTAATAATCTAACCATGAAAAAGAAATTTAGCTGGAGGGCATTTATAAGCATAGGATTATTTTATACTTTCTTTATTCTCCTGGTGACAGGCATGGTCTTGTATGTAGCACCTGCCGGAAGGATAGCTAACTGGGTAAACTGGAAACTGGTAGCATTAACCAAAGCACAATGGCAATCGATACATACTGTATTTGCTTTACTTTTTGTAATACTGTCAATATTTCATCTTTTTTCAATAAACTGGAAAGCTTTCTGGACCTACCTGAAGAGTAAAACAAAACAGGGTCTGAATAAAAAGAGAGAGTTTTACCTGTCTACAATATTTACTATTCTGATATTCGTTGGAGTCATATCATCTATTCCGCCATTAAGGTATGTTATGGATCTGAGCGAATCCCTGACAGAGTCGTGGGAGAATGTTGAAACAGAACCACCAATCCCTCATGCAGAATTACTGACACTGCGGGAATTATCAGAACAGCTTGATAATATTTCACCAGATAGCATTCAGGATATTTTGAAGGCCAATAACATTATTTTTAACAGTGTAGACGAGACTCTTGCTGATATTGGAAATGCAAATGAAATAAGCCCGGATAAAATTTATGACCTTCTAACAGCCTCAAGAAATTCAAAGAGTATCGGTGGAGGCTTTGGCAGAAAATCTCTTGAAGATCTTTCTGTAGAGATAAATAAAGACCTGGATCAGATAATGAAGATCCTGAAAGATAATAACATTGATGCCAGCAAGGAGCAAACTATGAGGGATATAGCATCTGAAAATAACATGGCACCGGTAGATATCTATGATCTGATTAAATAGACGGATAAGACATTTTGCTGGTTATTTATTAGTAAGGCCTGAATCCTTTTCAACAACTTATTTATTCAGTCCTGAATCTCATATTCGTTGATCCATTCCTGACGGTCACCGGCGACCATATCCTGTGGCAACGGACGCAGGCAGGATCGAAAAGTAAGGTGCTTCTTTTCACATATCTCCAATATCATAATCATTTGACAAGCAAATATTAAGTTCGTAACTTGGTAAATGAACTGGGTATTACGAATTGATTACACTTTATAATATGTAGATCAAAAAGTCAGCTGCCTATGAAAAAAGATAAGAAAAGTCGCAGGCAATTTTTAAGGGACACCGGGATGGCAATTGTAGGAGCAGGAATATTTCAGGGAGAAGCTATATCTGCAAGGCAAGTTAATCAGCAAGTAGATACTCCTAAAATAAGGCATTACAGAAGGCTTGGCAGGACTGAAGCATTGGTTTCTGATATCGGATCCGGTGAACCTACCAGCAGTTCCGTGCTCCGGTATGTTCTTGATTCGGGTGTGAATTTCATCGAGACATCAGAAAGCTATGCCAATGGCAGGAACGAAGTAATGATAGGAGATGTAATCAAAGATTTTAACCGGGAACAGCTCTTTATTGCTACGAAGGCATTCCCTTCCCTGAAAATTTTCAAATCCGCTAATGATGTGATTCAAAGGGCAGAAGATAGTATAAAGAGGCTACAGACTGATTATATTGACCTGTATATGATTCACCAGGCGCAAAACATTTTTCGTGTGAAAGATAATTATTTTCACAGGGCTGCGGACATCCTGAAAAAGAAAGGTAAGATAAGATTTACAGGATTATCCTGCCACGGACCTGAATGGGGACCCGAATCAAGAGAAAACCTGGAGGATATTCTAATGGCTGCTGTAGATGATGGGCGATTTGATGTAATTATGTTGCCTTATAATTTCCTTTCACCTGAAATTGGAGAAAGAATACTGAAAGCCTGTAAAGAAAATGACATAGGAACAATGATAATGAAGTCAAACCCGATTCTTTCCTATGAGAAATACCTTTTACAGGTGGAAGAAGGCCGCCAGGTTAATAAGTCAGATCAAAAATATTTTATAGAATTAGAGGAAGCTTTTAACGAAGCTGATAGCTTCTTAAAGCAATACAATATGAACGACATGGAACAGATTAAAGACGGTGCCATACAATTCATCCTGACAAATTCTAACGTTAACACCATATGTTGCAGATTCAACAATTTCTCTGATGTCAATAAATATGTCAGACTATCAGGTACTACACTATCCAGCCGGAATGAAATTGCATTGAACGAATTCAAAACCAAGCTGGGAATTCTTAATTGCCGTATCGGTTGTAATATCTGTGAAAAAAATTGCCCCCATAATGTCCCTGTCAACAGGATCCTGAGATATAATTATTATTTCCATGCCCACGGACTGGAGAAGAGGGCAATCCAAAAATATCTGGAACTTGCCGGAGGAAAACCTGATGCCTGCATGGAGTGTGATGGGTATTGTGAAAAAGCCTGCCCATACGGTGTTTTAACCAGACCGTTACTGGCCCAGGCTCATAAGAGTTTGAATATTAATAGTTTAAAAATAAGCTAGACATTATTACCTTATTCCCAATGGGCTTCGCCAAGCTAGCAGGATTAGCTTGCCTGCGGCAAATTCGAGATTCACGGTTAACGATTTAAGATTTTAGATTTAAACCCGATTCAACAATAAAACAGTTACACGATTTAACAACTGCTACACTCTTCAACTACTCAACCTCTATACCAAAAAGATTTTTTGCCATTCCCAGTTGCTTGATCTATATTTATATATCCAAATCCGAACAAAATGCCTGAAAAGATCCATACCTTTTGGCAGGAACTAAAGCGCAGGAAGGTAATACGTGTTATTACAGTATACGCAGCTGCTGCTTTTGTCATTCTGGAATTGGTCGATATTGTGGCTCCCTCTTTAGGATTGCCAGCCTGGACATTAAATCTTGTCATCGTTTTGTTGTGTATTGGATTCATTCTTTCCATTATTCTTTCCTGGGTGTATGACCTCACTCCGGAAGGCATAAAGAAAACAAAATCTGTAAAGAAAGATGAGAAAGTAGAAAGAACATTCTCCTCAAAAGGTTGGAAGATTGCAACATACATAAGTATTGCAGTTATTATTGGATTGATTTTGATTAACATTTTAAACAGAGAAACGAAGTTAGAAGGATTGGAAAAATCTTTTGCTGTACTGCCATTTGAGAATCTAAGCAGTGATGAAGAGAATGCATGGTTTAGTGATGGTATTACTGATGTAATTATTAATCAATTATCAAAAATATCCAGTTACAGGGTAATTGGAAGAACATCTACCTTAAAATACAAAGAAGAGAAGAAATCCATTCCGGAAATAGGAGAGGAATTAGGAGTAAACTATATTATTGAGGGTACAGTCCAGCGGCAGGAAAACGAAATGCGAATAAGCGTGCAATTAGTAAGGGTTTTAAACGAAGACCATATCTGGTCAGATTTATATGACAGGGATTTGAAGGATATATTTAATGTACAGACTGATATCGCAAAACGTATTGCAGATGAGCTCAAGACTGCACTTACACCTGAAGAAAAAGAACTTGTTGAAAAAAAATATACTGAGAATCCTGAAGCGTATAATCTGTATTTGCAGGGAAGATTTTTCTGGGGTACAAGAACAGAGGAAGGATTAAGTAAAAGTGTTGAATATTTTAAAAAAGCGATAGCATTGGATCCTGATTATGCTCTGGCATATGCCGGACTGGCGGATGCTTATTTTATCCAGGGATACTGGGGATGGTTACCAAAAGAAGAAGGATATGCCATGGCTGAAGAAACTGTATTGAAGGCACTCGGGATTGATAATAATCTTGCAGAAGCCCACACTGTTATGGGAGCTCTTCATGCCTGGAAAGAATGGAACTGGGAAAAGGCTCGTGATGAGCTGGAGTACGCTATTAATCTGGATCCAAAATACGTAACTGCGCATCACTATTATTCCGAATTGCTTGATATTTTAGGAGAAAATAAAAAAGCCAGAGAGCAGATTAATCGTGCTATTGAACTTGATCCTTTTCTACCTGTATTACATAATTTGAGTAGGGCTTACTATTATAACGAAGGCCGCCTTGAATACGCATACAATGAATATAATAATTTGCAGGAGCTGGATCCAGGATACGGTAATGGAGCAGTACACTGGGGTAAATTTTATATTCACATCAGGAAGAAAGAGGATTTAAAAGCAGTTGAGGAAATAAAAAAAGCTCTGAAAATGGATTTATCAACTGACGTAGAAGCAGGCCGGGCAGATACTTTATACAATAATTCAGGTATTGATGGAGTTATAAGCTGGTTAATTGAACTTGAACTTCAGGATTCTATACCTGATCCTATTAAACTGGCAAGATTGTATCTGATGCTGGGGCAAAAAGAAGAAGCATTAACCTGCCTGGAAAAAGGACTGGAAGATAAATATAAAAGTATTAGTCTAATCTATAATCTCTTGGACTTCAATATTTTGCGTTCAGAAACCAGATTTCAGGAGATGATTAAGAAGTTGGGGCTGCCAGAATATGCAAAGGAAGAATGATGAACATCGAATATCGATTAACAAA
>Ga0272443_10006818_pt1 | contig 11135 bp, 8 predicted proteins | sample SSMAcet12_FD_193581 | JGI IMG/M metagenome (GOLD analysis project Ga0272443, IMG submission 193581) | Marine sediment archaeal communities from Little Sippewissett salt marsh, Falmouth, MA, United States - SSM-Acet-12 | ecosystem: Environmental > Aquatic > Marine > Wetlands > Sediment ... | reverse complement strand
TTCATTTATCCATACTTAATGCAATTACTATACAACAAAAATTCTATTGTTTAATACTTCAGAACATCAATATAAGATGTAGCTAAATGTAAAGAATGAAATAAAGGTATCAAAATGTAAGTTTATGAGTTTTATACTCCCAAAAATTTAATGGAAATACCGTAAAATAAAATGATACTACCTAAAATCAGGTGATAGAAAATTCCTATTCTTTTAAACCGAATATACCTACCCTTTTGCATAACCAGGCCGGTCATTATTAGCATGGTAACAATTGACACAACTGAAAAAAAAGCAATCGCAACCAGTACCAGCATATAATACTTTTTTACAGCAGGGTAAACTAAAATGGCCATTAACGATTCACATGGAATAAAAGCGAACGTAATAATTAATGACCAAATTGTTAAATTTTTCTTTTCAGCTATCTTATCAAACTGTGTATTTTCTTTTTTATGAACATGAGTATGTGTAAAATAAGTTCCGTCAGGATTTAAATGTAAATGTTTGTGGGGTTTGCTTCTATATGCACTGCGAATTCCATAGAAAACATAAAAAAGTCCGAACAGAATAAGAAAATAAGCAGCGATACTATCCCTCATCGGTACAAAATAATTTAATCTGCTTGCAACAACTGCCGGAACAACTGCTACTGCACTTAAAACTATGCTGCCAATAACATGACCAATCCCACACAATAAGACTATCCCCATAGTTTTTGCAAACGACCATCTTTTTGTTCTTGAAATTGTAATAAAAGGGTTATAATAATCTGATCTTAGCACTATATGCACCATACCCAAAATAACTGCAACAAAAAAAAGAATATTTTGATTCATGTCAGTGTTTATGCTGAATTAAGACCTATTAAGATACATCATTTTTAACTGAAAAAGAAAGGTGTAAATCTATGATTGGATAAATACCTCCATATTGTTAATAAATTGTAGATTTATAGAGTTTAATCAAAAATTGTCTGAAATGTTGAAAACATCTTCTTTGATATCTTTATCTTTTGTAATTCTGGTTTTGTCGTCTTGTGCTCAGAAAGTTGAACCTAGCCGCCAATGGAGTATGTATCGTGGTAATTATGCCAGCGGAGTATTGGATAATGCCCATTTGCCTGAAACCTGGGATGTTAGTATCGGTGATAATATTGCTTGGAAAACTAAAATTCCCGGATTGGGACATTCATGCCCGGTGATTTGGGGTGATAATATCTTTGTTACAACAGCGATAAATGAGCGTAATGAAGGTGAAATAAAAACCGGAATTTATGGTTCAATCGGATCTGTTCAAGATTCCTCATTGCATGAATGGAAGGTGTATTGTATAGATAAAAGAACAGGTCGAATAAACTGGGAACAAGTTGCACATAAAGGAGTACCGGAACAAAAACGACATCCAATGTCATCTCATGCCAACTGTACTCCGGCAACTAATGGTGAGTATATTGTAGCATTTTTTGGTTCTGAAGGGTTATACTGTTACGACAAAAAAGGTAACCTTCAATGGTCGAAGGACTTCGGAGTGTTGAAATCTACTTTCTTTCTCGTACCTGCAGCAGAATGGGAATTTTCAAGCTCCCCGCTGATACATGAAAATGTTGTAATTATTCAGTGCGATGTGATGGAAAATTCATTTGTAGCTGCATATGACATTAGATCCGGGAATGAACTTTGGAAGCAGGATCGTACTGAATATCCGGGATGGTGCACTCCAAATATTTATTATGATAATGATAAGCCGATAGTTGCAGTAAACGGTTTTAAACATCGGGGAGGATATGATTTTGAAACTGGTGAAGAAGTCTGGAAAATGTCAGGAGGAGGAGATATTCCCGTTCCAACACCTGTTGTTGGTAATGAGTTTATTTATTTTAACAGTGCACATGGTAAAATGTCACCTGTACTTGCCATCAATAAGAATGCCAGGGGAGATCTGACATTAAAAGAAGGTGAAACTTCAAATGAATACATTATATGGGCAAAAATAAGAGGAGGTTCATATATGGGAACCATGTTGGTTTACAATGGCTATCTGTATAATGCCCGATGGAATGGAAGACTAACGTGTTATAATGCTTTAACAGGAGAGGAAATGTATTCAGAAAAGGTAGGTTCAGGCAATAGTTACACCTCATCACCGGTTGCTGCAGATGGAATAATATATATAACAGATAACGATGGAGTTGTATACTCAGTTAAAGCCGGTTCTGAATATGAATTATTGATGGAAAACAAATTGAATGAAGTTTGTATGTCAACTCCTGCAATTTCTGAGAACTATCTAATCTTCAGAACATCCGGGCATTTGGTAGCGGTTTCAAAGGTAAATAAATAACAAAGTTTTAAAGGTTTTAAATAGATCACATAAGGGACACTTCCTTTTTATATCCGATAAAATGTTTTATTTTCGTCGCGTTATTTATTATTGATTTTATGTGGCTTAAGGTTTCCGGAATTATCCTTCGGAATAAGGTAGTTTTACTCTCCATTTTAGCAGTTGTTACAGTATTTTTTGCCTACCATGCAAGACGTGTGGAGATGTCGTATACCTATGCTTCATTACTTCCAAAAAAAGATCAGGCTTTTAAAGATTATCAGAAATTTGTTGAAATTTTTGGTGAAGAAGGTAACCTGATCATCGTTGGAATACAGGATCCCGATTTTTTTAATTTTGATAAATTTCAAACTTGGAGAACACTTTGTAATGACTTAAACGAGGTTGAAGGAGTGGAAAACCTCCTTTCCATATCAAATACTTATAACCTTAAAAAAAATAAAATAGAAAAACAATTTGAAGTTGAGCAGATATTTCCGGACACCATTAACTCGCAAGAAGAACTCGACGTTTATGTTGAAAAATTCAAAAGTCTGCCATTTTACAGAGGATTGGTTTACAATGACGAAACTGATGCTTATGTGCTGGCCATTACTGTAAATAAGGATAAAATGGCCAGTAAAGAGCGGGAAAAAATGGTATCATCCATTCAGGAAATTTGCCAGGCTTTTGAACAGGAACAAAATGTAAAACTTCACTATTCAGGTTTACCCTACATAAGAGTTGTTACTGCTATTAAAATGAGAACAGAGATTTATCTTTTTAGTGGTCTTGCTTTGTTAATTTGTATAGTTGTATTATTTCTGTTTTTCCGTTCGTTTAAGGCAGTTCTCGTGTCTGTTCTAATAGTACTTATAGGTGTCATTTGGGCACTGGGCATGTTGGTATTGTTTGGCTATAAAATCACCATTCTTTCTGGAATGATACCACCTCTGCTAATTGTAATTGGTATTCCGAACAGTATATACATGCTGAATAAATTTCATTATGAATATGTCAGTCACGGTAATAAGGTGAAAGCACTTCAACGTGTAATTATTAAAATTGGAAATGCGACCTTTTTAACCAATTTGACCACAGCTTCAGGTTTTGCAACATTTATTATTGTTAGAAGTGATATTTTAAGACAGTTTGGAATAATTGCATCATTAAACATTTTTGGCCTGTTTTTTCTGTCACTTCTCCTGATACCTATAATTTTTAGTTTTATCGGACCTCCATCTTCTAAGCATGTGGGACATCTGGATAATAAACTTGTTAGAGGAATTATTCATCAACTTACTTATATTACCCAGCATTACCGTAAGGCCGTATATATAATTACAATTGCGATCCTTGCATTTGGCATATTGGGAATAACTTTAATGAGGAGTTCAGGGTATATGGTGGATGATATCCCTGAGAGTGATCCTGTTTATGTTGATTTAAAGTTTTTTGAAAAAAATTTTAATGGTCTTATGCCTCTGGAAATTATTGTGGATACAAAAAAACCCCAAGGTGCAATGCAGCTAACTACTTTCCGAAAAATTGATCAACTGGAAAAGCGATTGGCAGAATATCCTGAATTATCTGCTTCAACTTCACTATTGAACCTGTTGAAATTCTCAAAACAGGCATTTTATAACGGTAGAGAAAACTATTATAGCATTCCTAACAACCGGGAAAAAAACTTTATTCTTCAGTATGCCTCTACCGGAGAAGATAATGCTGGTATGTTGCATTCTTTTCTCGACAGTACCAGACAGATAACACGTGTTAGTATTCGCATTGAAGATGTGGGCACAAACCGTATGGAAGAACTTTACACCAGTTTTAATACCGATGTTGATTCCATTTTTACGGCTGACAAATATGATGTAACCGTAACAGGATCCAGTATTATGTTCTTCAAAGGAACACAGTATTTATTGCGGAATCTTTTTACAAGTCTTGGTTTAGCAATATTGCTTATTTCCACTTTTATGGCAATCATGTTCTCATCCTGGAGAATGGTTATTATGTCACTTACACCAAACATTATACCATTGATTTTTACAGCCGCTATAATGGGTTTTACAGATATTCCAATAAAAGCATCTACAATTTTAGTATTTAGTATTGCATTTGGTATCTCTGTTGATAACACCATTCATTTTCTTGCAAAATACAGGCAAGAATTAAAGGTAACCAATTGGGATATACGAAAATCTGTTATTATAGCTTTAAAAGAAACTGGAGTAAGTATGCTTTATACTTCAGTGGTTCTGTTCTTTGGATTTGGAATTTTTGCAATATCCAGTTTTGGAGGGACACAAGCTATGGGAGTTTTGGTATCATTAACACTGCTTGTTGCCGTAACTTCGAATCTTATTTTACTTCCGTCATTACTATTTGGTCTTGACAGACTAACTACAACCAAGTCGTTTGAGGAACCTCTTTTGCATATTTATGACGAAGAAGAAGATATTGAGCTGGAAGATCTGGAAATTTCTACAATCGAGGCTGAAAAGAGTAACGATTCATAAACAATCTCAGAGCCTTCTAGATGAACATTTCAGGAGTATTATAACATCAAGCATCATCCTGAAATTGTTGTGAAACACTGGAATGGATGATTTATTTGGAATTTGACTTTCGTAATTTAGATTTTAATTCCATCTTTAGAAAATACTTAACTGAAAGAAAGATACCTGTATATTAAATAAAAACTATGTATACGTTGGATAAACTTGTTGATATAATCAATGCTGAAATTCAAAATCGTTCAAAATCGTTAAAAAAAAGAAATCCTCCTAATTTATATACTCCGGTGAATTATTCATTGGGAATTGGAGGGAAACGGTTACGGCCTGTTTTAGTCCTTTTGAGCAATAATCTTTTTACTGATGACATAAAAAATGCCATACCTGCGGCAATAGCAGTTGAAGTTTTTCACAATTTTACGCTACTCCACGACGATATAATGGATAAGGCCGATGTACGCAGGAACAAGTCAACCGTTCATAAAAAATTCGATGAAAACAGTGCTATTCTTTCAGGCGATGCTATGGCTTTTCTTTCCTATCAATATTTAATGGAGGTCGACCTGCCACAAATATCTGAAGTGATCAGGTTATTCTCAAAAACAGCTATAGAAGTTTGTGAAGGACAACAATTTGATATGGATTTTGAAAACAGACTGGATGTTACAGAATCAGAATATCTGGAGATGATTCGGCTAAAAACAGCTGTACTACTTGCCTGCAGCTTAAAAGCCGGAGCTTTAATTGCAAATGCGAATATCGATGTTGCAAATCAGTTATATGATTTTGGAATAAACCTGGGATTGGCATTTCAATTACAGGATGATTTGCTTGATACTTTTGGCGATCAAAAAACATTTGGGAAACGAATTGGTGGAGATATTATATCCAACAAAAAAACATATCTTTTAATTAAGGCATTGGAAAACTCTTCCGGCGAAACTCGAATCGAACTTCTGAACTGGCTTGATAAAAAAGATTTTGTTTCTGAAGACAAAATAAGAGCTGTTAAAGCAATTTATTCTCAATTGCAAATAGAGGAACTAACCCAGCAAAAGATTGATTTTTATTTTCAAAAATCAACACAACTTCTCCGTGAAATTTCACTTCCGGATAATAAAAAGTCTACATTATTAGCCTTAAGCAACCGAATGTTGAAACGCGAAAATTAACAAATCTGCACCTGTTCCAAAAAACTCGCAAATTCATTGTTCAAACGTAAAACAATGCTAAATTTGTTGGACTTATTTCAAGAATTTATAAATCGATTTAAAACCAGACCTATATGTCTCAAAGTATTGGAAAAATCATCCAGGTAATTGGTCCTGTTGTTGACGTAGGTTTCGAAATTGAAGGAAGTGAGCTTCCGGCAATAAATGATTCATTGGCAATTAAACGAGATGGTAAGAAAGATCTGATAATAGAGTGTCAGCAACACATTGGTGAAAATACAATTCGTTGCGTCGCAATGGATTCGACAGATGGTTTGCGACGCGGTATTGAAGTTACCGCATTAGGTAGTCCAATTATTATGCCTAAAGGAGAAGCTGCATTAGGAAGACTACTGAATGTAGTTGGAGATTCGATAGATGGCCTGGAGCAATTACCCAAAGAAGGTTTAAATATTCATAGTGAACCACCGAAATACGAAAACCTGACCACTGAAACGGAAATTTTGTACACAGGTATAAAAGTGATCGATTTAATTGAACCTTATGCAAAAGGGGGTAAAATTGGATTGTTTGGTGGTGCTGGAGTGGGAAAAACCGTTTTAATACAGGAGTTAATTAACAATATTGCTTTGGCGCATAGTGGCCTTTCTGTATTTGCCGGTGTTGGTGAACGTACTCGTGAGGGGAATGATCTTCTTCGGGAAATGATTGAAGCTAATATCGTTGATTATGGTGAAGAATTTAAAGAATCGATGGAGCAAGGAAGTTGGGATTTGTCAAAGGTTGATATGGAAAAATTAAAGGATTCAAAACTGGCAATGGTTTTTGGTCAGATGAATGAACCTCCCGGAGCTCGTGCCAGGGTTGCTCTTTCAGGTTTAACAATAGCTGAGAGCTTACGTGACGGTGATGGAACTGCAGACAGTGGACGAGATATCCTTTTTTTTGTTGATAATATTTTCCGTTTTACACAGGCGGGTTCTGAGGTATCTGCACTTTTAGGAAGGATGCCTTCAGCAGTTGGTTATCAACCAACATTAGCAACTGAAATGGGTGAAATGCAGGAAAGAATTACTTCTACAAATAGAGGATCTATAACATCTGTCCAGGCAGTATATGTTCCTGCAGATGACTTGACAGATCCTGCTCCTGCAACTACCTTTGCGCACCTGGATGCCACCACGGTACTCAGTCGTAAAATTGTAGAACTTGGTATTTACCCGGCGGTAGATCCTCTTGATTCTACATCAAGGATTCTTACTCCTGATATTGTAGGAAACGATCATTATACTTGTGCACAGGATGTAATTATGTTGTTACAGCGCTATACAGAGTTGCAGGACATTATTGCTATATTGGGTATGGATGAACTCTCTGAAGAAGATAAACTTGTTGTGCACCGTGCCCGTCGCGTTCAACGCTTTTTATCTCAACCTTTCTTCGTTGCTTCAAACTTTACTGGGTTGGAAGGGAAATTAGTTTCTATTGAGGATACTATAAAAGGTTTTAACATGATTATGAAAGGTGAGGTCGATAAATATCCGGAAGCGGCATTTAACCTTGTTGGAACTATTGAAGAAGCAATAGAAAAAGGAGAAAAAATGTTAGCCCAAAATTAATTCTGAAACAAACTAAAATGTATTTAGAAATAATTACACCAGATAAAAAGGTTTTTGAGGGCGAAGTGAAGTCAATAAAAGTTCCGGGGAGTAAAGGAGCATTTGTAATACTAAAAAATCATGCACCAATCATTTCCACACTCGACAAAGGAGTGATTAAAATAAAAGATTTAAATGATGAAGAACAACTTTTTGAAATTGATGGAGGTGTAATCGAAAACAAGGCAAATAAAATAATTGTACTCGTTGAATCTTTTTAAAACATAATAAGAATATAAAATCCCCGTAAGTTCTTACTTTCGGGGATTTTTTATTACATAAACATAATTTTAGATAATAATAAGAAGACTAGTGGATTTGTATTTGGATAGGAATAAATTTTCGGCGTCAAACTTCCGTCTTCCAGTTTTTAAATGAAGGTCAAATTTCTTGTCATAAGGTTTAGCTCCATCGGCGACATTGTTTTAACATCGCCTGTAATTCGTTGTCTAAAGACCCAGATAAAAGATGCCGAGGTTCATTTTATTACCAAACAAAAATACAAATGTATCCTGGAAGCTAATCCGTATATAGACAAAGTTTATGTGTTTGAAGAAAACCTGCATGGCATATTTTATAAACTTAGAAGAGAACGCTATAAATACATCATAGATCTTCATCATAACTTTAGGAGTGGCCGTATAAAAAGGAGGGTTGCCAGACCTTCATATTCAGTAAATAAGCTAAATTTCAAAAAAATGCTGCTTGTTCAGCTCAAAATAAACCGGCTCCCGAAGGTTCATATTGTTGACCGCTATCTTGAAACCTTAGAAACCTTCAAAATAAAAAATGATGGAAAAGGATTAGACTATTTTATTCCTGAAAACGATTCTTTTAAAAACGAAGACCTGCCTCCAACCTTTCAAAACGGATACATTGCATTTGTAATTGCAGCTACATACAAAACAAAAAAGCTTCCGGTTGAAAAAATATCCGAAATTTGCCAGCGGATCGATTATCCTGTTATTCTTCTGGGAGGAAAAAATGAGTTTGATGAAGGAGAAAAGGTATTGTCTCAGTCAAAAGGAAATGTTCTTAATTACGCAGGGAAAATTAGCTTAAATCAATCTGCTTCGTTGGTAAAACGTGCAAATCTGGTGCTGGCCAACGACACCGGCTTAATGCATATAGCAGCTGCATTTAAAAAGAAAATACTTTCTTTCTGGGGAAACACTGTTCCTGATTTTGGTATGTATCCTTATCAACCACACCCTTCTTCGCAACGTCTGGAGGTTGAAAACCTGAGTTGCCGTCCCTGTTCAAAGCTTGGCAAACATAAGTGCCCGAAAAAACATTTTAAATGTATGGAGAAGATGAATATAAATCAGGCTGTTGAATGGATAGAAAAGAACTATTAAAACTCAATCTTATAGGACAATTCAATATTTATCTTCTCTTGGAATTACGAATTAGCCAAACGCCTTCTCCAATCTTTCCAATGCTTCCTCCAAAATACTTCTCGGGCAACCTATGTTAATGCGGAGCCAGCCATCGCCCCCGGTTCCAAAACGACCACCATCATTTAAAGCAACCTGGGCTTGTTGAGTTGTAAACTCGCTTAATTCCTGATTTTTCATTCCATAATCAGAAAAATCCAGCCAGATCAAGTAAGTTGCTTCCGGTTTCATAACTTTTACACGCGGTAGTCTTGCGTTAACGAATTTTTCCAGCAGAAGATAGTTTTCCCAAAGATAGTCCAGCATCTGATCCAGCCATTCATCACCATTTTTGTAAGCTGCTTCAAGTGCCACTGAACCAAAAATGTTTCCCATTCCAAAATGGCCCACACCGATTGCTCTTTCGTAACGGGCAAATTTGGTTTTGTTTGGTATAATGACTAACGACGACGCCAAACCTGCCACATTAAAAGTTTTGCTGGGCGCCATGGAAATCATACAATTTTGTGCAACTTCATCAGAAATACTTGCCAAAGGAATATGTTTGTATCCTTTGTAAATCAAATCAGAGTGAATTTCATCTGATATAATCATAATCTTATTTTCAAGGCAAATATCTGTTAATGCCTTCAATTCTTCGAATGAATAAACCATTCCGCCAGGATTTTGAGGATTACAAAGCAAAAGCAGTCTGGTGTTTTCCGTTATTTTTGATTTTAAATCCTGCAAATCAAAGGTGTATCTGCCGTTTTCAATTTTTAAAGGATTTTCGATCATCTTCCGTTTAGTACCTTTTACACAATCAAAAAACGGGAAATAAACCGGCGGTTGAACCACTACTTCATCACCGGGTTTTGAAAACGTTTCAATTGCAAATGTTAGACCTGCTACTACTCCCGGGCTAAATGAAATCCACTCTTTTTGAATTTCCCAGTTATGACGGCGTTTCATCCATCCAATTATTGTTTCGAAATATGAATCGGGCCGAAATGTATAACCATATATCTCGTGATCTACCCTTTTTCTTAAGGCATTCACAACAAAGTCAGGAGTCCTGAAATCCATATCTGCAACCCATAAAGGCAGTACATCATTGGATTTAAAAAACTTTTCACGGGCATCATATTTCAAACAATTGGTTCCTTCGCGTGGAACTATTTCATCGAAATTGTATTTTTTCATGTTAGAAAGTCGGAAGACCGAAGATTGAAGACCGAAGCAGATCAGCATCATTCAAATCTCCTTTTGGTTTAAGATTATTATTGCAACTAATTTTATGATGTTCTCTTTTTAAGTTCTAAAAATGGTAAAGTTCAAGGCGCAAACAATTTTAACTACCGTATTTTACTTGTGTAAATGCGGAATTTAAAATTGAGGAGCAACGCTGAAATTTGCATTTTTAGGATTTAACAAATTATTTGGCGAAGATAATTCAATTCACCATCCTTTTCAACTTTCAAAACAAAATCAAAACGGTTGAGGTCAAGGCATAGTTTAAAGTCTTTCTGTGGTGACCAGTTTTGTTTCAGTGGATCGAAAAACCGTCTCCCATCACCACTTTTTATGGTTTCAACCATTGCCGGAAAATTACTCGATTTCCCCTCCAACTTATTTTTGATATATTCTGCACAAAGCGTATCCTCATCAGTTGGATATTCACATGCATATCCCATACAAACCAGAGAAACGATCTGAGGTTTTTTTTGCTGAATATATTTGACTATTGCTCCGGCATTTACAAAACTTCCGGTAATTATTTCATTGGCACTAACTGCATTTACAATTCCCTGTGTTCCGGAACTGGTTGTATGTACAATTGTTTTGCCGGTCAGATCCCCTGTCAGTAATTGCGAAGGTGAATTGCCATAATCAAATCCTTCCGGCTTTTGTTCATTTCGCTCACCTACCAAAATAAATTCAGAGTTTTCTTTCTTTAGTTTATAAGCTTCAGCAATATTACCAATAGGTATAATTTTTTTTGCTTTTAGGTTAAATGCATAACATGCTGTAGAAAAAGCCCTGAATACATCGATAATAACAGTTAATCCCCGGGCTGATCTTGCC
>Ga0272443_10006816_pt1 | contig 11136 bp, 7 predicted proteins | sample SSMAcet12_FD_193581 | JGI IMG/M metagenome (GOLD analysis project Ga0272443, IMG submission 193581) | Marine sediment archaeal communities from Little Sippewissett salt marsh, Falmouth, MA, United States - SSM-Acet-12 | ecosystem: Environmental > Aquatic > Marine > Wetlands > Sediment ... | reverse complement strand
CTGGCGGGAAAACAACATGAGAAACCTCGAACGTGCTCTGCTCCTTTTCCTCGTGGCCATCTCCGGAACCACTTCCGCTTCCCCTGCCGCCTCACTCAAAGTCGGCCCCGGCAAACACTTCTCGAAAATCGAAGACGCCAACAACGCCGCCAAACCAGGCGACATCATCCTCGTCTATCCACTCGAAGACGGCAAACCCTACGAAAAGACCGCCGTCTACGTCCGCCAACCCCGCCTCACCTTCCGCGCCGTTCCTGCTGACGGAAAAACGTGGGTCCCCATCTCGGGTAAAGGCTTCGACTACTCAGGAAAAGGCAGCACGCCTCGGGCGATCTTCCAGTTCAACCCCGGCACGGACAACTGCCTCCTCGAAGGCTTCGAACTCACCGACGCCCATAACAACTCCCACAACGGTGCCGGTGTCCGCATCAACCAGGCCAACCACGTCACCATCCGCAACTGCAATATCCACGACAACGACATGGGCATCATGTCCGGCGGTGACGGCACACAGCGGCGAGCTGTCGACCAACGCATCGAACACTGCCGCCTCCACCACAACGGCAACTTCGAAGACCCCGGCTACAACCACAACCTGTACCTCGGCGGCACCAGTGTCGCACTGCGATTCTGTGATATCCATCACAGCCTCACCGGTCACAACGTCAAAAGCCGCGCCCATCACACCCGCATTGAATACTGCTACGTCCACGATTCGGCAAACCGCGAATTCGACCTCGTCGACGCCACGGATACTGAACGCTCCGAAAGCCACGCCGTGATCCTCGGCTGCATCATCGTGAAGAACCCGCAGACCAAGGGCAACAGAACCGTCCTCCACTTCGGCCAGGACGGCGGCCGAGAACACGACGGCACGGTCACCCTGGCGTTCAACACGATCGTAACACCGTTCATCTCACCGATCGTGGAACTCTCCACTCCCCAGGCAAAGGCCCGACTCATCGGCAATCTCGTCACCGACGGCGGAAGGCGCCAGGCCAACCAACAAATCGTGCGCGCTCGCAACGGCGCAAAACCGGAGAATGCAAATGGCAAATACAACTTCTTCAGCGGCAACTTCTCGCCTCCGCCACTAGCCTCGTTCGATGCGAACCTGAACATGTTCCGGCGTTTCAAGGATCCGCTGTTCGTTGCCCCGGCAGAACACGACTACCGCCTGCGTCCCCCGATCATTGGCTCCCTGACAGTCAGAATGCCCCGCACCGTGCTGGACCTCCCCGTATTTCCTGGGGCCAAACTCAGCCTTTCCGATGCGCCCCTGACATGGCAATACGTCCATCCGGCAGAAAGAGGAAAGCGTGGCCTCGATCCCCCCCTGACTGTCGGCGCACACTGAAACGCCTCCGTGCCGCTCAGTGGCCACGATCCCCTCGAATTGACTGAATTCGAGCAATCGTTGCGAAACGACCGGATCACAAGTTATACTCCACACTCAGGCACAACTCGGACCGCCCCAGCGCGAATCCGAACCGGCCCCCATCCACATACCAACCAAGGCCTTGCACCGCCTTCGGCCCCCGCCAAACCCTCCCGCCTCCGAAAGGAAGATAAATGAAACTCCGTCACGCTGCCCTTCTGGCCCTCCTTGGCATCACATTCTCCACCGCCGTAGGCCTCGCCGCCGACAACCAACTTACCGACCAGGAGAAGAAAGACGGCTGGATCCTCCTCTTCAACGGCAAGGACTACACCGGCTGGCAGTGCAGCAACGGCAAGGAAGTGGCCTCCGAAGTCGTCGACGGCGCGATGCAGCCCTACAAGTCGGGCGGATACCTCGTCGTCTACAAGGAACAGTTCGGCGACTTCATCCTCAAGTGCGACGTCAAGATGCCCAACCCGTGCAACTCGGGGCTCTTCTTCCGTGTCGAAGATCTGGGGAACCCGGTCCACACCGGTTTCGAAATCCAGGTCGCCACCGGCGAGGGAACCACCTGCCACGACTTCGGCGCAATCTACGACATCGTCCCCCTCAAGAAGAACGCCACCAAGGGCCCCGATGTCTGGAATAACATCGAGCTCAAATGCCAGGGCCCCAACGTCTCCGTCAAGCTCAACGGCGAACTGGTCTGCGAAATGGACGCCGATGAATTCGATCAGCCGGGCGAACGCGCCGTCCCCGGCGACCACAAGTACAAAGACAAGAAAACACGCTCGAAGCGAGCCATCAAAGACTTCGCCCGCAAGGGATACCTCGGATTCCAGGACCACGGCCATCCCGTCTGGTTCAAGAACGTCAAACTCCTGCCCCTCAAGTAGAAACACCGCGACACCATCGATCGTTTAACCCGCAGCCGTAGGCAAGGCGCACGTAGTTTCGCCGCAACGGCCTGCGCGGCCCCACCGATCGATCCCCCACAGGAGTGCCCCGACCACACCACGGTCGAACGACCGCCACCCCACCTTCCCTTTGGAGCCCCGCCATGTCACTCCAAACTTCGCGTCGGCGTTTCCTTCAAGCCGCCAGCATCACCGCCACCGGATTCTGGGTTGCCGGAGGCCGCTCATCCCAAGCCAAGGAATCGTCCAACGATCGCCTCGCCATGGCCAGCATCGGGGTCGAAGGAAAGGGCCACAGCGATTCCAACGACGCCGCCAAGCACGGCGACATGGTCGCCATCTGCGAAGTCGACAAGAACCGCCTCGCAAATGCCCTCAAGCGATTCCCCGGTGCGAAAGGCTACACCGACTACCGCAAGATGCTCGACGAGATGGGCAAATCGATCGATGCCGTCACCGTGAGCACGCCCGACCATATGCACGCACCCGCATCACTCATGGCCATGCGCATGGGCATCCACTGCTTCTGCCAGAAGCCTCTCACGCGGACCATCTACGAAGCCCGACTGGTCGGCAAGGTGGCTCGCGAGAACAAGGTCGCCACCCAGATGGGCAATCAGGGCACCGCCAGCGACGGCCTCCGCCGCTCAGCCCACTGGCTCAAGAACGGCGCCATCGGCACCGTCAAGGAACTCCACATCTGGACTGATCGTGCCAAGGGCTGGTGGCCTCAAGGACTCGAAAGGCCCGCCCCCAGCGAACCACCCGCCCACCTCCCCTGGGACCTTTGGCTCGGCGTCGCCCCCAAACGTCCCTACGCCGCAGGATACCACCCCTTCAAGTGGCGAGGCTGGTGGGACTTCGGCACCGGTGCTCTCGGCGATATCGCCTGCCACGTCGTCAGCATGCCCTTCATGGGACTCGACCTCCGCAACCCCGTCTCGGCCGTTGCAGAGACTTCCGGACACAACAAGGACAGCTTTCCCGAATGGTCCATCATCACCTTCGAATTCGCCCCAACCGACAAACGCCCGGCCGTCAAACTCGTCTGGTACGACGGCGGCAAGCTTCCTCCCAAGGAACTTCTCGGCGGCCGTGAGCCCTCACCCCGAGGCGGCTCCCTCGCCATTGGTGACAAGGGCATTCTCCTCAACGGCCGTCTCCTCGACGGCGCCCAACCCGTCGAAGTCGACTTCCCCCGCTCACCAGGCCATTTCGAAGAGTGGGTTGAAGCTATCCGCTCGGGCAAACAGGCCATGTCGAACTTCCCCGACTACGCCGGCCCTCTCACCGAAGCCATGCTCCTCGGTAACCTCGCCATTTGGTCCGGCGAAAAGATCGAATGGGATGCCGCCAACATGAAGGTCAAGAACGTCCAGGGCCTCGAACCGCTCGTCAAACCAACCTACCCCAAAGGCTACGTCCTCGACGTGTAGCCGGATGTAGGATGGGCCAACATGGACTAACTCGCAACCGTTTTCACACACAGCGCTATTGGCCACGTCTGAAACCGGCAACTTGCAGCAAGGTAATGGCGGCCCACCATGGGGCTGGCCTCCATTCTGCGTAGACCGGTGACGCGGCCGTTTCTCCCGCGGTCGATCCTACCAATACGTGCAACGCCTCCGCGAACAAACAGAGGGCACAACGATGATCCATATCTCCCACAGAGCAACCCTGGCAATCGCCTGTCTGTTGCTCCACGTCCTATCTGGTTTCACAACCGCCGAAGAACTCATAAACGTAACAGCTCCCCAGGCCATCGCCACCTTCACCCTCAGCGACGCAAACACAAGCGTCACGTCCACACCCGACGGACAAGCCCTGCAAATCACCTTCGGCCATCGCGCACCGTGGCCAAACATCCGCTTCGCCGGCTCCGATGTCGGCTACTCGACCGACTGGTCTGACGCCGCCTACCTGGCCGTCACCCTCACCAACCCCGCAAAGGAGCCCGTCAAAGCCGGGCTTCGCATCGACTCCACTGCCGCGGCCGGACGCGGGCATCAGGCGACAACCGACCTCCCTGCACAGGCCACCGTGCGTTGGCTCATGCCAGTCACTCAGTCGGACGGGATCATCGGAATGCGGGGCCAGCCACCTTATCCCAGCGCAACCGAACACTGCATCACGCCCATGCACAGCGGTGTTCCTCTCAATCCCAAAGAAATCGCCAGCTTCCAGATCTTCATGCGGCACCCGGAAAAGGACCACGTACTGATCCTCCACCGGATCGAACTGCTTCCAAAACTTCCTGCGACCGACAAGTCGTTCGTGGACAAGTTCGGACAGTACAACGGAGCAGTCTGGCCGGGGAAGATCCAGTCAGAAACCGAGTTCGACGAACGAAGGAAGCAGGAAGAAGAATATCTGGCCCAACACGGACCACTGGCAGACCGAGATCAGTTCGGCGGATGGGCCACCGGCCCCAAGCTCTCTGCAACCGGACGATTCCAGGTCGCCAAACACGAGGGACACTGGTGGTTCGTCGATCCCGAAGGACACCTCTTCTGGTCCAGTGGCATCACCGGGGTCGCCCGCCTCGGACAACCCACCAGGATCGCCGGCCGCGAGTTCTGTTTCTCCTGGCTTCCCCAAAAAGACGACCCGCTGGCACGGTTCTACAGCGGCAAAGGGGCACGGCGGAACTACGACTTCTTCGCCGCCAATCTCTATCGAAAATACGGACCCGACTTCGAGCAGCCCTTCGTCGATATCACCCTGCGACGCCTGCCAGCATGGGGAATAAACACCATCGCCAACTGGAGTCAAGAGAAGACTTGGCAGCAGCGACGACTGCCCTACGTCATCCCCGTCCATGCCAATGTCCCGCGATTCGAAGTCGAGGCATTCCTCAAAGCCGGCCTGACCAAGAAGAAACTGTTCCCGGACCCCTTTGACCCGGCCTATGCAGAAGGACTAAGCAAGAAGCTCGCCGAACTTGATGCATACCGCGGCGACAAGTGGCTCCTCGGTGTCTTCGTCGACAACGAATTGCCCTGGACGGCCCAACCGCCCTGGGGCCAAGGAAAGTGGACCGGAGTTGCGGCCCATGCCTTGGCTGCAAACGGGCCCGACAAACCGATCAAGAAAGCCCTTGTCGAACGGCTCAGAAAACGTCACGAAACCATTGCAGCTCTCAATACAGCATGGGATACGTCGTTTGCCTCTTGGGAAGCACTCGCGAAACCCCTGGTGCTGACCGCCGAGCAAGCCGAGCGTGCCGAAGCAGATCTGCTCGACCTCGAAACCCTCATCGCCGAAACCTACTTCCAAGCCACTCGCGATGCCGTCAAAGCCTGGGACCCCGATGCCCTCTACCTCGGACCGCGGTTCTCCGGCCGCTATACCAAGGGCGTCGTAGCCGTTGCAGCCCGCTACTGCGACGTCGTCTCCTTTAACATCTATGAATACCTGCCCGACATGCGCGAAGCCGACGAACTGGCCCTGAAGCACGACTTCCCGATCGTCATCGGCGAATTCCATTTCGGCGCTCTCGACCGAGGCATGTTCCACACCGGCCTGCGCTCGGCCACGGACCAGCAGGACCGTGCCGCCAAGTATGTCGCATACGTCGAAACTGCCGCCCGCGCACCTTGGTGTGTCGGAGTCCATTGGTTCCAATACGAAGACCAGGCACTCACCGGACGCGCCGACGGCGAAAACTATAACATCGGCTTCATCAACGGAACCGATGATCCCTACCCAGAAATGATCGAAGCAGCCCGCACACTCCATCAACGTCTCTATCCCCTCCGCTCTCAAAAACGCTGACAGTGTGCCACGGCGCGCTCGCCAGCGACCATCACCCGTAGCAGCGATCGAGAAACTCCGCGGCAGCTTGCTGAGCGGCGTGGGAATTCGGGCTAAGCCAGAAACCGAGGTGGGAACCTTCCTCGATCCAGAAACGCTCGGCACCGGCAATATGTTCATACGCGTAAACGCCGTCCGAAAACTTCACGTCCGCGTCGTGCGTCCCGTGTACGATCAGCGCCGGACACTGAACACGCTCAACCTCGAGATGGGTGAACTGCTTGCTCTGCTCGATGTCGTTCTCCGTACCTGCCCGCCGCGGCCGGTAGGGTGACATCGTCGCCATGAATGCCGACATGAATTGCATCGCCCGCTCATCGCTCAAAACATAGTCGATGTGCTCCTTCATCTGCTTCTTCGTAAACAACGCCTCCGCCTGAAAGAGGCTTTGCAGAACGAGCCGTGGCCGCCATTCACCTACTTTCTGCATGAACTTCTGCCCCAGGTCACTGAGAAATATCGCTTGGGTGATCGGCCCTGCCGTCTCGGGCATATCGTAGAAGCCGCTGATACAATCGATGGCAATCAAGCCGGCAACGCGATCGGGATGCCTGATCCCAGTCAGGTACGCCGGCGGACCACCGGCCGAAGCCCCAACCACCGTCACCTTCTCGATACCCAGATTGTCCAACAGGGCAATCATCGCATCCGCCTGTTGCTCCATCGATGGTCCGACTTCCAGCGGCGTCCCGAGATAACCGGGCCGCGAGGGCGACAGGATCCGAAATCGCTCGGTATCGACCCATTCCGCCAACACACGCGCCTGATCGCAGCCGCCGATACCGCCATGAACGGAAAGCACGACGGGCCCCTCCCCCTCAGTCAAATCGTATTCGATTGGTCCCACGGCCGTCTCGGCAATCCGTGGACGGATGGCAACGCCGAGAAGCACTTCACGAGATTCCGTAGCAGCGGACGAGGTTGTCGTGGTCATGGTATCAGTTCCCATATCTGGCACGTTATTTCCGATTCTGCGGCCGATTATCGAAGCTTGCATGTTCAACGAACGAGGACCGGCAACGAAAGCCCGGCCTTGCAGGGCCACGCCCCGACCAGGCACTCCTTCAAAATGCAAACATCAATAAACGTCCGAAGCACTAGATCGGCTCAAGTATAGGTCACACAACCCGTCAACATTGCCAACCGGCGCTAACATCTGGAAGAGGATTCGCATGCGTGGCCCGGCCGTTTCTCCCGCTGCAAGTTCTCCCCCTCACATCGGCGGAAAATGAATGCTCGGATGCCCCGGCGCGATTACCAGCAGCAGCAATGCCACCATCGGGATCGACGCCAGAATCGGCAACACCACCGCCACCGGATACATCCACCAACGCACAGCCCGCCGATCCGCCACACCTTCGAACAGATGCGCCGGCAGATAGACCAACAGCCCGTAAATGAGTATCCACTGAGCCAACGCCAACGGATTCGGCCCAGAAAACAATGCCTCGTTCACGAATCCCGTCAGCCCGTACAAGAGGAACACCGCAAACGGCGAAAACGCATACCGCTTCAACAACCAACCCCAGATCGCAAATTGCGGCAGAAACACAACCACACTGTGAAACAGCACCACGTCCAGATAATTCCCCGACGCCGTAATATAGACCTCCCCCATCTCCACGCCCAGCAGCGGCGCACAGTTCGTCATCGCCGTCGTAATCGCCTCTTCCACCAACGCCATCAGCGTCACGAACCCAAAAAACTTCACCCCCAACCACTTCCCCGAACCCGCCCCATATCTCGCCACTCGCCCGCGCCATCGGATCGACAAACACCCCATCCCCGCGATCCACAGCAAGTTGACGCCCCACAGCATCCCCGCCAGCGCCCACACTTTCCGGTCTTCCAATCCCGCCACCGTCAGAAACAACGTCAGCAGAATCTGCCAGCCAACCAGCCCCACCACAACAAGCCGCTTTGTCGAAATCAAATGCCTACCCGTCTCACTTGCCATGGAAAAGCTACCCGACGCCTCAACACCACATGCGCATACATCCCCCGTATTATTTTATTCGCGAACCACCCCCGAATCTTGCGCACCAATTGACAAGATCTTTCCAATTCCCAGAAGTCGTCCGCCCACAGTAGCCATCACGCTCCGCCGTGATGACCGCAAGCGGGTGCCCCGGCCGAAAGAGGATTCCAAGACGCCTCCACTCGATAGACGCGCGGGCTTGCCCCGCGCTCCCTCCCATCTCGACTCCGCCCAACACCAGCTTGCACCTATCGAGGCTTGCATATTCAATGAACGAGCGGCTGACAACGGAAGCCCGGATTTGCAGGGCTTCGGTTTGACCAAGCGTTCATTCAAAATGCAAACATCAATAAAACCTCCTATCCCGACACGCCCGGGTGCCACTGTCGTCCCGACAGTGCCCCACCAGCTGATACACCATCTCCCGACGCCCCTATTGCCGCGGGTGGCCCGTCCCCCTATTCATTCCTCCCATCCTGGCCCACAATCGCAGCCACCTCGGCGTTCAACCTCTGATCAGCTGCTTCGATCCTCGCAACCCGTTCCGCATGCCGGCCCTTCGCCTTGGCCAACGATTCTCGGCGCAGTCGAATCATCCGCCGCGACTCTTCCGGCGCAGGATCGCCCAGGTTGTTGTGCCGCTTGATGAACTGCACCGGGTCCAAACATCCACGGACCTCCTCGGTGGACAACCGGGGCGGCTCCTCCTCGACAATCCGGGCCGCCTCGTCCAGCAATTCGCCCGCGGTTTCGTAGGGTTTGATTCCGCGCTCACGCGCGATGCGGACGAATGTGGAACAGATGCGGTGCGCACGCCGACTGCCATAGCCTTTGTCGCGGATTAACTTCACCGCCAGGTCGGGTGTTGCTGAAAAACCTTCCCGCGCGAGATGCAGCATGCGTTCCTTGTCCGGCTCGATGGCGGGCAGGATCGAGAAGTAGTTGCCCAGCGCCCGCTCTGCATGACACAGCCCCCGTAGCGCCCCGCGGTAGCCTTCGTAAATCGGCAACATGTCGCCGTGCGGCTCGCCCTTGCATGCGACCACTCCCGTGACCGTCTCACCGATCACGTTGCAGGCATCGATGCGAATTCGCTCGAGCTGACTGCCGGGAATCGCCTTCTGTGGCATCAGCGAGCTGACACCACACCATCTCCCCGGCACCTTGATCATCCGTATTTCTTCCATCGACCAGATGTTGTGGTCCATCGCCGTTCGGCTGAGCAAGGTGGCAATATTTGTCAGGGCAAACAGGATCGTCAGCGCATGGTCCTGGCCGCCTTCACAGTCGTAAGTCGGCTCCACGAGGGAATCGAACCCCAGAAGTTCCGTGACCATCTGGCGATCGACGGGCCAGCCCGTCCCCGCCAAGGCACCGCAACCTGCCGAGTTCTCGTTCGTGTGCTTGTACGCCAATTCAAGCTGCTCCAGCCCCCGGAACAAACCGTCGTGGACCGACAGCAAATACGCGGCATAGGTGGTCGGCTGGGCGTGGGAAAGGTGAGTCTGACCGGCCATAACCGTCTCGGTATTCCCGTCGGCCACCTCGAGCGTCGTCTCGAGGCTCTCCAGCGTCAGTTCAAGCACGTGCATCAACTTCCTGCGGAGCATCAGACGCGACATCGGCTCCTGCAGCGTTCGGCCGAGATTGACCGCGCTGGCCGTATCCTCATCCCCATCCAGCCTCTGCTTCAGCCAGTACTCGCCTCCATAGCCCTTTTGCTGGTCGGCACCTTCCAACGCCGTCAGCAGCTTGACCGCCGTCTCCTTCGAGATCAGCCCCTGCTTCAAAAGCATGACCGTCCAGGCCTGGTCCACCTGCGAACGCGCCGGAAGATAATTGAACACCTCTTCTAACTCCGAACGCAAACGCCGCTCGTAGTACCGCCGCTCGACCGCCTCCGGCGCTCCCGGTGCGTGACGACGATGCTCGTGCGACCGTAAATACTCCTCCGGGCTCATCTGATCCCACTTGCTCTTGCGAAAATCCGGCTTCGCGGCAACGGCACTCGGAGGATTCGTCTCTGCAGACTCGACAATCCCAACGTGCACCACACACACTGACGTCAACACAATCAAGGCTCGAAACATCGTTGCCTCCTCCTATTGGAATCTCTAGGTTGTTGGATCAGAGTAGTACGAGCGAGTCTCGCACGAACTGGGACGCGTCGGCGGCCTTGTCCAGCCCCATCTCAGCCGCTGCAAGACAAACCGGCAAGAGAGATACCATCACGTGCCCCACGCCGAACTGATGCGTCTGATCGAAATCCTGTGCATGGGCCATAGCGCTGTTGGCAAACGCCGCCTGCGGTGCCGGCAGCTTGCCACCATAGATGTGAAGCGTAGCCTCCGGCCTGCCGCCCCACTCACGCATCTCCTCGATCACCTCCGGAATCCCGCCAGTCTTGTACCCGGCAATTGTCACACCGATCGTTCCGACCCCAGAAGAAATGCCGCCGGCAAAGCCGCGCCAGCCACACCAGTGCCCACAGCAGTCCGAAGAATTCCCCGTCGCGTAATCCTCGTCATCTGTTTCCCCCTTTGGCTTGATCCCACACCCAGGCAGATTTCGCCGCCTATCGTAACACCACGCCACCCCAGTATCTAGCGATTGGCAAATTCTCTGCACCTTCTCTGGGCACGCGAAAATTCGAGAGGCATCCGGGAAACGCCCCCTCCTAACCACGAAGTGGTTCAAGAAAAGTAGCAGGCACGCTCCGCCGTGCCGTCCGCCAAGGTTCCAACAAACGCCAGCCCTTTCATCCGACTCCACGCTTCCTCTCAACCACGAAGTGGTTCAACTCCAAAGCCCAGGGTCGTCGCGAAGCGGCGCACCCTGGGACAACGATCAACCACCACCCGAACCCCAACGGGGTTCCACAACGCACTCGCCATCCACAACGCGCGTCCCCCGGCCATTTCTTCCGCAATCGATACTGCCACCACGAACAACCCAGCAGGACATATTGCTTGCTGCCGTCCCACCATCTTGATATCCTCTCGGCATGATCGAGAAAAGCCTTAAACGCCGAAGATGGTTTCAGTTCA
>Ga0272443_10006814_pt1 | contig 11138 bp, 11 predicted proteins | sample SSMAcet12_FD_193581 | JGI IMG/M metagenome (GOLD analysis project Ga0272443, IMG submission 193581) | Marine sediment archaeal communities from Little Sippewissett salt marsh, Falmouth, MA, United States - SSM-Acet-12 | ecosystem: Environmental > Aquatic > Marine > Wetlands > Sediment ... | reverse complement strand
TGAACCGCCATACTGTCAATGATAGAATCAACCCGTCTTAGCATAGCTTCTTAAGGTCAATGGTATTTCACAAATTCCCCTTTTTGGTCTCTTCAATAACATCAATGATCTGAGCCCTAATTTCTGGAACTTTTTCCTCTATTCTTTCCCATGACGGAAGATCCCGAACAGATCGATATTCCAGTTTTAATCTTTTTTCCGTATTCATAATCGCTTTTTGGAGACCTAAACTATTGAATTCATCAAATTCAGGGTTCATTGCAGTATATCTCAGAAACATCCCCGAAATATTTTGCGGCATATCCAATAGCTCTCCCACATTGATGACGGCATCGGTGAGTACTTCATTCACGAACTCCTCTTCGCGATCGCGGTCATAGTGTAAGCCATTAAGCTTCGCATTCTCAGCATATTTTCTTATTAATTCCTCAGCTACTGATCGATAAGTCAAAGCCAGATCACGGAAAAAATGAGTGGATATCTCAAGGCCTTCTTCTACAATGAGGGCATTTAAGAGCGTCGTGATGATGTCGGTGGACATCTTGTGCAGGCCTTTGTTGGGGTCGGCTACAGATATCTTTTGATGCTTATGATCAAAAAAACCTCTCGCAAATTCAACCTGGGCTATCTGATTGGCTTTACGGTAAGCTTCTATAAGTGTTAGAATTTCCACACCCCAATTAAGCGTATACTTCATCCGTTGCAGCAATTCTATATCGATGACAAACTCCCCTGAAAGCTGGTAATTAAAAAGCAATAAAAAATCGATGATGCGAAGCATCTTTTCTTCACCGGTATCTGAAAACTTTCGCTTTAGCGCTATAAGTAGCGGGTCAACCAAAAGCCGCTTTACCCGACCAAAAAACTGACGACCATCGCTTCGGGCGTAATAGGCCTTGGCAAATTGATAGTTAAAGGCCTGAACCGGGAGAAAGAGTCGATCCAGTTGTGCGCGCCTGAAGGTTTTTATATCGGCATCCAACAGACCCACAGAGGTAGCACTCAGAACAATGGCAACACCAAAGGACATGAATACGTTTCTCCCTTTTCCGCGTTGGCTTAAATCAATACCGGCCGATTGTAACAACTCATACAGATGTCCGAAATGCGGCCCGTCGTTCCACTGAATTAACACATTATCTAATCCAATATCAGCGATGATCTCCTGGAGCAGACCGACATCCTCTTTATTAGCTGCGTCCAGCCCGACAATAATGTCATTAAGATAGGTCGCACTCTTTAATTCACTCAAAATATTTTCAAAAATAGGTCGGCTTTCAGGATTGGTGAACTCTGAGGCCAAGGCTGGAATGACAAGAACAGGTTTTTTCCAGCGTGAATGCCGGATCAATTCATCCAAGATATTGGTCTCCTCTGAGAGCTGATAAAAATTCGTAATTTTCGTGCTCTTTTGTGAGTATTCAGACATGGAAATCTCCTCTGATTATAGGGTGTTTTATATCCACTTATTTGTATACGCTCTTATTAAATCCCATTTAATATCATAGGCTAATACAGCAGAGTGGGTAAATAAGGGCAATCATGTATTTTTCTGTGATAATTGCCGTATGATTTGTTTAATGGCATTCACATTATCGAGGCGGATTCAAAGCGTCTTCGTAGAGTATTTACCAACCTTTTGGACAATGCTTTTAAATTTTCAAAAGATAAAGGGGAAATTATCCTCGCCATCCAAGAGACCGATGCGGAAGTCATTGTCAAGATAGCAGATCAGGGAAATGGTATTGATCCAAGAGATCTTCCCTATGTCTTTGATGCCTTTCATCGAGGGCGGGGAACCGAAAAAGAAGAAGGCTCTGATGTCGAATTAGCAGCCGTAAAGGCCATCGTAGAAGATCATGGAGGACAAATTCGTGCGGAAAGCGAGTTAGGTCAAGGATCAACTTTTACTGTGGTTCTACCAACGGCGGGCAAACTGGAGAATAGACAGCGGATGAATCAACACCCGCCTGTCTAAACATGGTTTGCGATCACACTCATATCCTCATTACTATTCTCAGAAATCTTAGACTGCAGATTCTGCAGCAATTTCTGTATTTGGAAACACACTTTGGTCATCTTGAAGAAACCGTGTAAAACCTTGATCGCTTCTGTCCGGCTCATGATGGATAAGATATATCACATTGTGACCTGAACCTGAGCCCTAAACAATCTCAGATCGAATTTCATAACGTTTTCTTGCTTCTTTCTCTATCTTCTGGATATCGAGTCCTAAATCAATTGTTGGTGAGATAAGCCTCGTAATCGTTTTTGAGGATCTTTTTCCGGGAGTTGTCGGTGCATAAATACGCAAAACGCCGGCCACTTTTATTCCTTTAAATTCGGCAAAAATTTCTGTAGAACTGAATTCATCCTTTTTAAGTTTTGTTTCCTGAAGGAGATCTCTTGTGGCTTCTTCTAAAGAGAAGGTCGCAAATTCCCCGAATTTGCCAATTCCTAAAATTCGGGTGATACCAGTAAGTGCTTTCTCTCTGTATCTGGTGCTGTGGCAAACAACAATGTAAGGGGCATAAAGAATTGATGTATTTTTCGCTATTACAGATCTTTGGGCATCATCCAGTCTTTTGATAAATGATCTCTCTTGATCTTTGCTTAACCCAAACTCCGCCATGCAATAGGCATAGTACATTGGCGGTTCTATTAATCCAACGGATATACACGAGCTAAGCCTAGTTCGGGCTCCGTAAGGCCCTTTTATGTAAGTGGGGCAGTGGCTGTAGGTGATGTCATTCGAAGACAATTTGAACGCTGTGCTATTTTTCACTCTCTTTTTCCTTTTCATAGCTGCATTCTTGTACGTAAAAATCCTTCTTGCGGCTTTGGAGAAGAAGCCACTGTCAAGATTAATAGATGTTACCATATTATCTGGATAGAGCAAGGTCGCATTATCATAATGCATGGCTGACCTGATTTTTCCTCTAAATTCCTTTGGTTCTATTTTCTCATAAGATTCGTAATCTATCGGCTTCTCATCAACATCCCCGTAAATCAAACCGCCAGGTATAAATAGGGCACCCTTATTGTCAAACGCTCCCGTGGCCCCCTCGTCTTCAACCTTTGGTAAACGTCCCTTTACTTTCAGGCTAAGCATTTTCCAGAGTGTGTCAGTCCTAATTGCAATGATCTCTCGCATCAAAACATTTCCGATTATGTCTTTCTTAGTGACCATGGCGTCTCACTTTTATAACCTTTACTCTTTCTTTCATAAGCAAATGATGCTCCAAACCCGCTCTCACCATCATTACACAACAGTCCGGGCAGTTTTTCATGGCAAGGGACACCTCTTTGATGGGCGGCTTCATATCGCAGTTGAGACAAACGCAATTTCCTCCAGATCCCATTTCATGTTTTCTTTTTATGGTCATGTTTAGTCACCCTCAAATTAATTTTTTGGCTTAAGATGACCTCTTGGAATTTCTCCATAAATAAAAATAGCCTAACAGATTTCGGATAATCATAAAATAGTTTTTTTGCATCAAGGAGGCAGAGTCTTCGTAAGGTATATACAAAAATCGGCAAATTTGGTCTCTAAAAAAGACTATTCAACAGAACATTCTTCATTTTTCTTTTTCAATTTGGCTGAACAGTTTATCCATTGATTCGGGAACCTCCACCCGCTTCTGCCCAAAGGCCTGGGCGGATAGTGATGGCACATGACCATAGACGAAATTTAGCGTTTTCGCAAAAACAGGCATACAATCGCTTCGTGGAGATATTTTTTATAAAATACAGGATTTACCTTATTTAATTTATCCCCGTATTTTGATACAGATTTCTTATAAATATGAAATCAAGATACCGTTGAGAAAAGAAGAAAACCCGGATGGAAGTCAATGATCTGCTAATGCCTAACATTCAAACAGATAAGGCATTGGAAAATATGACTAAAGCATTGAAGTAGGAAGGCACATAAAAATGATTCCAAAAATGATTGAGCGGGTTATGTGGTGGAGAAAACACCAGAGAAAAAGAGGCGGTCACGAATTAATCGTGTGGCTGGATAAAGACTCGTTCGCACGGTTTGATCGATTAAAAACCAAAATTCCAGCGTTTCACAATAATGAGTTGATAGCTTCTGCCTTATTAAGCCTTGAGCAGAAAACTGACAGAATTATTAAGAGGCAGGTTCGGAAAAGAATCCGTAGGTTAGAAAATGAAGGGCATAGCCCTCAACAAATTGCCGACTACCTAAAGGAAAAAGGAATCCCCAAACTGGCGGGGGTGGATACATGGGATAGTGAAATTATATCCAGCCTGTCAAAAACTGAAAGAATGAACAATATCAATGGAGTTGAAAATGGTCAACACTGAAATCATCAACCTGAAGTCTTTTGATAAGCTATGAGCATTCACAAGTTCAGGGTTTACCGCTCCCCCGGTCTGTAGGTCGATTTCTTTTCTTTTGTTAATTTTACACAAGGCCAATCGGCATGTTTCGATATCATCAAATCACCCTACCCACATCCGTTCATACTCCAGAGCCGACGATTAAGTGCACATAATAAAAGGGTCTATATCTTCGCTAAATAGTGCCCGACCAAAGACTGCTATTTTTTTATAAAATGGCTAATTGCAGGTTAAATATGCCTTATTGACATCCTGTCCCTATTCACTTATTGTTTTCGCAATGAAACATCGGCAAATATATCCCAAAAACAATTCTGAATCTCCCTACGAGGCAAAAAAAATGCAAGATGGCGGTAAAATAAACGGTCGACTCGTAAATGAATTGGAGGGATTACGCCAGTTCAAAACCCGGATGGAAACATCAGAAACCGACCGCAAAAAGCTCGAGGAGGAATTAAGTATTGTATATGATGCATTAAGTTCCTCAGTGAGTGGCGTCATCATAACTAATCTCGAGGGACGGATCCAATATGTCAATCCTTCATTTCTCAGGATATTCGGGTACAAAGAAAAAACTGAAATTTTGGGGAAGAATGCAGTCGATCTATTTCCCACAGAAGATGTTAAAAAATTTGCAGATGTCAAGGCTATTATTGATGAGACAAGAGGAGAGACTGAAGAGTTTATCGCTCAACACAAAGACGGTACAAAGTTCCCTGTGGAGGTCTCTTCTTCAAATGTTACCGACAATATCGGAAATATCGTCGGTAGAATGGCTTCATTTATCGATCTCACAGAGCGCAAACAGGCGAAAAAGGCTATCCAGGAATCCAAAAAACAGATTCGAGTGCTGTCTTCCAAACTTTTAGAGGCCGAGGAGGAAGAAAGAAAACGGATTGCACGGGATCTCCATGACATCATAGGGTCAAGTCTGACGGCTATTAAATACATTCTGGAGAAACAGGTTGATAATATGGCTAAACTTCCGATACAAGAAAGGACATCCCTGGAGCAGGCTGTCTCTATGGTCCAAAACACCATTAAAGAGACCAAAAGAATCTACAGAAGTTTGAGGCCCCCAATCCTTGATGACCTGGGTATTCTTGCAACTATCAACTGGTCTTGCCGGGAATTTCAGGAGGTTTATTCAGGTATCCGGATAGAAAAATCGCTTGAGATAGAAGAGGATAAAGTGCCTAAATCTTTGAAAATCGTAATCTACAAGCTATTGTTGGAAACCCTGAACAACATCGTCAAACATAGTGGAGCAAATCTGGTTCGTCTCTCCTTACGGGAAACTGAAGGGAATTTAGAACTTTCTGTCAAGGACAATGGCCGCGGGTTTAATCTTAAGGAGATACTCTCTCGGGAGAGTCACTCAAGTGGATTGGGTCTTGCCAGCATGAAAGAACGAGTAGAAGTTTTTGGAGGCTCTTTTAAGATCTGGGCCAGCCACAAAAAAGGAACCACAATCCTGGCGTCATGGCCTCGTAACTGATTCAGTAACCAAGCCTTTTTTAATGGCATAGGCGGTCAGGGCGGAGGCCGTGTGGAGGTCCAGCTTTTCCATGATATTACTTCGGTGTTTCTCCACTGTTTTCGCGCTGATACATAGATAATCGGCAATCTCTTTATTCTTATAACCCTCACCAACCAGCTTTAAAATCTCTCTCTCCCGCTGTGTCAGGCTATCCCATGATGAATTGGATTTTAGTGTTCCTCTGTCGCCCAAGTATCCCTCCAATACTTTACCGGAAATTCCGGGACTAATATAACGTTTTCCAGACAAAACACTTTTTATGGCCACCATCAATTCAAAATGGCTGGCATCTTTTAGGCAATATCCATCTGCTCCTGAATTGAAGACTTCAAGAATGTATTCCTCAGATTCGTGAACAGTTAAAACCAGAATTTTTGTTTCCGTAAATTGACTTTTGATCTCCTTGATAGCTGATATGCCACTCATTTTAGGCATACTGAGGTCCAACAGAAGGAGTTCAGGCGAAAACTTTTCAACACACCGGACAGCATCAAGGCCGTCTTCTGCCTCCCCTATCACTTCGATGTCTTCACTTGAGCTCAACAGGGACTTTAGTCCTTCCCTCAGTATTTTTTGGTCTTCGGCTATGACGATTTTCTTTTTTTCTACCATGATATGACCCCAAATAAGGGAATGTATAACGCAAAATACAGGATATGACTTATGTACTATGCTGAATGATGATAGTAAAGTTTTTATGTAACGCCAACGGGTTCAGTGTTTACCGAAAAATCGCCAGTTGCCCCGCAATCAGGTATGAACAGGTGATTTGTGCGTTCTGACTTGAGAATGTACGAGAATAGATGGATTCGAGGATATTTAGGTATGGCAGTTAATGGATTTAGGGCCTCATAATGCCTAAGAAAACCAAGACATTAATCGTCGAAGACAATGCCAATTTTCGACAAACCATAAAAGAAATTTTGATTTCAAAATTTCCCTTCATGTCAATCAACCAGGCTGCAGACGGAAGGGAGGCCCTCTTAAAACTCGCTAACCAACAAATCGATCTCATCTTTATGGACATCCAATTGCCCGAAAAAAGCGGGCTTATATTAACAAAAAAAATAAGAAAAGCATATCCTCATGCAATTATTATCATTTTAACCCACCATGATTTACCGGAATATCGAGAGGCTGCCTATAAAAACGGGGCACAATATTTTCTTTCAAAGGAAACAACAAATACGAGTGAGATTGCGGAATTGGTCGAGTCTATACTCGATGGCGTTGAAAGAATTTAGGGGTTCGACCCATTTATAAGTCTTTCAGATAACTAAAGGAGAATTATAGGGGTAAAAAACTAAGAAAATTAATGATCTATTCAACCCGTTTTCCCTTTTGGAATATATGGAGTTTCAAAGGATCGATGACCAGGGAAATCATTTCTCCGGCCTGAAAAAAGGCTTCTCTGGCAGCCCGGAGGGTCAGGCTTGTCGTTCCAATCCTGGCATGGATGTACTTTTCAGCGCCTACATTGCTGATCATTTCTACCTTGGCCCCGAGCGTCTTCTCTCGCCCGTGGGTAACCTTTATGTCCTCAGGACGGATACCCATCTCCACGTCTGCCCCCTCCAGATGCGATGGCACATCTACCGCATTCAGGGAAAAATTTTTATTAAAAAAGATCAAATGTCCCTTTGATCGGGCAAATTTCCCCTTAAACAGGTTCATTGCCGGGGATCCAATAAAAGTTGCAACAAAAGTATCTGCCGGGCGCTCATAGATGGTTTCGGGCGGGTCGATTTGACACCCTCTTCCCTCTTTCATGACAACGACCTTATCTCCAAGTGTCATGGCCTCAACCTGATCATGGGTCACGTACAGGATCGTGCCCTGAATCTGTTCATGCAATTTCTTGAGTTCCAGGCGAACATTAACCCGCAGTCGGGCATCCAGGTTGCTCAGTGGCTCATCAAGCAGAAAGAGTTTAGGCCTGCGCACCAAAGCCCGTCCCATAGCCACTCTCTGCCGCTGCCCGCCTGAGAGTTCCTTAGGTCTCCGGTTCAGGAGCTCTTGAATCCCCAGGAGACTTGCCATCTCTAACACCCTTTTTTCTATCATATTCTTGGTCAGGCCACGCATTCGAAGACCAAACCCCAGATTTTGGGCAACTGTCATATGAGGATAGAGTGCATAGCTTTGGAAGACCATGGCAACATCCCTATCTCGCGGAGTGAGTTGGTCAATCGGTTGGCCGTCAACGAGTACCGAACCTTCGTCCTGCGGTGTAAGGCCAGCCACAATTTGCAGCAATGTGCTCTTTCCACATCCTGATGGGCCCAGTAGAACGCAGAATTCGCCTTCCTCCACGTACAGGTCTACCTTGGAGAGGGCCACCACGTCCCCAAAACGCTTGCTGATTCCCTTAAGTCTCAGTGAGGCCATTCCCCCTATCCTTTCATTGCCCCTGCTGACAATCCGGTGACAATACGCCGCTGGAAAAGCAGCACCATAAGGACCAACGGGGCCGTTGTGATAAAAGAGGCCGCTGCTATTTCTCCCCACGGAATCGTATGCTCTCCCTGGAAGAGTGCGATCCCAACAGGCATAGTTTGCTTTAGCGGATCTGTCATGATTAGCAAGGCAAGGAAAAATTCATTCCAAGCATAGATAAAGCTCAGTATGGCGGCCGTAAATACCCCCGGAGCCGACAGGGGCAATATGACCCGCATTAGCGCGCCTAGCCTGGTGCAGCCATCTACACGGGCTGCTGACTCCAGTTCTTCGGGCATTTCCCTGAAGAAAAGAGACAAGATCCAGACGGCAAGGGGGAGCGTGAGGGACACATAGGGTAATATGAGACCCTGATATGTGTTGAGCCATCCCATGAATCTCATAAAACGCCAGATGGGTCCGGCAATGGCGATCTGTGGAAACATGGCGCATGCAAGGATCCCCATAAGAATCATTTGTGCCAATCGACGAGGCAGTCGTGCCAGGGCATATCCGGCCAATGTGCCCAGGGAAATTGTCACAAGGGTTGCCGTCCCTGCCACAATAATTGAATTCATCAGATACTGAAGGATGCCATGACGTGCAATGGCAGAATGAAAGAACTCCAGAGAACCTGCCTGCAGCCACCGGGGCGGAATAGCGGTCACCTGTGTCTGAGTCTTGAAGGCAGAGGAAACAAACAACAAAAAAGGGGCTAATGAGAAGATGGCAGCCAGGGTAATACAAATAAAAAACCCTAATTTTTTCAAAAATTTTCTCATCAGACGCTGGCCTCCAGCAATCGCCGGCCTACCATTCGCACATATATAATCGCAAGACTAAGCACCATGATGAAAATGCATACGGATATGGTTGATCCGTATCCCATCCATCCTTCCACAAACATCTTCTTATACCCATAAAGCTGAAGAACATTGGTGGCATCTGCTGGTCCGCCCTGGGTCATAACAAAAGCAATATCAAATACACGGAAGGCATCGATTGTTCGAAATAGCAAGGCCACAAGTAATGCGGGCCGTATAAGAGGCCAGGTGATGTGCCAGAAGCGCCGCCAAACAACCGCCCCATCCACCTTGGCCGCCTGATAAATCTCCTCCGGGATAACCTGCAGACCTGCCAGAATAAGCAATGCCGCAAAAGATGACGTTTTCCAAATATCAGCGATAATGATAGCGACGAGCGCTGTGGCAGGCTGAGCCAGCCAGGGGATATAGTGGGAAGTTTCCGATCCAAAGACCGCATAATTGACCATGCCGTAAGCATCGTTCAATAAAAACCGCCACATCTGTGCAGCGACTACTGTGGGAATAGCCCAGGGAATCAGAATACAGGCCCTTAGTGCCCCGCGGCCGGGAAAATGCTGATTGATCATAAGGGCAAGAAGAAGCCCAATCAGGAGTTCGAAAAAGGTGGTGGTAGCAACAAAGATGATCGTGATCCAAAAGGAATGGCGAGCTACCGGATCCGTGAGCAGTTGTTGATAGTTGTCCAGACCCACAAAAGGTGTCTTTAGCTGGGGAAGACCTATGATAATCCTATGGAAGCTTAGAAAAATGGATTGACCGATGGGTGCTGCAATGAATAGAAGGAGCACCAATATCACCGGTACAAGCAAGGTCAGGAAAAAACTTTGGTCCTTCCGGGTCATTTCTGGATCATAGTCCCCAATTTGACAATCTTTTCAATCCTTGCCGATGTTGCCTTGGCCATTTCTGAAACATCCGAGCTTCTGTCCACTATTGCCCGGCTAAAGAACCGCTGAAGCTCTTGGCTGATCATGGGATACACAGGAGAAAGGGGCCTTGGTCTCGCTTTTTCGAAAGCCGGCAGAAAGGTGTTGAAATGGGGCATCTTTTTCAGCACCTCTGGGTCTTGATAAACCGACCGTCGTGTTGGGGCCAGGCTTGCCTCCATGGCCAGAATCTTCTGTGTGTCGTGGGAGGTCATAAATCTAATAAATTGCCAGGCCTCCTCGGGGTGCTCAGAATACCGGTTGATGCCAAACTGCCACCCTCCAAGGGTTGAAGCGGGCTCTTGCCCATTGAAGACAGGGAGGGGCCCCACCCCGATTCTGCCGGCGATCTTGGATTTCTTTGGATCATTAGCCACTGCCCAGGCATAAGGCCAGTTGCGATGGAAGACGGCCTTTTCCTGAATAAATAAATCCAGCGATTCGGGTTCTTCGTAGTTGATCACGCCTCTGGGCGCAGCCTTACCGATAATACGATCACGCACAAATTCAACGGCTTTTATGGCAGCAGACGCATCCAAAACAATCTGACCAGTTTTGCTGTCGATGACAGCCCCTCCGTTAGACCAAATAAACTCCATCATATCGCAGACCAATCCCTCATACTGCTTAAACTGGGCCGAATAGATATGGAGTCCCGGATCATTCTCACCTTGAATAATTGTCTGTCCCTGGGTGACCATTTCTTCCCATGACAAAGGGGGTTTAAAATCATATTCTTTCAGGAGATCTTTCCGGTAATAGAAAAGACCAGCCCCAAGATAGCAAGGCACACCATATATTCCGCCGTGATAACTATTCGCAGTGATTGGCCCGGTTAGAAATTTATTTTGTTCTTGGACAGGAAACCTTGAAGTTAGGTCTAAGGCCCAGCCAGCATTTGCAAATTCAGGGGGCCATATGACATCCATAAAAAATACATCCACAGATTTATCCCTGTTTTTAAGACGTTGGGTCACGATTGCGTGATATTCGGTGGACGAATGGGGTCCAACTTGAACCTTGACACGGACTCCCGGATTT
>Ga0272443_10006812_pt1 | contig 11140 bp, 7 predicted proteins | sample SSMAcet12_FD_193581 | JGI IMG/M metagenome (GOLD analysis project Ga0272443, IMG submission 193581) | Marine sediment archaeal communities from Little Sippewissett salt marsh, Falmouth, MA, United States - SSM-Acet-12 | ecosystem: Environmental > Aquatic > Marine > Wetlands > Sediment ... | reverse complement strand
TATATATCTTTATTAAAGAATATACTGCCCGGCGGGTTGCTAAAAAATAAGCCACACAAAGTGAGCTGGTCACTAATATATGTTTCGGGTGCAAGGAAAACAAAGTCACCAGGTTTCATGTTCAGTCTGAATGCAGCGGCATCAAATGCGAAATCACGCAATCTCAAGCGTTGGTTTAATTCTGGTATTGTATTTCCTTTGAGCAGGGTAAAGACAGGACATGCAGTTACATTACATGTGCCGTTCAGGATTGCAGGATTTTCCACTTTTATTCGTAAGGCGATTATACCAGGCTCTATATGAACGGTCTCTCTTATACCCTGAGTTGAAGTAAAGTAAACGACTTGCGGCTGGATTATTTCCTTGATGATTGTATCTTCTGCTTGCCCGTCAGGAAGCATTATTGCTATTTGTGTTAATGTTTGTGCTCCGGCAATGGTTAATTGATCTAAAATAGTATTCCTCGTTTGGCCTTGTCCAGAGTAAACAGAAAATGAGTTTGCTCTGAATGCGACAGGATTTATAAATTGTAATGATCTGGTGCCCAGCACTCTTCGGATTTCATCGAGTTCACTAATATTATCGGCGGGTATCTCAAAAATATGGAGGTCTAAATTTATTGTTTTTAAGACTGTTTTTTGGGGAATACCGTTTGGATTTTCGGGGCCGAGGTCTTTAATTGATGTATTATCCTGAAATGGTTCAGGATTGTCCGGGGTTTCACAGCCGGATAATGAAAAAACTGTAAAACATAAACACAAAACCGCAATTTGAAAGGTACGAGCCATATAAAAAGATTAGCAATAATACAGTTCTATGTCAATAAATTTGATGTTCATGTTTGATTGTTCCATGAAACTTAAGGTAAATATAGGTGGTTTTCCAATTTTCTTGACTTGGAATCAAATTTTGTTTTTAATATCGCGTTAAAAATAAGAACATGAAAGGAAATAAAAAATGAAAGTAAGTAAAAGGGCTCAGGAAGTACCGGCATCGGCAACAATTGCTGTTACGGCAAGGGCAAAGGAATTAAAGGCACATGGAGTGGATGTAGTTGGCTTTGGTGCCGGAGAGCCTGATTTTGATACTCCTGATTATATTAAAAATGCAGCTATCGAAGCTCTTAAAACCGGTCGGACCAAGTATACCGCCGCTTCCGGAATTGTGGAACTGCGAACGGCTATAGCTAATAAACTCAAAAAGGAAAACGGGCTCGATTATACTCCCGACCAGGTTATTATTAATATTGGAGGCAAGCACTCGGTTTATGAGGCGATGCAGGCCGTGCTTGATCCCGGCGATGAAGTTATTTTGCCGACACCTTATTGGGTAACTTATACTGAGACAATCAAACTCGCCGGCGCCGTTGCTAAAATTATTCAAACCGATATAGATAATGGATATAAAATTACTCCTTCTCAACTGGAAGAAGCGATCACAGATAAAACTGCGATGCTTGTAATTAACTCGCCGAATAATCCGGGTGGTTTTTCATATACTCCCCATGAGCTTAAAGAAATTGCAAAGGTTCTTGAAGGTACTGAAGTAACGGTAATTTCAGATGAAATCTATGAAAAACTAATCTATGGAGATACTGTTTTTGTTAGTTTTGCGTCACTAAGTGATGATGCTTACAAAAGAACATTGACGCTTAACGGATTGAGCAAGGCATTTTCCATGACCGGCTGGCGTATGGGATATACGGCAGGGCCATTGGAAGTTATCAAGGCAATGGGACGGCTTCAATCTCATATGACATCGAACCCGGTGACATTTTGTCAATACGCGGCGATAGAAGCCCTTGGAGAACCTGCAGAGGAGGCTATAGAAAAAATGCGGGTTGAATTCGAGCGCAGAGGTAAATATATGGCCGAACGGCTCAATAATATTAAAGGCGTCAAGTGCCTCGAACCCACAGGCGCATTTTATTGTTTCCCTGATGTTTCAAGCCATTATGGCCGCAATATTGGTGGTGCGGAGATTTCAGGCAGTATGGATTTTGCAAAGGCTCTGCTGGAACAGGCTAATGTTGCAGTAGTTCCGGGGCTGCCGTTTGGATGTGAAAATAATGTGCGTCTGAGCTTTGCCTGCTCATTGGAACAGATTACCAAGGGTTTGGATAGAATGGAAAAGTGGCTCAGTTAAAGAGAATAGCGGTTTTTTTGAACTTTCCTGATTCCATATTTAAAAATTACGGGCTGTTTTTAATTTTTTCAATTTTATCGCAAACACATGCGCACTTTTTTACGTCTATAATCATAGTTAGACGCACTTAGAAAAATTATTTTCAGTTTCGGAGCTGAGAGTGGGACGAAGGTTGGAGCGATTGAAGTTAATAGGTGTCGCTAAGGGGCAGAGAAAAGCCTGTGAAGAAGTAATATGTGAGCATTACAAGTCGATATATCGTTTCATAGTGTATCTAAGCGGCGATGCGAATATTTCTGAGGATTTGACTCAGGAAACATTTATTTCCGCATGGGCAAATATTGACCAATTCGAAGGTAGGGCATCATTAAAATCATGGTTGCATAGAATTGCGTATAATAAATTTCTTGATTCAGAACGAAGCTCTAAAAAACATTCGGATTTGACAGCAGGCTTAAAGGAAGATAATTCAAGTGAACAAAAATCATTTGATCCATTACACAGGATTTCACAGGATGAGCATTCGTGTATTTTATTTGATGCGATGCATAAATTGGAATCAGGAGAGTACGTGGTAATTGTATTACATTACATGCAGGATTTTAGTTACAGTGAAATGGCTGAGATATTAAAGGAACCTGTTGGTACGATTAAATGGCGAACGAACAAGGCTCTTAAAAAGTTGAGGGAAATTTTAACTGGCAGGATATAATCATGAAAGACAATCAGAACTTTAAATGGGATGATATTACTCTAAAGTCACTTGAAGCGAAGCTGCAATCTATTCCCAGGCCGGACGTGCCGGTGACATTAAAAGAAAAACTCCTGGCTGCAATTCCCAAAAAGCAGAAAAAAACTGTTTCAGTGTTTCCGAAACGGCCGGGATTTGGGTTCTGGAGTTTTGGTGCAACTGCGGCGATGATATCGATTCTTATCATAGCGGTTTTTTTTAATTTCAATGCATCGGATACCTCACATAAAATAGTAGTGGATATGAACGATGGATTTAGTAATAATTTTCCGAATGATTTGAACATCCCTTTAATTGAAGACACAAATTATGTGAATGACAATATCCAGCTTCGCAATATTGAGACAAAAAGTGCACTGTCTCTCTGGTAAAAGATACATCATAACAGATTATTTTACATTTCGGCTCGACTGAGCTTGCCGAAGTCTGACTTTTTTAAGGAAACTTAAGCTCAAGTTCTAAACTTGACGATATACAATTCAGAATATACTATAAGAAGAAAAACAGGAAATCGAAAGAATGGCCAAAAAAATAAAGCACAGAAAGAAACAATTACCGCCGATTCAGGAATTAATTGATTCTGAACCAGCTATAGAATTGAATGAAAACGCCAAAGGCGCTTTTTCCGGCTGGCCGATGATTTTAGGCTGGTTGGCTATGTTGATATTCACTTTTCATGCCTGTACACATATGGTAGCAGCCGGCGATACATGGGTAGCTATGGCCTGCGGTCGCCATTTTGTTAATCATGGTGTGGATACAGTCGAACCGTTTAGCGCGAACTCGCACGAGGCAGGACCGACCGCCGAAACAATGACTGCTTATGCCAAACTTCTCCAGAAAGAAGCGACAGGAAAAGACGGACTTAAATATTCTTCTATGAGATGGTTCGCAAAAAAAGCTTACAACTTTGAAAATTGGCCGAACTGGTTAAAGTCATTCACAAAATGGATTCATCCGACCGGATGGGTCAACCAGAACTGGTTAACACATGTTATCTTTTATTCACTGGTTCCTGAGTCATCTTATGCCGATGGTGTGAGCTTTTCATCGAATGCTTTAGTATATTGGAAATTTGCTATATATATTATCGCGATGATGTGTGTATATTTCACATCACGATTACTTGGAGTGAATCCGGCTTTGGCGGCGGTTTTTACCTGCTTTGCTTTATTCATCGGGCGTTCATTTATCGATGTTCGTCCTGCAGGTTTTTCCAATATGCTGGTTGCGGTATTCTTGCTTGTTCTGGTTTTGTCAACATATCGAAATGTTTTATATATCTGGCTGATTGTCCCGGTAATAGTTTTTTGGTGTAACGTTCATGGTGGATATATTTATGCATTCATTATGCTCATTCCTTTTATCGGTTTACATCTGCTTATAAGCTGCAATAGAAAATGGACTGCTATTATATATAATGTCACTGCCTGGCCGTTTCTACTTGTTGTCCTTAAAGTGGGGGGATTTTCAATAGCGATATTTCTGTTTTTTATTTTATTGGTAGTCCTTGATTTTCTTCTGATTTATGGCAAGAAAAATCTTGTCTCAATCGGTTTCAGAGGTGTATGTCATACAATAGCGGCTTCTGCTGTTGCTTTTATAGCTTCGATTTTATTGAATCCGTTTCATCTGACAAACCTTACTCATACTTTCGTAATAAGTGTCAGCAAACATGCCGAGAGGTGGCGTGACATCCACGAATGGCATCCGGCTTTCGACTGGAAAAATCCGGTTGGTACGGCTGTTCCGTTCTTATTTATGTATATCATAATATTGCTGGCCTTTGTAATTTGGTGTTTTGTTCATTTCAGGACTTTTCAGGTAGCCGAACAGAGTTCGAAAAGAAAAGCCAGGAATACAGAAAAGTATCAATGGCCGAAAATTAATTTACCTCAAATGCTTATTGCATCTCTTACTATTTATATGGCGATTCGCTCACGTCGATTCATACCAATAGCCGGTATTGCAGGTTGTCCGGTTGCGGCGATGCTTATCGACCAGATAGTTCGTGCGATTTCAACGATGTATAATTATTATAAAAACAATAAGATGGTTGTGCCTTCGATGCCGGATAATCTTAGGACTTCTTTCATTATTTCAGGGGCTATAGCTGTTTTATTTTTTGGAACCTGGTGGGGTTTGAGGTTTAAAAATGTATATCTGGACCCATGGCCGAATGATCCTAAACTAAATTCAATATTTATGCGTATGACCGCTTCTGACGCAAAGCCTTTTTATGCGATGAAGTATATAAAGGATAACAAATTATCGGGGAAGATGTTCAATTACTGGACTGAAGGAGGTTTTATCGCATGGGGCCAGGAACCGGATCCCAATTCAGGTAAAACGTCACTGCAATTATTCATGGATGGCAGGGCTCAGGCGGCTTATGACCGTCAAACCTTTGATGAATGGTCGAGAATTATAGCCGGGGGGACAGTTACATACCAGAAAATCATGGAAACAAGAGCCAGAAAACAAACAGATTTAACATCTGCTGATTATAAGGAGATTGGAGATTGGTTAGATGAACAACTCAGGAGTCGTAATGTTTGGGTGGTTATGATGCCGTCCGGAGTATATAATGATCCTGACAGAACCGCTTCCTATCATACTATGAGGTCTCTTGAATATAATGCTAATTGGCGTCTTGTTTTCTTTAATGACAGGCAAAGGATTTTTGTAGATATTAACACACCTCGGGGTTTAGAACTTTTCGAAGGAATATTTAGAGGGACAACGCTTTATCCTGATGATTTTCATAAGAACCTGATTCGAGCTCATAGCTGGCTTTTATACCTGAACGAACCTGATCGCAGAAAAGAAGGGCTTGTTTTTGCGATTGAAGCATTTAATGAAACTCCATCACCGGCTGCAATGCTCGAAATCATGGTTAATGCCTCCAGTTATGCTGAGTTAAAAAATGATGTTAAAAACTTCTGTGAAAGTTTTGTTAACAGGTTCAAAGAAAATAAAGAAAAATGGTTAAATCAGGATGGATATAGACTTAGAGTTGAATCAACAAGGTTAGCTTCTGTTTATATGGAGAGGTTTTACCGCGGAAATACGGAACGTGAAAAATTTTATGCTGATATGCAAAGTGAGTGTTTAGGTGAACTCAAAAGAATCAATCAAGAGAAAAGGTGGTGACCTATAATGGTCGAATCGCTCGGCCCCGAACCTGTTAATACTGATTTATTTTCCAACCAATCGGAAGTGAATTCTATCAGTGTTTTTTTCCCATGTTTTAATGAACAGGAAAATGTTACGCGAACAGTTGAACAGGCGCAAAATGTCCTTGAGAAACTCAATATTGATTTTGAAATAATTATTGTCAACGATGGCAGTTCTGATGATACAGGTAAGATAGCCGACGAAATTTCCAGCCGATACGACAGGGTAAAAGTAGTCCACCATGAGAGGAATCTTGGTTACGGGGCTGCGTTACAGTCCGGTTTTAAGGCGGCTACCAAAGAGTTTGTCTTTTATACTGATGGCGATGGTCAATTCGATATTAATGAAATGCCGCCATTGTTGCCGATGATGAAACAGTATGATATTGTTAGCTGCTATCGATTGAAACGGCAGGACCCGTTTGTCCGAAAACTTAACGGTTGGTGCTGGACAAAACTTGTGTGCCTGTTATTCGGCATGAGAATTCGGGATATCGATTGTGCTTTTAAGTTATATAAAAGGGAAATATTTGACAATATAAAGATGACAAGCACAGGCGCTCTGATTGATACTGAAATATTAGCCCGGGCTACAAACAAAGGTTATCATATCACTCAAAAAGGAGTTCATCATTTTCCGCGTTCTGCCGGAGAACAAACCGGTGCCAATATCAGGGTGATATTAAAGGCCTTTAAGGAATTGTTTAAATTGTATAAACAAATTCGTAGTGAAAATCAGGATTGAAAAAGAACTTTGTAAAAAAATATGAATTTATGAGTAAGTCGAAGGTTAATCTTTTTGTATATGGCTCACTGAAGGATCGTAAAATATTTCAATCTGTCAGCGGATTTGATTTAACAAGAACAAATTCCAGAGTCGATGAAAAAACTCTTCTGGCAGAGCCGGCATTATTACCCGGTTACCGCAGAGTCAGCCCGGACAACGTATATTTTTATGCTATCAAATCCGAATCCTCAAGAATAGACGGTCTGGTAATATATGATGTTCCATCTCAAACAATGGCCGAGATTGACAGGTATGAAGGACAACGTTACCAGAGAGAAACTGTTCAGGTAAATACTGCACAGGGAAAAATCAAGGCCCAGGCTTATTTGGTTTCTCATGACTCTATGGAAAAACACTTCGGTGACAGGTTCCATGTTAATTTGATACATGAGCTCTGGTTGCGAAAGCGAATCGAACGTTTTATTAAAAAGCGTACCCGTCCCGGAGAAAGAACAATAGATGCGGAATCGGAACGAAGAGCGGAACGAGAGCTTCTTGCAACGACAGAGCGTGATCTTATTATGAGTCATTATCGTTCTGATGCCGTAAGTGATTTTTATCTTGAACATGAGCTCGACCGTCCGCGACCGACAATCAGACATTTATATGATGATTCTCAGGCTCAGCCTTTTATTAAGAATTATTTAGCCCTTGTTGTAAAACAGGTTTTACTTAACCAGCTTGAAGAGCAAATCATGTCGGAGTTCCGTTTTGAGCTTGAACACATGCGCAGCTCAAAAAGATATTTTAACCGTTCAATGAGTTTGCTTACAGCTCTGCAAATTATTAATACAAACAACAGAACGATCGATTTGATTTTAAAAGAATGTCTCCATACAATGCCTTATGAAAAGCACGACCTGATTGATTATCTTAAGTATGCTGCTAAGGCGGCTATGAGCATTTTTGATGAACGTATTGTTCGTGACAGGCTGGAGAGAATCCGTTCCAATCTTGAATTCGGACTTATACCGCTTGGCCTTGAAGTCGAGCTAAGTAATCTCGGTTCCGCTGCAGTCGAACCACAAAGAAGCGTCCAAAAAGCATTTGATTCTGTTTATGACGGCTTTAAATATTTCTGTGATTTTCGGCTGGACGTTTTATCCTGGAAGATTGGCGGATATATAGATGACCATACGGGTGCTACAGACAGACGACGCAGGTCAGGATTTTTAGAACTTGCGCCGGGCAGGTTAAATATCGCCGGTGAACTCTCACGACCTGCAACTGCATCACCATGGTTGTTAAATCATTTAATAAACGAGATTGTTTATTTTTATAATAATATTCATCCGCACAGCCTGCATCTTTCATTTCAATTAAGAAAAAGACAGCTTGGTAAACAAAAAGTACTGCCTCTTGGTTTTGTAAAATGTCTTCTGGTTCTTGGCGGCGGTCCTGAATTTAAAGGTGCCGGTGGATTATGGGTATCAAGAATGGGGCATGATGAAATAACACAGCACCAGGTCCAACCGGTTTCAATAGCGGATAAGGAAATTACTGATGAGCTCGTTTTTGCACGAACCAGTAAGCGAAAGTGGTATCTTGGGGGAGATGACATAGCGAATAAACCACCTTCGCAGGCAACCACTTATGTCCAGCAATATAAATTTATTCGTCTGGAAGAAAGAGCTAATTATGAGCCGCTGATTATGTGTTTGAAGGGGCTCCAGTTGGCTTATAATCCCGGCGATTATTTGACTATAGAGCAGTTAAGTGGTAGCCAAAAGTTGCGTGAAGAATATCAGGAGTTAAAAAAATGGGCTTCAAAACCCACTCAAATTAGTCCGCAAACAATAAGCAAATTTATTAATACTATCAACGAAGGTTTAATGAATGAGAGACACCGTGGACCTGCTCATGAATTGCATTATATAGACTGGGTGCTAAGCGCAATAGATGTGCAGCTTCGTATGTTTAATCAACAGCTTAAAAAATCACAAAACCACTCCACTCAATAATCAACATGAATAACTTTTTTCCCTGTAAAGGTCATATTCTATTTCAGGATAAATAGTGTATTTTTTCCCTGATTTGATTGACATTAGGGACGCTTCGGTTTAGCATTTCGTGCATGAAAAGATACTTAAGCTTTTGCATATTGACCAATGCTTTAATTATTATAATTCTCACTACTTACGCTTTATTGATTCCTGCCGGAATGATTATTTATGACCTTTCTGATCCTGGATTGCGCACCAATAGTATGCCACGTTGTGTTTTTCGCTGGCATAAAGCTCTTTCTCCTAAATATGAAAAATGGGCGCGACAACGTGTTGTCTCAGGCGCCGCTACTGAGTTGACTACAAAAAACATATCAGGAACGGAATGGCCGGTTTTTGGTTCAGTATTTTATCTCTGGGCAACCGAAGCGTTGCAGGATGCTTTCGAAGAAAATCATGGATATATATCATCGGCACCTAAAAATTATGCGAAAGGGGCGATAGAAGCGGCCGCTGATTTGGTTGCCGATCCCAACCATGCGAATTGGGTGAAAGAGCACTGGGGTGAAGATTATCTTGAAAAAGAAAATCTCTTTTACAGGATGCTGCTTATTAGTGGGTTGACCAGCTATCAGAAATTGTCCAGAGACACAAAGTATGAAGAATTGCTGCGTGGTCAGGTCGAGTCATTAGCAAAAGAATTGGATGAATCGCCGTATGGTTTACTTGACGATTATCCCGGCCAATGTTATCCTGTTGATATCGTTCCGGCTATAGCTGTAATTCGACGAGCGGATATGGTTTTAGGTACTGACCATTCTGAATTTGCAGCAAGAGCAGTTCGTGGTTTTCAGGATACAAGACTCGATAAAGATACAGGCCTGCCCGGTTATATAGTTAGTTCAATCACAGGTAAAGCTCTGGACAGTTCTCGCGGAGTTGGATTGTCTTTCATGCTTATCTGGGCTCCTGAGTTATGGCCCCAAACAGCCCGAGACTGGTATAAAAAGTATGAAGACCAATTCTGGCAACAGGGTCGATGGTTAGCCGGCTTCAGAGAATTTTCGAAGAGCATCGAATTAAACAGGTTCATATTTGCCGATGTGGATGCAGGGCCGATTATTCGTGGTTATGGAGCTGCCGCCTGTGCTTTTGGTATTGGTGCGGCAAGGTCGATGGGAAGATTTGATCATGCGTATCCACTTGCTGCTGAGGCTATTGTCGGTTCGTGGCCGCTGCCTGATGGAACATTAGTGGTACCTCGTATGTTGTCCAATATTTCTGATGCGCCATATCTTGGCGAAGCTGCGATGTTATTTACTTTTACACGGAAATCTATCAATCCGGAGATTATTGTTGAAAATATTAAACTGCCCTGGATTGTTTATCTCGGGATTATGTTCCTTGTTATCCTGGGAACTTATGAAATTATTGCCACTATTTATAAAGTGAGACGATGGTATAAACGAAGTGAAAAATATTATGTCCCTGCACCAAAAATTCAAATTCTGATTTGGTTATTAGTTATCATCGCAGCGATGATTATCTGGAATATGTTAAGTGTTCCTGTTGGATTAGTCTTTTTATTGACTGCTCAAATAATTCCATTGAAATTCAGGAAAAAATCCATTGTTAAGGATGACGAAACAAACTTGACAAATAATGGAGAAATTATAGGAAGTCAGGATGAATAATGGGATTTTTTGGTTTATTAATTAAAAAAACATAGTTAAAAAGTAAAAAAATATATGGAAAATTGAGCTCAAGATATAAATAATTTGAAGAAATTGTATCTGTTGCGCGTATATTACTGTAGAAATTAAGTAAAGGATTTGCTTTTGGAGCCGAATAAAGTGCCAGGGGTTTGTCAAGAAGAAATCATAGCGATGCAGCAATGTCGGCGGGGCTCAAGGAAGGCGTTTGAAGTTTTAGTCAATAAATATATGAAAGATGCGTACTTTATTGCGTTGGGTTTTGTGGGAAATCGAGAAGATGCACAGGATTTGTCACAGGAGGCTTTTGTTAGGGCGTATCGTCATATTAAAAGCGTCAAGCCGGATAGAAAATTCTTCCCCTGGTTTTATCAAATCCTGAAAAATTTATGTATTAGCCATTTGAGAAAAAGAAAATACAGGCAAGCCAGTTCGCTTGATGTTGAAGGCTGCCCGGAAACACAGGCAACTGATTGTTTTTCTCCGGAAGAAATAGCCGATAGAAATGAACTTAAAGATAAAGTTTGGCAGGCAATCGCTAAGCTGGATGAAAAACATCGTGAGGTTATTATTTTAAGACACTTCCAAAACATGTCATACGATCAAATAGCAGAAGCGTTATTTTG
>Ga0272443_10006811_pt1 | contig 11140 bp, 7 predicted proteins | sample SSMAcet12_FD_193581 | JGI IMG/M metagenome (GOLD analysis project Ga0272443, IMG submission 193581) | Marine sediment archaeal communities from Little Sippewissett salt marsh, Falmouth, MA, United States - SSM-Acet-12 | ecosystem: Environmental > Aquatic > Marine > Wetlands > Sediment ... | reverse complement strand
TTTGAACCTCTTACGACTGTCGAGTGGGAAGGCCGCCTCTCCTGCGTGGTCTTCCTGCAGGGCTGCCCGTGGAAATGCCGCTACTGCCACAACGCTGAGCTTACTCCCCTCACCGCGCCGGGAATGACCCCGTGGACCGAGACGCTGGCGCAGATCGAGGCGCGGCGCGGCTTCATCGACGCGGTCATCTTCTCCGGCGGCGAACCCACGTTGCAGTCCGAGCTTCCTCAGGCGATCCTTGAAGTAGCGGGGATGGGCTTCGAGGTCGCCCTGGAGTCCAACGGCTTCTCGCCGGAGGCGCTGAAGTCGGCGCTCAACACCGGCAAACTCGACTTCGTCGCCATGGACGTCAAGGCGCCGTTCGAGGAATACCGACTCGTCACACAGGTGCCGTCGAGCGGCCAGGGGCCACGCCAGTCAGCGAAGATGCTCATTGAGTCGGGGATCGAACACGAATTCCGCACCACCTACCACCCCGCGCTGCTCACGCACGAGCATCTCCGCCAGATCGCTCGAGACCTTGCCGCGATCGGCGCGTCGCGATGGGTGGTGCAACTCTTCCGCCCCGAGGGCTGCCCGGTCAGGTGGCTCCGCGAATCGTTGGCGCTTCCCGCGCGTATCCCGGACGCGCTGCGCACGGAACTCGCGGCGCTGATCGACGACTTCGAGGTGCGCGGGACCGAATAATCATGAGGGATGAGCGGACACCGGTGCGCGCGCCATTCGCGTCAGCGTCATTTACGTGCACTGAAGCACCCCCAAGAGCCATCCCGCCACGCGGACTGCACCGACCGTAGATTTGCCTTTCCCCTGGCTCAGTTCCCGAGCACCCTCTGCGCGTACTTCCACACCGTCAGCCGCCGGTCGTCCGCGTAGCGGCGCAGGATCTCCTCGCCCTCCGGATCGCCCATCGCTCTGAGCGCCTTCGCCGCGGCGATCTCGAACTTCCACCCGGGATGCCGCTTCGGGTCGTAGTCGTCGCGCCAGAAGCGCTCGTCTGCCCGCAGGCGGTCCACGAAACGCCGCACCGGCTCCGCGGCCTCCGGGTCGCCCAGTCGCTCGAGGCCCTCCAGCGCGTAGAGCCACGGTTCGCCGTACTGCGCCTCGGCTTCGAGGGCCTCGGCGTAGAGGTCACGTTCGTCCGATCGCGGGTCGCGTACCAGGCACGCCAGCGCGCTCACCCATCGTGGCTGCACGAACGGATGGTCGCTTGGCAGCGTCTCGTCGCGGTCTCGCAACATCTCCACGAGCAGCGGACGAGCGTCCTCGACGCCCTGCGCGCCAAGTACCAGCGCCGCCCAGCGCGAGCGCGCGTCCCCGCGCTGCATCGCTTCGAGCAGCGCCTCGTGCGCGTCCTCGTGGTGGCAGTAGAGTTCCCACATCGCCAGTTCACGGCCGCCATCGTCGAGTATCTCGACGAGTTCCTCGATGGTGCGCGGCTGCCGGCGGTCTCCGCGCGCACCGGCCTCGATCTCCGTGTCCGTCAGGATGCCGGACTTGACGAGTTCGCGCTGCAGTTGCGAGACGTCGATCTCGCGCACGCCGACCTCGTCGCGCGCAGCCAGCGCGGCCGCGATCCCGGCCGCCTCGCCGATCCGGTGCATGTCCTTCATCATGCGCACCGCTGCGGCGGCGTCATGAGTCATCGAGATGCAGCGCCCGGCCATCAGCAGGCCGTCGAAGCCGCGCGGGATTAGAGCGCCGTAGGGCACATCGCACTCAAGCGCGGTCTTCCAGTTGCCGGTGACGTCGCAGTAGATGCGCGCCTCCTCACCCTCGAGGGCGTAGTCGCGGGCGTGGTTGTCGTAGTGACTGCGCGTCTTACCGACCGTGTCGGCGCAGCACTGCTCGAAGAAGAGATCGTCGAGTGTGAGCGTGCTCTCCCCCACCACCGTGCGGGCCTCGCGGACGCCAAGGATCGGTCCGCAATACTGAAACCTGCTGCCCTCCTCGTAGGGCTCGCGCCACAGGTAGCGCCGCGCAATCAGGAACGCGCGCGAGTAGTCCAGCGGATCGTTCGGGAAGAGCCATCCCGCGTCGAAGTTCGCGTGCCACACCTGCGCGTCAAGCGTCGGGTGGCTGGTGCCGGGCGTCAGCGAGTAGGCCATCGGCATGCCGTCGCCCTCGCGCCCCATCATCCACTGCGCGCCCGCCAGCGCGGCGACGTCGCCGTCGCCGGTCGCATCCACGACCACGTGCGCGAGGACGACCGAGCGCCCGCGCTCGCCGTCAGTCACCACGCCCCGAACGGTCCCGTCCTCCACGACCGCCCCGGTGACGGTTGTACGCAGCCACACATCGACGTCCGCGTTCTCCGCCATCGTGTCCAGCGCGAGCTTGCGGCCCTCGGGGTGCCAGCCTCGCCTGCTGGCGCACAGTTGCGGGTCGAGGTCCGCGTTGCGGCGGTCGAGTTCGTCCTGCAGGCCGCCGCTCAGCCCCCAGTAGTAGTGATTGATTGGCCCACCGGTGCCGATGCCGCCGAGGAAGGGCTGTGCCTCGATCAGGATGACGTCGGCGCCCTGCCGGCCGGCCGCGATGGCGGCCATCGTGCCCGCCGGGCCACCTCCGGCCACGACCACATCGACGACCGCTGCCACGGGCAGCGACTCTCCGCCGATCTCGACCTGTTCGGGCGCTTCCAGCGCGTCGCGAATCTCGAGTTCGCTCATCTCAGGCACTCCCCGTTCCCAGCATCTCTGCGGCGGTCTTCGTCGCGGCCTCGCCGACCGCCACCGCGTTCGGCGCGTGGTAGCATGATTGCGCGCTGATCTCCCCGATATCCACCGCGGGTGAGGCGGCGATCACTCCGCCACCGCCCTCCGGCAGCATCATCCCGCGCGTGATCTCGAAAGCCGCAGAGTCAGACCGCACCTCGGTGATCACCGCGCCGTCATCAGAGGCCACCAGCACGCGCTTGCGCGGCAGGATCGGGTCATGCGCGATCGAGACAAGGCTGCCCTGCGCGAAGTCCTCGCGTTCGCGCCGAAGGCGGATCGCGATCTCCGCCATGGTGCGCCGAGACTGCATCTCCAGGGCGGTCATGTCGCCGGTCGGCAGGTCGAGTTCTGCGTGCAGGATGACGTCGCCGGGCCACAGTCCGGTCCATGCACTGACGGTGCCGTCGGCGAGCGGCAGGTCGTCCCCCACCGCGATCTGCTCGGGTTCGCTCACGCCTGTCTTTACCATCAGCGCGCGGCGCACCACCGGTTCATCGGTCTCACGGACGCGGGTCTGCGCTCCGCTCTCGATGGCGAGCATCCCGCGCGGCGTCGCATCGATCACGACGTGGCTGCGTGCGGCCATCAGGCCCCAGCGTCCGGTGAGCAGCGTCGTGTCAGACTTGCCCGGGTGGGCGTTCACCTGCATCAGCACCTCGACGCCCGCCTGCTCCGCGGCGCGCTCGAGCGCCACCTGCGTGGCGACCGCATCGACCAGCGTTCCCCGAGCGGCGTTGACGCGCTCAAGTTCGTCCGTGATCTCGCGCCACAGGTCGCTGGACTCAAGCCGCGGTGGCCACCACGTGCTCATCGCCGCCCACACTTCGTGCCCGAGCGAAGTGCGCGGGGCCGCCAGCAATACCTCGTGCCCCGCGCGGGCGAGGCTGACCGCCGCCGCCCAGCCACTGAGGCCGCCGCCCCAGACAAGCGCGTCGTAGCTGCCGATATCCCTCGCGACTGCTCTGTCTCGCACAATCTGCTGCATGCCTGACCCTCCCGCGTCCGGAATCCTGGTCGAGCCTTCGGCGCGTAGTCCCCGAAACCTTCCCCGAGGCTGCATTTCGGGCTGAAGGTCTCACTGCATACTCGGCGAATCCATCACTGTCAGCAGATGTCGCGGAGGGAGCGAAACCATGGATTACGTGCAGCTTGGCAGGACCGGTTGCCGCGTGTCGCGCTTCTGCCTCGGGACGATGAACATCCGCAAGCCCGAGGATGAGGAGCCGTGGAAGCAGATCGTCGAAGAGGCGCTGGACGCGGGGATCAACTTCATCGACACCGCCAACGTCTACTCGCGAGGCATCTCCGAGACCGCGGTGGGCAACATCCTCGAGGCCAACGGCCGCCGCGATGACGTGGTGCTCGCCACCAAGGCGGTCGCGCCGATGGGCGATGGACCGAACGACCGCGGGGCCAGCCGCTACCACCTGACCCGCGCGGTGGAAGACAGCCTCAAGCGGGTGAAGACTGACCGGATCGACCTCTTCTACCTGCACATCGTGGACATCACCACGCCGATGGACGAGATCCTCGACACGCTGGACACGCTTGTGAAGCAGGGGAAGATCCTCTACGTCGGCACGTCGAAGTGGCCCCCGACGCTCATCATGGAAGGCATCGCGGTGTCGCAGGCTCGCGGCCTGCCCCGGTTCGTCGCGGAGCAGCCACCCTACAACATCCTCGACCGCGGGATTGAGAACGAATTGCTGTGGATGGCGCAACGACAGGGCATCGGCGTCTGCCCGTGGGGGCCGCTCGCATACGGGCTGCTGTCGGGCAAGTACCGCAAGAACGAGGAGATGCCGGACGTCGGCCGCTGGGTGAAGACGAGTACGGAGGAGAGCGATCGCTTCACTGAGGAGGCGCTCGACGTCGTCGAGGCGCTGATCCCGCTTGCGGAGGCGCACGAGATCTCACTCGCGGAGTTCGCGCACGCGTGGCTGCTCACGAGGCCTGGAGTGACGTCGGTGCTCATCGGGCCGCGCACCATCGAGCACCTGCGCTCAACGCTCAGCAGCTACGACGTGGAACTGACCGAGGATGACCTCGCGAAGGTGGACGAGCTTGTGCCGCCGGGGCAGTTCGTCAGCAATTTCTACGACGGCAACGTCTACCGCCGCATGCGCAACTCGCTGGGCGAGCCGGGCAGCTACTGAGGCATTGGCCTTCCGATTCGCGCCCGAAGAGCTGCTGCGCTCAGGAGCAGCAGCTCTTCGGGAACATCGCCATCCACGCGCCCTGCACCGACACCGCCAGCAGCGCAAGCGTCAGCATCGCGAAGACGACGGTCATGATGAGCTTGGAGGTCGCAGTGTGCTCGCGCGCCCAGTCCCGGATGCGGCCCGAGCTTACCCCGCCCCACACCGCAAAGCTCAGCACAATCACCGGCAGCGTGAACATCGTCACGTAGAGCGCCAGCATCGGCACGACCTTCGGCAGCAGCTTCCCGCGACTTGACAGGTAGATGAGCGTGGGCAGGTAGATCTGCCCGGTGCAGAACAACTCGAGCAGCGACAGCGCCACACCGGCCACGATCGCCAGCAGCAGAAACCATCGGCCTCGCATGAGCACGCGCGTGACGGCGTGGCCGGCCCGCAGGAGCGGCTTCGGGAGCGTGAGCGACATCTCACCGAGGCTGCCCTGCTTTGCGCGCCGGTAGTCCCTGAAGGTCACGAAGGTGAGCACGAGCGTGCCGACGGCCGCCAGCGGGTAGAGGATGTTCGCCGCAAGTTCGAAGCCCGTGAGGGCCTGCAGTCCCTTGAAGATCCCGAAGCCCACCCCGAAGTACGCTATGAACACGCCTGCCGCGAACAGCAGGCCCGTCGCGAGGATCTCGCCCGAGGTGCGGCCTGAGATCGACAGCAGCGACAGCAGGAAGATCAGCGCCGCGAGCGCGCAGGGGTTCACGCCGTCCGCGAGGCCCGCGGCTGCCACCGCCGGAGCGCCAAAGCTGTCGAAGATGTCCACGAGCCGCGAGCGCGCGTCCGCGGGCGTGTTCTCCGGGGCCTGCCCGCCCTCCGCCAGCACACTCTCCACCGCGCCCGGCAGCTTCGCCCCGACCTCGTCGGTCCCTACAAGCGCGACATCGCCCACGAAGGCCGCGCTGGCGCCACCCCACAGATCTTCGGGCACCGAGTAGTTGATGAAGAACTGCACGAGCAGTTCCGTGTTCTCCACGCTGCCGAGGTCGTGCTCGTGGTAGTCGATCTCGGGGTGTTCCTGCACCAGCGGCAGCACCACGCCCCTGCGCACTTCCCGGCACTTACTGCAGCCGGGGGTGAAGAAGAAGTGCAGTTGCACCGGCGTATCCTGCGCGGAAGTGACCGCTGGCGGCAGGCACAGGAAGCCTGCCGCCAGCAGGACCGCGATGCCGAAAGGGCGTGACACGCGCGTCACTCCTCCGGGCCGATGATGCGAACCGTCGTGGAAAGCGGGAACTCCCGCCCATCCGCCTCGTAGACGACCTCCCCGAGGAGCGCCGCGTAGCCCTCGTCAGGCTGCGGGACGCGCGCAATGTACCCCGCGTCGGTCGCCGCGAGTTCCTCGGTGACCCACTCAGAGCCTCGGAAGTCGCGCGTCGCGGAGGTCGCGCTCCACTGTGTCACGCGCACCACGGGAAGCTCATCGCCGGGTTGGATCGTCAGCGTGAGGTCATCGCCCTCGGTGAACTCCCACGTCAACTGCGGCAGCGGGACGCGCCCGGTAGCGGCCTTGAAGAAGCCGACCTCACCGTTGATGACGCGCTCGACGTCGGGCAGACCGTGGCCCGCGTTCGGCACGTAGAGGATGTACTTCGGCTCCGGCAGGTCGCTCCAGTAGAGGTTCGCGGCGTCGAGCGGCCAGTAGGGATCGTTCGTGCCGGTCATGATGAGCTTCGGGATGGTCACCCGGTCGCGGAGCGAGTAGGGATCGACCATCGCCGAGAGTTGCGCGCCCTCTTCGGTCTGCAGCAACTGCTGCAGGCCGCGCTCGGTGTAGTCGTGGATCATCTCGGAGTAGTCGCCCCACGCCTCCACCTGGTGGCGCATCTGCGCGGGCAGGTCGAGGTTGTCATACACCAGCGGCACGATGCCCTTGAGCCGATCGGGCACCACCGCGCCGGTGAACCACGTGGTCCAGCCGCGCTTGGAGGCGCCGGTGGTGATCCAGCTTTCGATCGGCTGCGGCCACGCGTCAGCGGTGTACTCCTCGACAGCGTCCATCGTCTTCACCGCCGCCTTGGTCATCGGGAAGAGCAGCGGCCACGTCTCATCGCCGGTCTCGAGGTACTTCGCGAACGTGTACGAGATCAGCGCGTCCTCCCGCAGGTCGTCGAAGAGCGGCTGGTTCGGAATGTCGCCCAGCACTACGAGCGGCGCCGAGACCATCTGCGCGGCCGACGAGAGCAGCACCATCATCCCGCCGTCCGGCGAGCCGCCGGTGATGACCATCAGCGCCGTGCTCGGATCGGTGCATGCGTCCGGAAGCATGATGTTGACGCGATGCGTCCACTCGATCCCCTGCCACGTCTGTGACGTCACCTTAAGCTGCGTCAGCGTGGCGCCCTGCATCTGCTGCTGCCCGGTGACCTCCCACCCGTAGCTGTCGTCCGGCTTGTTGACGTAGTCGAACACAGGCTGGGCCCATGCGCTCACACCGAACATGATTGCCACGCCGATCGCCCCAAGTGTCCTCTTCATTCTGTCTCCCCTCGTTTCCTCAATCCATCAACCGCGCATTGTATTGTCTTGCGGTGTGCAGGTACGTTTCATACTCCGCTTCGTCCAGCGGCGCGGGCGTATATATGAAGACCGACGCGCCCTGCGGGTCGTAGAGCACGACTTCCTCGCGCTCGTCGCCGCAGACGTCGGCGGGAAAGCAGTGGAACCAGCCCTGCCTGCCCCCCGTCGGTTCGGGCAGTTCGGGGAAATCCGCGACCCGCCGCCCATGGCCGTCCACGAACGCTGCCGGTGAGTAAATGACACCTGGGGCGCCCGGTGCGTTCCATCTGACAACCTCAAGCCCGGTGTTATTCGGCGACTCGGGCACTTCGAAGCGATCGAGCACCTCTCCCCCCTGCCCCACGATCATCACCCGTGGCGTATGCCCGTCGTAGCGCAGGACGAGTTCGTTGCCGGGACTGTCCGCCCGCAGATCGCCGCAGCGGACCTCCTGCCCGTGCGGCACCAGGTCACCGCCGAGGCTCACCAGCGGCTCTCCGCGCTCGTCGAGCACGTGCCCATAGCCGGAGCAGATCGCGCGCACCCGGCCGTCCCACTCCTGCACCAGCACCGAGTCGTTGTGCTCGCCCAGGAAGCGCTCCCACAGTGGCGTCCCGTCGTCATCGAGCACGGCGTTCGCGAGGTTCACCTCGTCGCGCCCGTCGCCATCCACGTCGCCGACCGCGGGGATGTACGTGCAGTGCTCGGGGTAGCGATTCCACAGGCACTCGTACGCCCACAGAAGCTCGAAATCGCCACTGAAGGCGAAGACCGTCTTCCCGGCCTTAAGAACGAAGTCGCCCGGGTGCCCGGTTCCACGCAAGTCGCACAGCATCAGTCGCAGGTGCACCCAGTTCGCGTGCAACAGGTCACCATCGACATACGCGTCGGCCGCTTCGAGCGCATCGCACACGCCGCGGCGCTTCACCTCACCCGAGGCGCCATCGAGCAGCACGAACTGAACGCCGTCAAGCCCCCAGTGATCCGTGCGCTCAACGCCCTCGCGCAGCACCAGCGCAAGCACTTCCGTGCGTCCGTCTCCGTCTACGTCCGCGACGGCGACCGGGCCCGGCCGCTCGGGCGGCATCAGCCCGAGCGCCTCCGCATCCTCGTCGGGCACGTTCACCGTGCGCCCGGGGTCCCCGAAGGTCCACAGCGGCTCGCCATCAAGGTCGAATGCGCCGATGAACGCGGGCTTGAGGAACGCCGCATTGCGGTAGCAGACGAACTCCACGCGTCCGTCGTTGTCGAGGTCGCCGATGCGGATGTCGCCGGCGCAAAGGCCGGTCGGCCCCGGCCCGAGCATCGTCTCCGGCACACGCACCTCGCGCCAGAGGATCGCCTGCGGGCCCGTCGCCTCCCTCGAAGCCGTCACCTACTCCACCCCCGCCGCCCAGTGGTTGCCGCCTGCGCGTACGTCGCCCCCGTCCTTGGGGAACTCCGCCGAGTGCATCGCGCCCGCGACGCTGCGCACGTCCTCGACCTCGTGGCCCATCGCGCGCAACGAGGCTATCGTCGCCTCATCCATCCCGCTGACCAGCGTCGGCTCAGCACCCTCCACGTGCATCCGCGGTGCCTCGGCGACCGCAAGCGGCCCGTCGCCGGCGTCGATGATCCGCTGGGCGGCGCGCGCCATCACACTGACGATCTTCCGCCCGCCCGGGAGACCCGTTGCGACGAAGCGGTCAGGCGTCTCGATGAGCATCGTACCCGCGTTGTTGAGCGGCCGCTTGCCGGGAGCAACGGAGTTCATCCGCCCGGGTCGGGGATCAAAGCGCGCCATCCCGTGGCTGAGGATCAGCCCGGTCCCCTCCGCGACGAAGAGCGCGCCGAAGGCCATGCCCTGCGTGATCGTGGCGCTCACCACGTTGCCCTCCGTATCCGCGGCGGACAGGTGCAGCGTCCCGTGCATTGCGCCCGCCGGGAACTGCGAGGGCAGGTCATCCACCCACTGCGGATACTGCCGGATGCGTTCTACACGACCCGCGGCGTAGTCCTTTGACAGCAGGCGCTCCACGGGCACTTCCGCGAAGTCCGGGTCGGTCACATAGGTCAGCCTGTCGCGCCACGCGAGCTTCAGCACCTCCGCAAGGCGATGCCAGTACGCGGGGTCCGCGTCATCGACCGGGTCGAAGCACTCCAGCATGTTGAGCATCTGCAGCGATGACATCGTGCCGTTCGGCAGGATGCAGCCATGCACGTCGGCATCACGGTAGCGCACTGTCAGCGGCGGCGTCACGCGAGGCTCGTAGGCCACCAGGTCTTCGTACGTCAGGATGCCGCCCGCGGCCTGCACCGCGTCGGCGATCTTCCGGGCGATCTCCCCCTCATAGATATCCCGCCACCCGGCCTCCGCGATCCGCTTGAGGGTCTCGGCCATCCCCGGGCGCTCCATGATGTCATCAGGCTCGGGCACCCGGCCATCCACCAGCAACTGATCGGCGGTCGCCGGGTAGCGCCGAACGACCTCCTCGTGCGACTTCACCGCTGCGGCGGTGTTGCCGAAGGGGATGCCATCCTGCAGCAGCTTCTGTGTCGGCGCGACGATCTCCGGCCACTCAAGCCGCCCCCAGCGCTCCCACAGCACGCCGATCCCTGCGCCCATGCCCGGAACGCCCACCGCCAGCGGCCCCCACACGTTGGCGTCATCCTTCACCGAGCACTCATACTCGCGCGAGTTGAGGTCCTTCGGGTCGCCGGAGGCGGGTAGAAGCTCGTACATGTCCTCATGCGCGCCGCACGGCGCGATGGAGTTCGCATCCACCGACAGGATCTCGCCTGTCTTTCCGTCCCGAACGACGGCGCACAGCACGTAGCCCGTGATGCCGGTCGATTGCGGCTGCAGAAGGCATGAGGCCAGCGCCGACGCGGCCGCCGCGTCGAACGCATTCCCGCCCTGTTCCATGATCTGCGCGCCAACCTGCGCCGCCTGCTTCGGCTGCGCAGCGATCGCTCCCGTCGCGGATACGACTTCGTTGCCCTCGATCATCGTGTCTTCATCCTTCCGTCAGCGCTTCTCCAATGGCCTGCAGCGAACTCGCACCGATGCTCGCGGGGATGTTCTCCGTCACGCCCATCACAAAGCCGGGGTGGCCGTCGGCCTGGGCCACGAGTTCTCGGGTGACTCGCTTGATCTCCTCGGGGTCGCTCAGGTGGACCGAAGACGGGAAGTTGAGTGAGAGCGCCTTCTGCGGCCATGCCTCAAATGCCTCCGCGACTGACAGGTTCCCGTCCGGAGGCGGCGTGAAGGCCTCGATCACCGGGATCGGCGTCTCCGCGACGGAGCCCTTGATCTGCTGCAGGAAGCCGTCCATGTGACAGCAGGCAAGCTTATCCTCGCCGAGGATTACCTCGCACATCTCGCGGTAGTAGGGCAGCAGGTAGCGCTCGAAGATGTTCGTCCCGGCGATCTCGCCCGTGATGTTGTCGGGCAGCCACACAAGGTCAGCGTCAGACTGCGCGTTGATCTCCGCAATCTGCCGCGACTGCTCGAGCATCGCGTCCATCACGCCCTCGACCAGGTCCGGGCAATCCGCCAGGTCGTACGAGAGCCGCTCGATGCCCGTGTACTCGATCCACAGGCGCTGGAAGGGCGTACGCGGCGTCCACACCAGCACCACGCCGCGGTCGCCCCATTGTGCCCTGGCGTTCGCGTATCCATGCGGCACCATCTCGACCACGCTGTTGCGGATGACCTGCTCGAGGATCGCGTAGTCGTCGGGG
>Ga0272443_10006810_pt1 | contig 11140 bp, 6 predicted proteins | sample SSMAcet12_FD_193581 | JGI IMG/M metagenome (GOLD analysis project Ga0272443, IMG submission 193581) | Marine sediment archaeal communities from Little Sippewissett salt marsh, Falmouth, MA, United States - SSM-Acet-12 | ecosystem: Environmental > Aquatic > Marine > Wetlands > Sediment ... | reverse complement strand
ACGCCGTAGTTGCAGATGGGGACGCCGGCGGATCGGCAGCGGTCAATGCGGGAGAGGACCTCGCGGCGGTTCCACATGCAGGCGCCGCAGTGGATGACGAGTTGGTAGGAGTCGAGGTCGTCGGGGAAGTCGCGGCCTTGCATGTGCTGGATATCGAGTTTGCCGCCGACGTATTGAGTGAGCCATCGCGGGATCTTGACTCGGCCGATATCGTCGCCGATGGGATGGTGGCTGCAGGTTTCGGCGATGAGGACGCGGTCGCCCGATCGGAGTCGGTCGATGGCCGTGGCGCCCCGGACGAACTCGGCCAAGTCACCTTTCTGGCGAGCGAAGAGGATCGAGAAGGAGGTCATCTTGATTTCGGGTGGCGTGTCGCCGGCAACCTTGAGGAAGGCCTGAGAGTCAGTAACGACGAGCGCCGGGGGACGACGCAATCGATCGAGGGCGTCGCTGAGTTCGCGTTCTTTGACGACCATGCAGTAGGCGTCATGGTCAAGGAGGTCGCGAATAGTCTGGACCTGGGGAACGATCAGCCGGCCCTTGGGGGCTTCGAGATCGATGGGCACGACGAGGACGGCCATTTCGCCGGGCGGAACGAGGTCGGCGACAAGAGGTGGTGTGAAGAGGAATTCTTCGGGGGCGGCCTGGATCAGTTCGCGGCGGAGATCGAGGATGCCGTGGCCTTGGGCAGCGACGGTGCGGACGACGGGCGTCTTTGCCTTCGTCAGCCGATCGACGACGGACGGGTCGGGTTCGGCCAGGTCGGTTTTGTTGAAGACGACGATGAGGGGCGTGTTGCGTCCCTGAAGTTCTTCGAGGATGCCGTCTTCGAAAGGGCCCCAGGTGCCGGCTTCGGTGACCAGCAGGGCGACGTCGGTGCGATCGAAGACCTGGCGTGATTTGTCGACGCGTTGTTGGCCGAGGGCGCCTACGTCGTCGATGCCGGCGGTATCGATGAAGAGGACGGGGCCGACGGGGAGCAGTTCCATGGGTTTCTCGACGGGGTCGGTGGTTGTGCCGGCGACGTCGGAGACGATGGAGACTTGTTGGCGGGTGATGCCGTTGAGGAGGGAGGACTTGCCGACGTTGCGACGTCCGAAGAGGCCGATATGGAGACGTAGTCCTTTGGGCGTCGACTTCATTGAGTCTCTCCTTTGCCGCCCTTGGTCGGTGGTTCCGAACCGAGTCGTGTGACGCGTTCGGGGGCTACGAGGGCGTCGAAGTCGGCTTCTGTGAGGGATGTTTCCTCGATGACGATCTGTCGGATGGGCTTGCCTTCTGCCAGAGCTTTGGTTGCCAGTTGTTGTGCTTTCTCGTAGCCGAGGACGTCGATGAGTGCCGTGGCAGCGGCCGTGGCGGAGTCGACGTGTTGGCGACAGCGTTGGCGGTCGGCTTCGATGCCGTCGACGCAGAGTCGGGCGAAGACGTCGCAGGCGCGGGTGAGGAGGTCGATTTCGGTGAGGAGTGCGTCGGCGATCAGTGGCAGGAAGGGGTTGAGTTCGAGATTGCCCATGCTGGCAGCTTGGAGGATGATCTGGTCGTAGCCAGCGGTGGCGACAGCGGCTTGGGTGACGGCTTCGGGAATGACGGGGTTTACCTTGCCGGGCATGATCGAGGAGCCGGCTTGTCGCGGTGGGAGGTGGATTTCACCGATGCCTGCTACAGGTCCGGACGACAGGAGTCGGAGATCGGTGGCGATTTTCTGCAGGTTGGAGGCAAGTGTGCGGACGATCCCGGAGACTTCGACGAAGACGTCGGCATTCTGGGTGCCGTCGATGAGGTTTTCGGCTCGTGCGAGGCCGTGGCCGGTGATTTGTCGGAGGTGTTCGACGGCGCGGAAGATGAACTGACGTGGTGCCCCGAGGCCGGTGCCGACGGCGGTGCCACCGAGGTTGACGACGCGGAGCCGTTCGCGGCATTTGTAGATTCGCCAGCGATCGCGTCCGGTGGCTTCGGCGTAGGCGCCCATTTCGCGACCGAGCGTGACGAGGACGGCGTCCTGCAGTTGGGTGCGACCGACCTTGACGACGTCGGCGAGTTCGTGCTCTTTACGCTGAAAGGATTCGAGGAGGGCTACAGCCGATTGTTCGAGGCCGTCGAGGGAGGCGAGGGCGGCGACTTTCAGGGCGGTGGGGAAGGTGTCGTTGGTCGATTGATGGAGATTGAGGTGATCGTGGGGGCTGACGGTGTCGTAGTCGCCGAGTGGTCGATTGAGTAGCTGAAGCGCGCGATTGGCGAGCACTTCGTTGACGTTCATGTTGGTGGAAGTTCCGGCGCCGCCCTGCAAGGCGTCGACGAGGATGTGTTCATCGAGTCGGCCGTCCATCATTTCCCGGCAAGCGGTTTTGATGGCCGGGAAGACTGTGTCGTCGAGCAGTCCTAACTCACGGTTGGTGACGGCAGCGGCCAGCTTGACGGCGCCGTAGGCGTGAATCAGTTCAGGTCGAACGGGACGGCCTGCGAGGGGGAAGTTTTCGACAGCCCGGAGGGTGTGGATTCCGTGTAGAGCATCCCCCGGAACATCGCGAGAGCCTAGCAGGTCGGATTCGCGTCGGGAGTCGGGCATGGGCTGAGGCAGTTCGAGATTGCATCCAGAAGCACTGCTTGCGAGCAAGCAGTGGCACACGTTTGCGTGCTCACCACGGCACACATTTCTCAACAGTTCAGGCCATTGTAGTGGAGGAGGCGTTTTTCGGGGAGAGCATGGCCGGGCCACGCGCGGTGCTGGACGTGTCGGGGGACATCGTCAAGCACCGGCGCGTGAAGCCCGTGCCACGGACCTTTGGCATACGAGCCCGACGAGGGCCTGCATGCCATCCAAGGAACTGTCGGGAGAGCGTCTCGAAGTGGGGCGGTCTTCCGGCAGCGCCTTGGTTCAAACCGGCGGTAGTTCTGTTCTCGATTGGAGTGGAGGGGCTCTTGGCTGGTTCGAGTCTCGGCTCTGGAGAGCCAAGCTACGGGAGGGCGCTCATCACGGCGGAGCGTGATGGCTACTATCAGAAGTAGAGATCTCGCTTTTCGGTCTGACGGATCTGCTGCAATCGTTCTTGGAGTTCCTGTTTTCGTGGTCCGTCGGGATAGTGTTTCAGTTCCTTCTCGATGAGTTTGGCGCCGGCCTCTTGGGTTTCTTTGGGACTGTAGTCGCAGAGGTACTCTTGGAGTGTTGTCAGGGCGTTGGGAGTACAGAGGTTCTGGATGAATCCGGGGATGGCGAATTCCATGAAGTGTTCGCCGGTCCGTCCGGCGCGGTAGCAGGCGGTGCAGAAGCTGGGGACGTAGCCGTCGAGGATCAACTCTCGCATGACCTCGTCGAGGGAGCGAAGATCACCCAACTCAAATTGCTCTTTTTCGATCTGCTGGACCTTTTCGGCATCGGTGTAACCGGCGAGTTCGATGCGGCTACCGGCGTCGATCTGGGAGACGCCAAAGGCCATGACCTCGCGGCGGACTTCGGCGGTTTCTCGTGCAGTAAGAATCATTCCAGTGTAGGGCACCGCCAGGCGAAGAATGGCGACGAGACGTTTGAAATCGTCATCGCTGACCATATGGCTGTCGTCGAGGTCCACTCCGAGTGCCGGGCGCAGACGGGGGAAACTGATCGTGTGCGGTCCCACGCCGTAGTGCTTCTGCAAGTGCCGGCTGTGGGCGACGAGCGAGAGGACTTCGAATCGCCAGTCGTAGAGTCCGAAGAGGGCGCCGATGCCGACGTCGTCGCATTCGGATTCGATGGCCCTGGCGGGCGAGTCGAGGCGCCAGAGGTAGTCACCCTTTGACGATTCGGGGGCATGCATGGTGGCGTAGGTGGCGCGATGGTAGGTTTCCTGGAAGACCTGGTAGGTGCCGATGCCGGCCTGCTTCATGACGCGGTAGCCGTCATGGTCGAGTGGTGCCGCGTTGATGTTGACACGTCGTATTTCGCCATGGCCGATGCGTGTTGCGTAGACGCGTTTGACGCAATCGGCGATGAACTCGGCGTTGTAGGCGGGATGTTCACCGAAGACGAGGATCAGCCGTTTGTGTCCGTGCTGTTCGAGGGTTTCGACCTGGGCCGTCAGTTCATCGGGGGAGAGGGTATGGCGAACGACATCCTGGTTCGAGCTTCGGAAAGCACAATAGAGGCAGTCGTTCCGGCAGTAGCTACCGACGTAGAGGGGTGCGAAGAGGACGATACGGTTGCCGTAGACATCGCGTTTGAGTTGCCGGGCGGCGTCGAAGATCTCTTCGACCAGTACGGGGTCGTCGGCACGAAGGAGGATGGCGGTTTCTTCGGGCTCGAGCGGGACCTTGGCGAGGCTTTTGGCGATGACGTCGCGCACGGCGCCCGCATCCGGTTTTCCCACAAGGAGCCGATCGAAATCGTCTTCATCGATGAAATGGTAACCGCTCGTGCTCAACGAGCGTCGGTCAATAGCCGTGGTCATGATGTTGCGTTTCCGGAAGCCATCGGTTCGGCTTCCAAAGGTTCAGGTTCAGTGAGTGGTTGCGCTGCGAGCGTGACGGTGAAGGTGCTTCCTTCACCATGCTGACTGGAGACGGCAACCTCACCGTTATAGAGATCGGCGATTTTTCTGACGATCGAGAGTCCCAGTCCGCTGCCGGCGATGCCGCGAGTCTTTTCGTTCTTGATGCGTACGAACTCGCCGAACAGTTTTTCTGCCTCTTCTTCGGTCAATCCAATTCCGGTATCGGCGACACGGATCAGCACCTGATCATTGTTTGGGACGACAGAAATGTCGACACGTCCTTTGTCGCGGTTGTATTTTACGGCGTTGGAAATGAGATTATTGAAGACCATTTCCATTTCGCCCCGATCTGCCTCGATCGAGACCGGATCGACATTTTGGATTTCGCACACAATCTGGCGTCGATCTGCCTCGGAGTGCTGTAGTTCGACGGCGGAGTGGGCGACGTTCACGAGGTCGACCGGTTCCAGGATGCGTTCCTTCTGACCCGATTCGATTCGGGTCATATCGAGGAGGTCGGCAATCAGCTTGAACATTCCTTGAATTCGGTCTCGGCCGCGATGGAGCACCTCTTCGTAGGCATCGAGATCATTTCCGAGGGAACGGTTCTGCAGAAGTTGCAGGAAGCCGTCCACGGCACCCAGCGGCGATTTCAATTCGTGGCCGAGGACGCGGATGAACTGGAAGCGAACCTGGCGTCGTTCTTCCGCCAGTTTGCGTGCCTCGCGGGCGAGGGCTATGCGGACGGTGGCCTTGCGGACCGTGTTTCGCAGCTCGTCGGGGGTGAAGGGTTTGGCGAGGAAGTCGTAGGCGCCTTGTTTCGTGGCGGCGACGGCCGTTTCGATGGAGGCGTAGGCCGTGATCATGACGGTGAGGATGTCGGATTTCATGGCTGCAACGCGGTGCAGTACGTCCAGGCCACTGATTCCGGGCATCTTGTGATCGAGTAGCATGATATCAGGCGGTTCGGCGGCGATTTTTTCGAGCGCCACCTCGCCCGATTCGGCCTCTTCGATTTCGAAGCGAACCGTCTGTTCGACGTTCGGTACATTCACGGTGAAGTTGCGGAGCGTTCTTGCCACACCGCGGCGCATTCCCGGTTCGTCGTCGACGACGAGGACTCGCAGTTGGTCCATGTCGTTCATTGTTCGCCTCCTTCGACTTCGATGAGTCCCGCGGGTTCGTCGTCGGTGTTTTCTTCAGCATCACGAGGAAGGACCAGCGTGAAGGTAGTTCCGGTTGGCCCTGTGTCCGGGTCCGCGTTCGATTCGACCTGAATATCTCCGCGGTGCATCTTGACGATGCCATAGCTGACGGCGAGCCCAAGTCCCGTGCCTTTCCCAATGTGCTTGGTTGTGAAGAAGGGCTCGAAAATCTTATTGCGATTTTCTTCAGGGATTCCGCAGCCCGTATCGGTGACGGCGATCGATACACTCTCGTCGTCACCTGTCGTGTGGACCGTGAGTTTGCCGCCGTTAGGCATGGCGCCAATTGCGTTGCTCACCAGATTCGTGAGTACCTGCCCCAGTTGATCGCGGTCGATTCTCGCGATCGGATCGTTCAGATCGTGCGTCACTCGAAGCGAAACGTTGGCAGGAATCTGAAACACCTTCAGCAATCGGTCGACCATTTCACAGACATCGGCCTCGGCACGGATGACGCGGTTCTGCCGGGCGAAGTGGAGCAAACCGGCCACGATCTTCTTGCAGCGGTCCGCTTGCTCGGCGATCAGTTGCAGGTCCTCGCGTGTTTCTGCATCGGGTGAGCTTTCGTCCAGCAGCAGGTGGGCGTACATGAGGACCACGCCCAAGGGGTTGTTGACTTCATGGGCGATACCCGCCGCCAACTGGCCCATGCTGGCCAGTTTTTCCGAGTGCATCAGGGCTTCCTGGGCGCTGGCAAGCTGCTCTTTTGACTGCTCCACCTCCTTCAAGGCGACCCGGAGCTGATCGATCGTGTTGGGCAAGCACATTTCGTGCTCGGCGAGTCCCTTGTAGATTGCCACGGCGTGCTCGCGGCAAGTTTCGTAACCGCAGGCCCCGCAATTCAATTCATCCTCAACCGTACGTTTGCCGAGGCGTTTCAGAATCCCTGTAAGTGTCTCCGCCGCGGGAGCAGCTACGCGCTGATCGTTCGACTCGAAGCGCCGGCTCAGGTCCAGATCGTTCAGTTTCTCCATGGCCCGGTTCCAGGCTTCGGAATCGAGGTGCTGAACTCGTTCGGTGGCGTAGAGGCGGACATGTCGGCGGCGGTTGAAGAGGGGCAATTTGCTGTCCATGCCGGCGCCCATAATGCAGCCTTCGCAGCAGAGCGCTTCGAGGAGTCTTGCGCCCAGATCTCCGGCACTGAATTCTCGGATCGCCTCGAAGGTGTGATTGCGTCCTTCCGTAGCGACGACTTCACCGGTCATGAGGTCTTCCTGGATGCCTGCCGTCTGCAGCATGCCTCTGCCAATGGGAAAGACGGCGCCGACGGCGCCGTGAGGCGGATCGAAGTCCGAGGGTTCCACACGCGAGGGATCGATTCCGGCTCGTCTGAACATGCGGCGTAATTCGGGAAAGGTCAGGACGGCCGAGATTTCGTCGGCCAGGCGTGGGCTGTCAGCTTCTGCCTTCTTGGCGGTGCACGGTCCGATGAAGACGATCACGGGCTCCTGGTCTGTCAGGCGGCGGATGGCTCGGGCCATGGCAACCATGGGTGATACAATCGGGGCCAGGGAGGAAACCATGTCTGGATGGTAGCGTTCCACGTAGCCAACGATTGCGGGACAGCTTGTGGCGATGAATCGAAGGTCTGTTTTCTGATTCAGGAGCCGCCCGTACTCTCGGGCAACAAGGTCAGCACCGAATGAAACTTCGTAGACAGCAGAGAAGCCTAACGCTCGAAGCATGCCCACCAGTTGTTGGTAGGGGATCTCCGTGAACTCTGCGGGGAAACTGGGCGCAACGCAGGCGACCACGGGACGGCTGCCCGCCAGCAACTCATCGATCTGATCGATCGACTCGGCGACCTGCTTTGCCTGTTGGGAACAGACGCGAACGCAGTTTCCGCAGACGATGCATCGAGTTCCTACGACTTCTGCCTGGCCGTCAACGATGCGGATGGCCTTGGCGGGGCACTCACGGACGCACGTGTAGCACATGCGACAGCGTTCTTTCGCCGTGGTGATAAGTGCCGTGGCCATCATTGAGCATCGCTACTGGCTGGGACGTCGGTACCTATGGAATCATAGGTTCCATCGTTCCACTGGTGAAAAGGGGATGCCCCCATCCTCGCTTACACGAGGATGGGAACCACCCCCAGGGAGCATTTTCGATCCATTCGGCCCAAAAGGACAGACCGAATGGGAAGCCATTTCGGGATCGTGTCTCTTCTCTGTTCCGGCCCCGGAAGGTTCAGCTCCACAGTCAGTTGCGATGGTTTGTTTCGTTTTTCAACTTGCGATCGCTTCCCTGCCGATGACCCAACTCCCCAGGCTCGACAGCGGGGATCCGTACCTACCGATGACCATTCCTCGGGGGGGTAAAAGAAGTGGACGTCGCGGCTGGGGATTGGGGGGAGAGAGTGCCGCGACGTCCGACAGTGAATAAGGCAACTGTCATGCCGTTTTGCAGATTCTTGGGGAAAAGTCTAAAGAAGCTGGCCCGCTGGCTTGAGATGATCGGCACAAGAGCATGCAGAGTATTGACTTACTGAGATCGTGTTTCTCCGGAGCTCGATTCGTTCGGGTTTGCTTACCGTGGTAGCGAGTCGGCACAATTGGCATTATTGGCCCTGTGCGTGTATGGTTTCTCTATACACTGTATACGGCGAGAGCTCAGTTCTCTGAGGCGTCGGGCTTTGGGATACTTCCTTAGTCAATCACACAATTCGCGTTATGTTTGGCCATGACAGTACGATTCAAACTAACGATGGCTACGATCGCGGCCATCCTTGTGGCCAATGCCGTGTTCTCGCTGGTGGGGTTGGAGTACGCGGAGCGAGCGTGGCTGCGGGAAGTGCAATACCGGGTCCGTCTGGATTTGAACTCTGCACGGGCGACCTACCAGTCGCGGATCGATCAGACCGCCCAATATCTGGCGGGGATTGCGGCGGCGAGTCGTGGACGGCTTGGCGATGGAGAAGTGATCCTGAGCCACGATGAGATGCATGCTGCGTTTCGTGGTGCAAACACGGATTTTTTTGTGCTGCTCAACGGGGAGGGTCGGGTTCTTTATCGGCCGGGCAACGCGGGTCAGCATAGCGACGACCTGAGCATGAACCCGCTGGTTGGGCAGGTGATGGAAACGGCGGAACCTGCTGCGGGCACGGTTGTGCTGACGGGTGAGATGCTGGCACGAGAAGATCCGGCACTTGCCGATCGAGCTCGCTTCGAGCTGATTCCTACTCCTGCTGCGCGACCGACGGAGGATCAGGTGCGTTGCGAGGGGATGGTGGCGGCCGCTGCGGCGCCACTTCTTGATAGCGATGGTGTTCTTCGGGGTATCCTCTATGCGGGGAATCTTCTCAACCGGCGTTTCGAGATCGTCGACGCCATTCGGAGCGAGGTTTTTGCCGGGGAAGTACACGAGGGTCGGCCTATCGGAACGGTGACCATCTTTCAGGGCGATCTGAGGATTTCGACCAATGTGAGCAAGGAGGATGGAAATCGGGCCGTGGGGACTCGTCTGAGTGAGGCGGTCTATGAGGAGGTCTTGGAACGGGGCGGCACCTGGGCGGATCGAGCCTTTGTGTTCAACGATTGGTATCTCACGGCGTACGAACCGATCCGGGATCCCGAGGGGCAGATTGTCGGGGCGCTTTATGTCGGGTTGCTGGAGGCTCCGTTCCTCGATAGCAAGAATGCAGTTACCGGCAGACTGCTCGTCATGCTCAGTGTGGCGACGCTGGCCAGTCTCGCCTTGATTCTGCTTGTGACCAATCTCGTGCTCCGGCCGATTGGTCGAATCATCGCCATGTCTCATCGGGTCATGGAGGGCGACTTGACGGCGCGAGTCGAAATCAATCCGCCTGGCGAGATGGGCGAACTGTGCCAAGCGGTTGACGGGATGGCGGAAGCTGTGTGCGAGCGGGAAGAGCAGTTGAAGCAGGCCACGCGCCGGCAGATTACACAGAGCGAGAAGCTGGCGTCGATCGGGCGTCTTGCTTCGGGTATCGCACATGAGATCAACAATCCTCTGACGTCGATTTTGACGTTCGCACACCTGTTGCGCGAGAAGGAACCGGCTGACAAGCAGGACACGGAGGACCTGGACCTGATCATTCACGAGACAAAGCGAGCTGCGGACATTGTTCAGGGTTTGCTGGACTTTGCTCGGGAGCGTCCAGCGGTCAAGGAGCCGCTTTCGATGAACGACGTGGTTCGACGAACCGTTCGGTTGATTCGCAATCAGAAGCTGTTTCGAGGCGTGACGATCGAGGAACAACTCAGCAGTGATCTACCGGCTGTCAATGGGGATACGAACCGGCTCCAGCAGGTCGTTCTGAATCTGTGCCTGAACGCTCGTGAAGCAATGGAGGAAGGGGGTACGATCGGCGTTGCGACGCGAACCAAGGAAGGAGAGGTGGTCCTCGAAGTTCGCGACACGGGACATGGGATCAAGTCAGAGGACCTCGAACAGATCTTCGAGCCGTTTTTCAGTACGAAACCGGTCGGTCAGGGCACGGGTTTGGGGTTGAGCGTTACCTATGGGATTGTCGATCAGCATGGTGGCCGGATCGAAGTCGCCAGCGAGGAAGGGAAAGGGACAACCTTCACGGTGCTGTTGCCGGCGTTGGAAAGAGAGTAGGATCTACCCTCGGTGTCTGCCGGGTTTTTGAGCAGTGAGGTTGAACTTGAGATGAGACTACACAGGTACGCATTTACGATATTGGCGATTCATGCAACCATGGCCGGGCTCGTTTGCGGTGCCGAGTCGGTCGAGGGCTATCGTTTGACGGATTTCGTGCTTTCTGATTCGCTGGCGGCGGATTGGGAACGGATGCATGCCAGCAAGGCGGATGCGTTGAAGAGGTTCAATGATGACAAGCTGGGGATGTTCATTCACTGGGGGCTCTATTCGCTGACGTCGGGCGAGTGGGAGGGGGAGCGGGTACCCGGTCTCGCCGAGTGGGTGATGTGGCATGCGTGTGTTCCGCGGGAGGAGTACGCGGAGCTTGGCAGCCGGTTCAATCCGGAGAAGTTCGATCCGGTCGAGTGGGTTGGGCTGGCGAAACGGGCGGGCATGAAGTACATCGTGATCACGGCCAAGCATCATGACGGGTTTGCCTTGTTCCCAAGCAAGTACAGTTCGTTCGATATTGCCGATGCGACGCCCTGCAAGTTTGGGCCGCTCGACATGCTTTACGAGGAATGCCAGAGGCAGGGGCTTGGGTTCGGAGTGTATTACTCTCACGTGATCGATTGGTATGACGGTTGGTCGGGCGAAGGGGGATGGCCGGACGACAATCCCGCCAACCGTTCTCGGAACAAGGTCAATCCGATGAATACATGGGATCCTTCCGAGAACAGCAGGGAGCGGTATTTACGAGAGAAGGCGTATCCTCAGGTTGCGGAGTTGCTGGAGCGGTATCCGAAGCTTTATTCGCTGTGGTTCGACTATTGGTACAAGGGGAAGTACATCAATCCGCCGGAGAGCTACAAGTTCTACAAGACGGTGTACGACGGTCAGCCCGAA
>Ga0272443_10006809_pt1 | contig 11140 bp, 10 predicted proteins | sample SSMAcet12_FD_193581 | JGI IMG/M metagenome (GOLD analysis project Ga0272443, IMG submission 193581) | Marine sediment archaeal communities from Little Sippewissett salt marsh, Falmouth, MA, United States - SSM-Acet-12 | ecosystem: Environmental > Aquatic > Marine > Wetlands > Sediment ... | reverse complement strand
ACTGCCTGATCACTCCCCATATCAGCTGGGCTCCGAAAGAGAGCAGGAGTCGCCTGATGGGTATCGCGGTGGACAACCTGAAGCGGTTCATCGCCGGCAACCCCGTGAACCTCGTTTCCTGAAAAACAGACGAAAGGTGAGAAACACATCTGTAGGCACAGATTACTCATTTGACACAACAGGCCGGGCATCACTACACTCTGATTGAAGAGGTATAGTGATGCTCATATATTCACACAGAGGCTACAGCGGGAAATACCCGGAAAATACGATGCTCGCCTTCGAGGAAGCCCATCGGGTTGGAAGCAGCGGAATAGAGCTTGATGTTCAGATGACCAGCGACGGGTCAGTGGTTATCTTCCATGATGAGGGCCTTGAACGGATCACGGGAGCGAAGGGACTGATCAAAGACATCAGCTATGACAAACTTCCGCGTACAAGAGACGGAAACCATCCGATACCTCTGTTGAGTGAATACCTTGCATGGGTACGCACTAAAGATATCATCACGAACATAGAGATCAAGTCTGCTGTTGTTTACTACCCCGGCCTGGAAGAGAAGGTCGCATCGCTGATTCGTCAGTACCGGGTGGATGAACATACCCTCATCTCTTCCTTCAACCCCCTATCCCTTCTCAGGACGAGGGAGTATGCCCCTCACCTGAAACTTGCTTTTCTTGTTGAGTCCTACGGATTCAGCGGCTTCGACCACCTGTGCTCGGCCTTCGGCTTCGAGTACTTCCACCCCGACATCTCAATCGTGACAGAGGAACTTGTCGCTTCATTCCACAGACGGGGAATTCACGTGAACACCTACACCGTTGATTCCCTGAAGGATGCACGCACAGCCCAAAAAGCCGGTGTTGACGGTATATTCACGAACGAACCGGTGAGGATGAAAGCGTTCTTCTCCTGAATGAAAGATGGAGATCCTCACGCCTCCTGCTCCTTCTCCCTGCCGGTCGTGATGGCGTACAGACGTGCCCTCACCATATGTGACGATCCTTGGGGATACGCCATGATCTTGGCCCCATATTGGCGTATCACCCCTATCATGCTATGGTATCCCTACGGTTATGGATCCGGGAGGTGAAGGGGCAATGGAATACCTGTTAGAAGGGGTGAGAGATTTTACCGGTCACGATTTTCTTCAGTTCAAGGAACTGTTCTCCACACTGGAGAAACAGCAGCAGCCCCATTCACTGTTCATAACCTGTTCTGATTCCCGTATCGTACCTACTATGATAACCAAGACCCTTCCGGGGGAACTGTTCATCATCCGCAACGTCGCGAATCTCGTCCCCTACCACCATGACAGCGATGAGTTTCTCGCCACTACCTCGGCAATCGAATATGCCGTTCAGGTACTCAACGTCGAGAACATCATCGTCTGCGGGCATTCGAACTGCGGAGGGTGCAACGCCTTATATGCCCCCGAAGAACAGCTCGAGCGTGTCCCTCACACAAGAAAGTGGCTTGAACTTGCCAGACCGGTGAAGGACATGGTTGAAAGGGACCCTGCGCTCCTCGAGGATATCGTGAAGCGGGAATGGGTCACCGAACAGCTCAATGTCGTGGAGCAGCGAAAGCACCTGCTCACCTACCCGTATATCGCACAGCGGGTGGACGAAGGGAAGCTGAACATCTACGGGTGGTACTACATGATAGGAACGGGTGAGGTGTTCAATTACAACGAACAGGAACACCGCTTCGTCCTGATATAGCGTACCGGCGCAGTGACCGCTCAGTTCTCGAGTGCGGACACAACCTCTTTCAGGTGATGGATGATCTGCAGATGCTGAGGGCAGGCAGCTTCACAGGCACCACAGGCTATACATGCGGAGGCCTTCCCTCTCCCCGAGTCAACTATGTTCCTGTAGTAGAGATTGTGAATGGAGTTCTTCTCAGCCCCTGAAATTCTCTTTGAATTCAGCAGGGCGAAGTACTCGGGTATCGCTATCTGCTCGGGACACTCGTCCACGCAGTACCGGCAGGCCGTACAGGCAACTGCGATCTGTTCGTTCAGAATGGAAACGACCTGGGAGACCACCTGCTGCTCTTCCTGACTCAGAGGTTTGAAATCAATCATGTAACTGAGGTTGTCGGACAGCTGTTCCATGTTCGACATGCCGCTGAGCACCACAGTCACCCCTTCAAGGCCAGCTGCGAACCTCACAGCCCAGGAAGCCGGGGACGCACTGGAATCATATCGGCTGAACAGCCGGGCGGCATGCGGGGGGAGATCTGCAAGCATCCCTCCCTTCACCGGTTCCATGACAACGATAGGCACCTGATGCTTTCGGGCCACTTCGTAGCATGCACGGGACTGAATTCCCGCATTGTCCCAGTCGATATAATTTATCTGCAGCTGAACAAAATCGACCTCCGGGTGTTCGCAGAGGATCTGATCGAGCAGATCGGCACTATCATGGAACGAAAATCCGATCTGCCCGATTTTCCCCTCATCTTTCATGCGCTGTATGAAGGCAAAGGAATCATACTCTACAACGTTCCTGTAGTGACTGACTGTCAGGTTGTGCAGCAGATAATAGTCAAAGTACTCCACACCGACCTTCTCAAGCTGCTCGGCGAATATCCTTTCCTGGTCTCCCGTCTCCTTCAGAAACATCGTAGGCAGCTTCGAAGCCACCGTGAACGAATCCCTCGGATGACGCTTCACCAGACACTCTCTCACGGCGATCTCACTGACGTGGGAGTGGTACATGTAGGCTGTGTCGAAATAGGTTCCTCCCTGATCAAGGAAGCGGTCCACCATGGTCTTGAAGGCATCGTAGTCGATCGTGCTCTGATCATCCACATCGAGCAGTGGCAGACGCATGCATCCGAATCCAAGTTTGTTCATCATGTGCTCCTCGCTATCTATACTATTGGTATAGTGTAGAACACACGGCTGCAGAATCCTATGGGAAATCATGATTTTTTTCTGCCTATTCCTGCTGCTTCTTTCTCCACCGGCAGGATCCTGCCGTTTTGAAGCTCAGTACCGCAGCAGACAAACCCCACGAATGAGAGAAAGGGGCTGAGCGGCCACTCACTCTCAGTATATCGTTCAAATGGAAACGGATGTACACTCCCTTCGACGAGAAATACTTGACCAGCACACCTGTTTTTCGATACTATTCTGAATCTATTCGCGAGAGTAGCTCAGCGGTAGAGCTCCACCTTGCCAAGGTGGATGTCGCGGGTTCAAATCCCGTCTCTCGCTTGCTCAGCGACCCGAGCTTCCGGGTCGCTTTTTTCATGACACCCCTCACGGTGAACCACTTGCCGTTTTCCAGCGGCATGTTTACTATAGAACCATCTGACTAGGAGAAGGATTATATTAAGATGATTGTTAAACAGGAAGTAAAGGACCTTGAAAAGTCCCAAGTAGAGTTGTCTATCACCGTTGAGCAGCAGGCTCTCCAGGAAGCGTATGATAAGATCGTGGCGAAGTACCTCAAAACGGTTCAACTGCCCGGCTTCAGGAAAGGGAAAGTTCCCAGGAGTGTTCTCGAGAACAAGATCGGTGAAGGAATGCAGGAAGAGAGTGTTTACACAGTCATCGATGAAGCAGTCCAGAAAGCGATAGAAGAAGTGGAAGAAGCAAAGAAACCTTTAGCATATGCCACTCCTGCGCTCAAGGATGAAGAGAACATCTCAAAAAGGATCGACGAGGATCTCACCTTCTCTGTGGTCTATGACATACTCCCCTCGTTCGAACTGCCCGCCTACACCGAACAGACCGTTGACGTGAAGAAGGTCATCGTCTCAGATGAGACTGTCGATGCAGAAATAGAAAAACTCCGTGAGCAGGATGCCCTGGTCATCGAAAAAGATAAGAAGATAGAAGATGGTGATATCATCACTGTCGACTATGTCGAACTTGACGAGAGTGGCGAGGAAGTAGCCGGAACAAGCCGCAAGGACTTCGTCTTCACAGTCGGTTCGGGAACCAACTTCTACAAGATAGACGACGAAGTGATCTCAATGGCCAAGGGTGATGAGAAGATCATCGAAAAGAGCTATCCGGAAGATTTCGAAAGTGCCGAATATGCAGGAAAGACGATCAAGCTGAAAATAGCTGTCAAGGTCGTAAAGGTGCGTGACGTGCCTGCCCTTGACGATGAATTCGCTCAGGATGTATCAGAAGCATACAAGACGGTTGACGACCTCAGGAAAGGGACAAAAGAGAAGCTGGAGACCTCGGTAGAGAGCCACCTCAAGGAAGAAAAACTCAATGCCCTGTTTGAGCACCTCCTCAAGGACTGTGAATTCAGTGTTCCTCAGACCATGATCGAAGCTGAGATTGAGAACTCCTGGAGACGTTTCGTCAGCTCCTCGGGTATGCCCGAAGAACAGCTGATTCAGTATCTGCAGATGAGTGGTCAGGACAAGGCCTCTTTCACTGCAGGCTGGGCACCCTCTGCAGAGGAAAGTCTGAGAGTTCAGCTCGTCATGGAAAAGATAAAAGAGAAAGAGAATTTCGAGGTGAGCGAAGAGGAGCTGAATCAGGAAGTAGAAACCCAGCTCAAGGACATCACAGACGAGAATATGAAAACCTACTATACAGAAATGATCAAGGATGATCTGAAGACCCGTAAGACAACCGAATTCCTTCTCGAGAAGAACATCTTCAACGAGACTGATGAGGTGAGCTACGACGATTTCATGAGTCATCACCATCATTGATGAGTTCCCGACACAGAGTCAGAACAGGAGAAGGCATGCAGGATATACATCAGACACCGACACAGTCACTGGTACCTATGGTGATAGAACACTCCGGTATTGGAGAGCGTTCGTTCGATATCTATTCCCGACTCCTGAGAGATAGGATCATCATCCTGGGAGAGGAAGTGAATAATGTCACGGCGAACCTCGTCGTAGCACAGTTGATTTTCCTTGAGTCGGAGGACCCCACCAAGGATATTTCTCTTTACATCAACTCTCCCGGCGGTTCAGTCACCGCAGGACTGGCGATTTATGATACCATGCAATACATCAAATGTGACGTGCAGACGATCTGTCTCGGTCAGGCGGCCAGCATGGGAGCACTCCTCCTTGCCGCCGGCGCACCGGGAAAGCGGTACGTCCTCCCTTCATCCAGAGTCATGATCCACCAGCCTTTTGGCGGCGTTGGAGGTCGTGTAAGCGACATAAAGATCCATGCCAAGGAGCTGCTGAGGATCAAACAGTTGAGTATCGAGTACTTTGCCAATCATACAGGAAAGGATAAAGAGACCATCGCTGCGGACCTGGAGAGAGATTATTTCTTCACAGCTGCAGAATCGGTAGAGTACGGTCTTGCCGACCGTATCATGGCAAGGAGCTGACAATGGCACGAAATGCGAAGGTATGTTCCTTCTGTGGACGGGGTGTCCAGGAAGTAAAAACACTCTTCTACGGCCCGGGGGTAGCTATCTGCAATTACTGTGTTGATAACTGCAACGATATGATGCTCAATGACCCGACTCTCCTTGCCGATGAGAACGAAATGCATGGGCTCAGTGAGATCCCCACTCCACGGGAGATCCATGAATACCTGGACGACTATGTTATCGGTCAGGATGCAGCGAAAAAAGTCCTCTCTGTCGCAGTATACAACCATTACAAGAGGGTTAAGTACGACACCCAGTTCAAACGGGACGGTCTCGAGATGGACAAATCGAACATCCTGATGATTGGCCCTACCGGAACCGGTAAGACACTGCTCGCCCGAACCCTTGCTCAGAAACTTCAGGTGCCTTTTGCGATAGCTGACGCCACAACCCTTACCGAAGCCGGATATGTCGGAGAGGATGTGGAGAACATTCTTTTGAAACTCATTCAGTCCGCCAACAATGATATCAAGAAGGCGGAGCAGGGCATCATCTTCATCGATGAGATCGACAAGATCGCCAAGAAGGGTGAAAACGTCTCAATCACACGTGATGTCTCGGGAGAAGGAGTACAGCAGGCACTTCTTAAAATCATCGAAGGTACTGAAGCCTCAGTCCCTCCTCAGGGTGGAAGAAAACACCCCAACCAGGAGATGCTGAAGATCAACACGAAGAATATCCTGTTCATCGTCGGTGGGGCGTTCGTCGGACTCGATAAGGTGATTGAGAAGCGTGTCAGTGCTCATCAGATGGGATTCGGAGCCCATCTGATTGGCGGCGAAGAAGAGACGAATTCAAGACTCTTCAAACAGATGCATCCTGATGACCTGATCAAATTCGGACTTATTCCCGAGTTCATAGGCCGTCTTCCCATCCATGTTGCACTGAATGATTTGAAGAAGGAAGACCTGATGCAGATCATTACCGAGCCGAAGAACTCCATCGTGAAACAGTATACCGCCTCACTCAAACTCGATGATGTCGATCTCACCTTCCTGCCGGAGGCAATAGAAGCGATTGCTGAAAAGTCGATCGAACAGAAGACAGGAGCCAGAGGTCTTAGGAGTATCGTCGAAAACATGATGATAGAGGTGATGTACGATATTCCTTCCCGCAAAGAGATCAAGGAAGTGGTCATAGACCGTGAAGCTGTTGAACAGATGAGACTGCCTCTCCCTCTTCTTGAAGACCATGAAACGGCCTGAGTGAGGTGTCATGTTCACATATCCTGAAGTAGAACCGTCAGTTCTTGAGCTCATGCACAATGCTTCCTGTGCCGTTGTCCTGGGCCATGTAAGTCCTGACGGTGACTGCATTCATTCACAGATCGCAATGGGAAAACTCCTATCAGCGCTATCCGTGGATGTCCACCTGGTTAATGCAGGCCCGTTCACCCGCAGGGAGATTAAGAAATGGGAACCCTTGTTTGCAGATCATATAGACAGCAGCCTGAAGGCGAAGAACCCGCTGGTGGTAGTAGTCGACTGTTCTACCATTGACAGGATCGGATACCTTGCCGACGAGATTGAAGGACTCAACACCCTGGTGATAGACCACCATGCAAGTGGAGAACCGTTTGGCGATGCTTCGTATATCGTCACGAAATCATTCAGCACCACCTTGTGTATCATGCAGCTGTATAAAGCTCTCGATATCCCTCTCACCCATGAGATAGCCGAACACATCTTCTACGGTTTTGCAACAGACACAGGGTATATGCGTTTCATAGGACCCTATCGGGGAGAGACTTTCTCCCTTGTCGCCGATCTCGTCGAAGCCGGAGTGAGCCCCAACGAAGTGAGCAACATGATGGAGGGAACCCACTCTCTTGAAAGCAGGAAGTATCTTGCCCGCCTGATTGATACCACCTCGGTCGCCCTCGAGGGCATCGTTCTTGTTGTCAAAGAGGAGAAGGATGTCTTCAGCGAGTTCAAGACCGAAGACCGTCCGACTGATACCCTCTATGCACAGCTGCTCGCGGTCGAGGGAGTCCAGGCAGTTCTCTATTTCAAGCAGGGCGAGGATGACAAGTGGGAAATCGGTTTTAGAGCCTCTCACGCCTCCCCTATCGATGTCGGCCTGATAGCAGGGTCTCTCGGCGGAGGCGGGCACAGAAAGGCTGCCGGAGCAACGGTGGCGATGAACTTCAAACCTCTGCTCTCCACGATCCTCTCCAGGATACAACAGCAGAGTTCAGGCCAAACTAACTAGCTTCTTACTTCTATCTCTTCATGGATTTAGCATGTACTAGATATGTATGCTGGCACACGATCTGCCACAGAGCCTCCTACCACAACGATAGGAGGCTTCACTATGTATACCGAACAGACGTTGACTCAGAAAGTCCTCTACCTGCAGACACACCCTGAAGCGCACCGGCTGCGAAGAGAACTGTATGAGTTCTGTGAACTTACGATCTACACATACCCTGTCAGGGTCCATATCCTGACCAGGGAAGATGCAGGAGAGCTGTTGATCTCAGTCTATCCGAGAATCGAAAACCTTCTGCTCAACTTCACTGACCAGGGGATACCTTTCGAAGTATATATGAAACGGATAAGCTACCTGCAGGCAGTCAGTTTCAGAAAGGTACGACGGAAGGAAAGAAGACGATTCGTATGCGATACGGTACCGGTGGAAGAGATCGATTATGTCACACACAGTGACCGCGGTACAAGTATCACGAATAAGAACGAAGAACTCACCTGGGAAACCGATACACCGATTGCGCGGGAAATTCACGACAAGGTACGAACCCCCGGTCCGTTTCGTACCAGGATACTCCACCTGATCCTTCTCTGCGGAGAACTCCTCAGAGCATCACAGATTTCCTTTCTGGCACACTATCTTGCCATGGACGAGCTCACCCTGGCAGAAATGATCACACAGGCGATAAGCCTCAGTGAAAAGCGGATCACGACAAGTGAGAAGAAGAAACGGATTCGGGATATTCATTTCAGCGAGAAGCAGTTTCTTGAACGGGAATATCTCTTTCTCAACACCATTGATGCTTCCAGTATGTGCGTCACAGAAATGGACAGGAAACTCCGATGCCAGACACACTACTGGAAGGCAATGAAAGATCAGGTAGCTACGAGACCGTTAAATATAACCCATGCAGTAGCCGCAGAGGTCACAAAGACACCGAAGGGAACGGTTGACTCCGGTCTTCAGGCGCTGTACCGATACTTGAATAACCGAGTGGACGATAGTGCGTAATTCAGATACATTACTTGGTATGAACCTATTATTCGCCTCTCAGAACAGACATAAAAAGGAAGAACTTTCAGCACTCCTTTCACCTCATGTGCTGACTCTGCCCGACGACATCGGAATCGATTATGAGTTCGATGAAACCGGAGATACCCTCATAGCCAATGCTCTGGGGAAGGCCTTGCACCTCTACTCTCTCACCGGCAAACCATCAGTAGCCGATGATACGGGGTTGTTTGTCGATGCCCTCTCGGGAGAACCGGGTGTTAAGACAGCACGATACGGAGAAGCGGCAGCGGGAAGATTACTCACCAGTGAAGAGCGCAACGAGCTCCTGCTCAACGCAATGAAGCATGTCGAGGGAGCTGCCCGCAGAGCTTCCTTCGTCTGTGCTATCGCTTTGGTACTCTCCCCTGAGAGGGTATTTGTCTTTCAGGAATCACTCGTTGGTGAGATAGCTTCACGGATCGATGGCATTGGAGGATTCGGGTACGACCCGGTATTCTATCTCCCTGAAGAGCGACGCAACCTTGCTCATCTGACAGCCGATGAGAAGAACTCCATCAGTCACCGGGGGAAAGCCGCAGCTGCCCTCAAGGAGATGCTGATGTACCTTGAACGAGGAGAAGACTCATGAACACACCACATGCCATTCCTGCACGTGCAGAAGTAAATAGTATGGATACCTGGAATCTGAACCAGTTGTACGCAACTGTTGATGATTGGGAAAAAGACCTGAAAAAACTCGAAACGCTCAGTGAAAAAGCTCAGGAATTCAAAGGTACGATCGCTCAAAGCAAGGAACAACTACTCTCTCTCCTCTCCTTTCTCGATGAGGTGGGCATGCTCAGCGAGTCAGTCGGTCAGTATGCCTTCCTGCGCCATGCAGGAGATGGATCTGACAATGAAAATGAGAAGCTGAAAGGGAAGGCGATGTACGCACTCACCGGCCTATCAGCTGCCATGAGTTTCATCGAACCGGAGATCCTTGCCATTGATGACCAGGTTCTTGAAGCATGGCTCGAGGAGAAAGAGTTCGATCCGTACCGTGTGTCTGTGCAGAAAATGAGAAGGTTCAAGGACCATATCCTTTCAGCAGAGCTTGAGGAGGTGCTCGCACTGCAGAGTGAAGTTGGCGGAAAAGCTCAAGCGACATTCTCGGCACTCACGAATGTCGACCTGGACTTCGGTCATATCAAGACCGATCAGGGCAAGGTTCCCCTTACCCAGAGCACCTACAGTCTGCTTCTGCAGAATCCGGCGGCAACGATCAGGAAGAAGGCATACCTGCAATTCTATAAAACCTTTGAAGCCCACCGCTATACCCTTGCTTCCCTGTATGAAACAAGCATCAAACAGGACATGTTCCGTTCTAAAGTGAGAAAGTACTCAAGCTCACGTGAGCGCGCTCTCTTCCCTGATAACGTGGACCCCTTGGTATACGACTCACTGATCAGCTCGGTCCATGATGCCTTGCCGACTCTTCATGCCTATTACGCCATGCGAAGAAAGCAGCTGGGGGTGAAGAAGCTTCACCATTGGGATGTCTATACTCCAGTCGTTCAGGACCTCGAAGTGAAACACACCTATGAGGAAGCTGTAGAGGTGATAACACGAGCACTCGAGCCCCTGGGGGAAGAGTATGTGAATACACTGAGGAACGGACTTCTCCAGGACCGCTGGGTAGACAGGTATGAGAACAAGGGAAAGCGCTCCGGGGCGTTCTCAAGCGGATCATATAAGGCACCCCCCTACATCCTGATGAATTATCATGAGGATGTGTTGCGTGATGTATTCACCCTTGCCCATGAAGGTGGACACAGCATGCACTCCCACTACTCCGCTGCAAATAACCCCTTCAGTTCCTACGATTACACGATCTTCGAAGCTGAGGTCGCAAGCACCTTCAACGAACAGCTTCTGGCTCATTACCTGGTAAAGAACACCGATGATGAGAAACTGAAGAAATACATCATAGGGAAACAGCTGGATGACACTGTTGCTACCCTGTACAGGCAGACAATGTTTGCTGAGTTCGAGCACATCATTCACGAACTTGCTGAGAAAGGTGAACCGGTAACTATAGAACTGATTCGAAGTGAATACAGGAAACTTCTGGAACTCTATTTTGGGAAGGAAGTAACTCTGCATGAACTCAGTGATCTGGAAGGACTCAGGATACCCCACTTCTACCGGGCCTTCTATGTATATAAATATGCTACAGGTATAAGTGCCGCCATGGCTCTCAGTGAAAGGGTTCTCCATGGAGGACCACACGAAAGAGAAGACTATCTGACTTTCCTGAAAAGTGGAGGATCCTCCTATCCTATCGACTCACTCAGGAAAGCCGGAGTAGATATGGGCACCCCTACTCCTGTTGCCTCCGCTCTCAGAAAATTCAGTGATCTTCTTGATCAGTTCAATGAACTGAAAGTGTGAGAATTATCAGTCAAGAGTATTGACGAACTTTGGTTTTTCCTGTAATTTTTCACAGGTCACGCGGTCGTGGTGGAATTGGTAGACACGCTAGCTTGAGGGGCTAGTGG
>Ga0272443_10006808_pt1 | contig 11142 bp, 9 predicted proteins | sample SSMAcet12_FD_193581 | JGI IMG/M metagenome (GOLD analysis project Ga0272443, IMG submission 193581) | Marine sediment archaeal communities from Little Sippewissett salt marsh, Falmouth, MA, United States - SSM-Acet-12 | ecosystem: Environmental > Aquatic > Marine > Wetlands > Sediment ... | reverse complement strand
ATTTGCATTTATCGGTATTTTATTTACAGGACCCTTATTGAAGCTGGCAGGTGCAACAGATCTCATCTTCGATATGGCCAACGACTACCTAAAGATCATGTTCCTTGGCTCGATTTTCCCGATTATGGGAATCTGCCTTGATCCACTGGTACGCAATGATGGCAGGCCATCTTTTGCCATGAAGATGATGATCATGAGTGCTGTCAACAATATGATTCTTGACTACCTGTTCGTCATGAAGTGGGGGATGGGCATGCAGGGTGCGGCCATTGCCACTGTGATGGCATTTGGAGCCAGCGCAATTGTGTATATTCTGTACTTTTTCAGCGGTTATGCAAGGTTACGACTTCATCTTTTTGATATAAGCATTGATCCAAAAATAATATCGGGGATTTCAAGAACCGGCTTTCCAGCTTTCGTCATGATGTTATCTCTTGCAGTACTTGTGCTCAGTTACAATCACATACTTCTAAAATACGGGTCCGAAGTAGCAGTATCGTCTTATGGGATTATTGAGTATACATTTTCAATATTTTACATGATATTCGAGGGTATATCTGCAGGTGCGCAGCCAATAATAGGTTTTAATTACGGTGCAAAGCTCTACAACAGGGTCTACAGCATATTGAAGCTTGCTACCACCTCTTGTGTTATAGTTGGTTTTCTCGGATTCATGTTAATATACAAGTTTCCAGAGAATATTGTAAATTTTTTCAATAGCAATGACCCGAAACTGCTCGAAACCGCGGTTGCTGGCATCCGGATATTCATGTTTGGTATCCTCTTCGAAGGCATTATCATAATGGCTGCGGTTTATTATCAGTCTGTCAACAAGGTTAACGCGGCACTTTTCATTCAGCTCGGAAAGATATTCGTATTCATTCTACCGTTGTTGTTCATACTCCCTCTGTATTTAGGGTTGACTGGGGCCTGGATGGCAGCGCCAATCGGGAATTCTATAATGTTTTCTGTAGTAGCTTTCATGTTAGTAAGGGAGGCCAAATTTTTGAAAAATCCTTCCTACTAATTAAAATTATAGTGTTTAACGATGCCTTTCGGACTAATCTCGAACTCGCAAGAGTTAGAGATTTGGCCTATTCGTATCGTTAAGCACGATTCTGGCGAAAAACGATTAGTATCATCTAATTGGTTTTCAACTATATTTTCGAGGCTATTTTTTGAGTGGCTTCGCTACAATCCCTACGAGAAGCAATCACGTCCTGATGCACCTAAGTTCGGATTTGTTTTGTTGGCCAAAATGTCAGCACAGGAAATATCTTCCATGAGTTCCCACTTTATAGCATGCACCTCGATCCAGTAACTTTCAACCCCATCGGCAAAGTGCGTTGTGACTTCGGCCAACCAGGCGATCCTAAAGACATGAGAAACGCCCTTTCCACCTTGATGGTAGACCCCCAGTATGCAGAAGCCCTAGAAGGATTGGACCGGTTCTCCCATCTATTGGTAATCTACCACATCCACCAGACATTAGGTTACGACCTCAAGGTCCATCCCATGGGAGACGAGTCCCTGCCCAAACGAGGGCTTTTTGCAACTAGAACTCCTCGAAGGCCCAACCCTGTCGGCCTCACAGTGGTAAAGCTGTTGCACATCGAGGGATGTCAGATCGCAGTTACCGGTCTAGATGCCTTAAACGAAAGCCCCATTCTGGACATCAAGCCCTATGAGGAACATTTCGACTCTCCATGGGGAATAGAAGCGGAAAAAGACCCCAACTATCGCCCCCAAGACGGTTGAGCAGGGCGACTGACCGAGCCTAAACACATAGCTATAAGGCAAAATTTCATGAAGGAAAGGGGTTCAAATCAAACGGATTTTTCAGACCAGATCGATTTAGATTACCGGTTCTGGGAGATTGATCTGTTGAGAGGCATGGCCGTAGTGATGATGGTCTGCTTTCATGTTATATACGATCTAAACTACTTTGGCCTTCACGAGTTTTACATACATTCCGGCCTTTGGCCATCAGTTGCCAGGTTCATAGCAACGTTTTTTTTGCTTTTGGTAGGCGTCTCCCTTCATCTTAGTTATTCCAGGAATTTGTTGAGGGGAGAGGTCAAGTTTTCCAAATACCTTCGGCGAGGTTTGTTCATATTTTTTTGGGGGATGGTCATCACCTTGACAACCTGGCTTTTAGTGGAGAACTTCATCGTCTTTGGAATTTTACACTTAATAGGCGTCTCCGTGATTCTGGTGTATCCCTTTTTGAGATTTTATTGGATGGCTCTATTGCAGGGGGGGATGCTTTTATACCTCGACAGATTTTTAGATGGTTATACCTTCGATTATCCCTGGTTTCTGTGGTTGGGACTCATCCCAAAAAACTTTCATTCCTTGGACTACTTTCCCATCATACCATGGTTTGGCATGATCATGGTGGGCTTATTTTTGGGGCGATCGCTATACCCCGACTACAAACGCAGGTTATCGTTTAGGGCCCATTCACCACCATCGTCGACCAAATTAATATGTCTACTGGGGAAAAATTCGCTTCTGATATATTTGGCCCACCAGCCCTTGATATTATGTATTCTCTATTTTTTGTGCACGCAGGATGTGGGTCACATATTGTAGCCGAGAACCAATTAGATGATACTATAGTTAGGGGTTACGCAGTTGACCGAAAGTATCTTAGATGATTCTGTATGCATCAACATCCATTTTGAATCCACCTAAATGTTGTGACTTAGATTACATCAACTTTCTGATGGCTGCATCTAACGTTTTTACATGTACAGAAGCATCTCGATGTCATCCCGATGGTTCCGATTTACCGTCTCATGATGCATTTACTCGACTTCTGCAAAGATGGCCCCCCGATACAGAGGCATTGTGGAATGAATCGTCCCGTTTCGTTCGTCTCCATGAAGGCATCTTAATAGTCGATGATACCACATTAGACAAATTTTATGCTAAAAATATGGATCTTGTTTATAGTACTTGGAGTGGTAAACATCATTCTATCGTTAATGGAATCAACATAATTACATTAGGTTGGTCAGATGGCAATTGTGTGATTCCTGTTGATTTTAGAATATACGACATCAATAACGACGGTAAAACCAAGAACGATCACTTCCGAGATATGTTGAAACTAGCAAAAAAGCGAGGTTTTGATCCTGATTTTGTTCTATTTGATAGCTGGTATTCAAGCTTGGACAATATCAAGAAAATCAGAAAATTGGGATGGAGTTGGTTAACGCGACTATAGTCGAAAACCAATTAGTTTCATCTAATTGGTTCTCGACTATAATATCCTCAAACGGGCGTCTATCACGGCATTCAATAAAAGATGTACGAATTGTCAAGCGACCATCACCATAAAATAGGTCCACGAAGACCTGTCAATCGAGAATAATATCATTTAGCGTTTAAGGAGGCGTCTGGCGCATGAATGTCAGAGCATTTGTCAAGGTATTTGGTACGCTGCTAAAGTTCTTGGGACTGCTTATGCTAATCCCTGCAGTAGTATCTCTGTTATACAGCGAATATTCCGGAGTGGCCGCCTTTTTATTGCCCGCATTTTTAGCCCTGATCTTGGGGTTGCTTCTGGAACGAGCTGGCATTGAAACCGTGTTGGGCAATAAAGAGGGTGTGGCACTGGTTGCCTTTGGATGGCTCGGAGCGGCCATAATTGGCTCTCTGCCTTATTGGATTTTGGGCCTTAACCCAGTTGACGCTCTCTTTGAATCGATGTCCGGGTTCACCACTACAGGAGCCACCATTTTGGCCGAAAGTAATGCTGATGGATACTGGATCATAAATGCTACCGCCGCCAGCCACAGCCTTGGATCGATGCTCATCGATATGCTCAATTTCCAAACGGCCAATGCAACTTTGAACCTTGCCAACTTGTCAGATGTTGCCGTTGTTAGAGCTACCGATTTTAATTCTACCTTCAATTCATCTATGATTGACGTTTCCCTGAATAATCCTGTAGAAAAAAGTTACTTTGGCTTGCTGTTTTGGAGGAGCTTCACCCAATGGCTTGGAGGCATGGGAATAATCTTGCTTTTCATAGCCATTCTGCCTAAGCTTGGTGTGGCGGGAAGGCAGCTTTTCAAAGCCGAAGTTCCAGGTCCCACAGAGGACCTGATCAAACCACGCATCAGAGAAACGGCCAAAATCCTGTGGGGCGTTTACATCGTGCTCACCGCTGTGGAGTTTATGTTGCTAATGCTGGCAGATATGCCCGCTTACGACGCCATATGCAATACGTTTTCCACCATGGCCTGTGGAGGTTTCTCTCCTCAAGCAATGAGCATTGCCGCTTACAACGAACCCCTGATCGAGATCATAATAATCGTGTTCATGTTCTTGGCCGGAGCCAACTTCGCCCTTCATTATCGGACCATGTACGTCAACAGGATGAGCCTGTTAAAAGACCCTGAGTTCAAGTTTTACTCTTTGTTGGTAGTAATCGCCGTCTTGGTCATCCTCTTATTCGGAGGGACACTTGCAGACAATCATTCAGACAGCCTGAGAATTGCTGCCTTCCAGGTGGTCTCCATCGTTACCACCACCGGATTTGCGACGGCAAATTATGATCTCTGGTCAGGTTCGGCCAAATTGGTGCTTTTTTTGCTCATGTTCACAGGAGCTTGTGCTGGATCGACCTCTGGCGGCATAAAAATGGTCCGCATATTGCTTATGATAAGATACAGTCGCCGGGAACTGTTTCGTGCCATTCATCCTAAAGCTGTAATGCCCATAAGGCTAAAGGGTCAGCTGGTCAAAGAAGACGTAATTCACTCCATTCTTGCTTTCTTCGCCCTTTACATAATGATCTTCGCCATAGCGTCTGTAATTTTCGCATCTGTCTGCACCATGTATGAGGATGACCAAACTTCGAACATAGCGACATATTTCGTTTCGGAAGGCGTGACAGGTGGAAACGAGATTATCTGTCTGACGGGAGATAACTGGAGCGAAATTGACAACATCACCTCGTTTACGTCAAAAGGTGACAAAGCCAAATTAATTTGCTTATATTCCGACGAAACCAATTTGACCAAGAAAAAGGATTGGATAAAAGTAGATGACATAATCTATTCGAGTTCAAATGAATACCAAAAAACAGGACAAATAGCCCTTTTTAGGGGGGACGAACGCCAATATACCGATAAAATGATCAGTGCTGCGTCTGCGGTGGCCGTCAATTTGGGCAACGTTGGCCCAGGTTTCGGAGACTTTGGTCCCGAAGAGAACTTCTCTAAAGTTCCCCCCTTGGGCAAGCTGGTGCTAATCATTTGCATGTGGATCGGCAGATTGGAGATTCTGACGGTTTTGTTGCTCTTATTGCCCGACTTCTGGAAGAACTAATATGGTTTAGGGGAATGAATATGAAACTTGTCACCCTCAGTGATAATAGCGTTAGCTTAAACAGAGATCTCTTAGGAGAACACGGTTTTTCCATCTACTTGGAAATAAACAATTTTAAATTACTTTTCGATACGGGACAGACATTCACTGCCGCTCACAATGCGGAGGTCCTGAAAATTGACCTCGAAGGCATTCCCGTCGCCTTGAGCCATGGTCATTATGACCACACGGGGGGGTTAAAAAACGTTTTACAAAAGACAGGACCTACCAGGGTATACGGACATCCGAGTTTATTCTCCAACAAATATTCGCGAAGAGATGATTTGAGGTACATTGGCATACCTCACTCTAGAAGCGAGCTTGAAGAAATGGGTGCTCAATTTCACTTGTCCAGAGAACCAATGGAGATCTTTCCCCATGTGATCCTCAGTGGCGAGATTCCCAGAAACTCGGAGTTTGAGGGTGCCAATCAAAACCTCCTGGTGCAAAACGAACGCGGAAAGTTAGAGGTAGATCCCCTTCTCGACGACCAATCTCTAATTTTGAACCTCAAAGAGGGGCTTTTCGTGATACTGGGTTGCGCTCATTCTGGCATGATAAATTCTCTGGAACATGCCAAAAGGACCACTGGAAAAGAGCGCATTATTGGGGTGGTGGGCGGAACTCACTTGGGATTTGGTGGTGAGGATCGCCTTTCAAAGACCATCCAATCCCTGAAAGAATACGATCTGGAAATCCTGGGGGCCTCTCACTGTACTGGATTGAAAGCTGCATCAATCTTGGCAAAAGAGTTTGGTGATAGATTCATATTCAATAACGTGGGGACGGTGATCGAGCTATGAAATTTAAAAACGTAAAAAAGGAGTTTTCTTCATGAAAGTCCTCTTCTTCGATCCTCAATCTGGCGCTTCTGGCGACATGATAATGGGCTGCCTTTTGGATCTCGGTGCAGATCCAAATGAAATTATAGCCGCAGTGGAATCGGTTAACTGTCGGCTGGAAATATCTAGAACAAAGAAGCACGGCATCGCCGCCACAAAGGCCCACGTAATAGCAGATGGTCGATATCATTCCGTAGAAGAGGCAAAATCTATGTTAAAAGATGCTTGTTTGGAACCACCTGCTCGGAAAATGGCCTTAAGTACCCTTGCCACTTTGGCAGATGCCGAGGCAGAAGTTCATGGAACTTCATCTGATCAGGTTCACTTTCACGAGATTGGGGCTCTGGATGCTCTGGCAGACATTGCTGGTTGCTGTGCAGCCTTTCACAGTTTGGAGGTGGAAAAGACATTTACCCTACCCATATCGGTAGGTAGCGGAACCGTTTCTACGATGCACGGACTTTTACCAGTACCAGCACCTGCCACTTTGGCAGTCTTGCAAAGTTCTAATCTTCTTTGGAAGGGTGGCCCCATAAAACAAGAGCTTCTCACACCAACCGGTGCCGCACTTCTGGCTAATTTAGTGGACGAGGTCATAGAAGAATACCCAATGATTAAGACCGAACGTGTGGGATACGGTTCTGGCAGCAAGGACTCAGAAATGCCCAACGTTCTTAGAGGTGTGATCGGCGACCAGAAATTGAGCTTACATCAACACCAAGACCAGATCGTACAGTTGGAGACCAATGTGGACGATGTGACTGGGGAAGTTTTAGGTTATCTTATAGACTTGCTCATGAAAGAAGGAGCCTTGGACGTATCCATAGTACCAGCGCTGATGAAAAAGGGGAGATATGGTTGCATCGTTAAGGCGATCTCTAAAAAAGGCGATATGGACCGACTGGTATCTGTGCTCATGAGAGAGACCGGCAGCTTAGGAATCAGAGTATTTCCCAGCCTGCACCGGCAAATAGCAGAAAGATATATTAAAACTTTGCCTGTTTATATCGATGGTAGAAAGCACGAAATCAGGTTCAAAGCAAGTAGATGGAAGGGAAAGACCCTCAACGTCAAGCCCGAGTATGAAGATTGCAGAAAGATAGCCTTGGAGCGTGGCCTCTCCTTGAGAGAAGTTGTGAGAAAGGCAGAGATGCTGGGCTGGGGGGTGATTGATGACAAATAAGCCTCACCCATTTTTGGACCTACATTTTGAAGAAAGTCTAAGTTTGTTATCCCTCAAGCGGTTTAGATGATCACAGTTATTACCATAAATTCAGTTATAGTCGATAACCAATTAGATGATACTAATTATTTTTCGCCAGAATAGTGTTTAACGATACGAATAGGCCAAATCTCTAACTCTTGCGAGTTTCGAGATTATAGTCGAAAAGGTATCGTTAAACACTATAATCCGAAAAGGTATCGTTAAGCACTATAATCGCAAGGTTGATTAATCTTCAACTAATCTCTCATCCCTGGTGCATGTTTCATGAATTTTGATGCCTCTGCCAAACTCTTCGACGATGCAAAGACTTTGATGCCCGGGGGCGTCAGCAGTCCTGTTCGGGCAATAGCTCCCCATCCGTTCTACGTATCCCGGGCCGAAGGTCCTTATCTTTGGGACGTGGACGAAAACAAGTTCATCGATTACTGTTTGGCCTATGGCCCCATGATCTTGGGTCATCGTCATCCATTGGTGATGGAAGGGGTAATCGACCAGTTCCAGAAGGGATGGCTTTATGGAACCCCTTCTGAATTGGAAATTAACCTGGCTCGAAGAATCGTGAACCTATATCCCAGCATTGATATGCTCAGGTTTGTGAACACCGGTACTGAAGCCACCATGGCCGCTTTGAGAATTGCCAGAGGTTGCACTGGCAAGGACAAAGTGATTAAGGTCGAAGGGGGTTTCCATGGTGCTCACGATTCTGTGTTGATCAAAGCGGGATCAGGTGCTACCACCTTAGGCATTCCCGATTCCTTGGGAATTCCTCCAGATACTGCCAAGAATACTTTGCAAGTTCCTTACAACGACCTGAAGGCACTCAAGGATGTGCTAAATAGGTTCAAAGGAGAAGTGGCTGCAGTTATAATGGAACCAGTTCTGGGAAACATTGGACCGATTCTCCCGCGCGAAGGCTATCTGCAAGGAGTGCGTGATTTGACAGAGGATTACGATGTTCTTCTCATATTCGACGAAGTTATAACCGGTTTCAGGCTGAATTTGGGGGGTGCTCAGACCCATTATGGTGTAACGCCTGACCTCACCACTTTAGGCAAGATAATCGGCGGTGGTTTTCCCATTGGAGTGGTAGGTGGAAAGAGTCATCTCATGGAAAAGGTGGCACCTAGCGGAGGAATATACCAGGCAGGAACTTTCAACGGCAGCCCAACTTCATTGGTGGCGGGAACGGTCACTTTAGACGTTCTGGAAAAGGATAACGTAATAGAAAAGCTGAACATATTGGGCGATGAGATGCGTCGTGCTATATCTGAGATCGTGGAAGATTCTAAATTGAACTGTTACGTCTCTGGAATTGCGTCCATGTTCCAGCTATTCTTCGGACCACAGCCCTTCAACTACGATCAAGCTCTCAAATGCGACAAAGAGAGTTATTTGGCATTTTTCAGGAGAATGTTATCTTCTGGAATCTTTTTGATGCCCAGCCAGTTCGAAACCAACTTTATATCCGCCGCTCATGGTGACGATGTAATCAATCAAACTCTGGAGGCCTATAAGTCAAACCTGAAAAGCTAATCGTGGGAAGCCGTGGCAGTCCCCTGGCGCTTCAACAGACAGAGACCGCCATGTCCCTTTTGGAAAACGTGGGCGTTGATACCGAGCTTCATATAATCAAGACTCGGGGCGATCTGTTTTTGGATCGCCCTTTGCATCAAGTATCAGGTAGAGGCATCTTCGTAAAAGAGATCGATGAGAGGATGCTTTCTGGAGATATTGACATTGCAGTTCACAGCATGAAAGATCTGCCATCCTCAAGACCAGATGCCCTTACCATAGCTGCCGTACTACGACGAGATTCGCCTTATGACGTTTTAGCCAGCAATGACGGCCAATCGCTGGAGGATTTGAAGTCTGGCTCGGTGGTAGGTACATCCAGCATGCGTCGTGCGGCCCAACTCAGGCGGACCAGACCTGATTTGATCATCGAAGATCTCCGGGGCAATTTGGGAACTCGATTGAAAAAACTGGAAAACGGAGATTACGATGCCATAGTACTGGCCGAGGCTGGGATTAAAAGGATGGGCTACCAGGTGAACTATTCGGTGCTGGACCCAGAGAAGTTCGTGCCCTCTGCCAATCAGGGTGCTATAGCTGTTGTAGCGGTCAGAGGTAGGGCAGAAAAGCTGGTAACGCAAATCGACCACCAAACCACCCGAAAGGAAGCGGAATGTGAGCGAATTTTCCTGGAAACCATAGGTGGAAGTTGTGTCGTTCCCATGGCTGCTTACGCTCGTATGGAAGGAAACGAGCTGAGGATCATTGCAGAAGTGTTGTCTTTGGATGGTACCAGATATGTGAGAGTGGACGAGCGCATTCCTGCAGAGAACCATTTGCAAGGTGCGAGCGAGATGAGCAAAAAATTGGCGGAGATGGGGGGATGTGATCTGGCTCAAGAGGCGGTGAAAAACGTTGGGGCAAATTAAGATTGGTAAAGTTTATTTAGTAGGTGCAGGTCCTGGGGATCCGGAGCTGATGACTCTAAAAGCCAAAAGGCTTCTTGAAGAAGCAGAAGTAGTTCTCTTCGATCGACTGCTCAGTCCCGAGACCCTAAAATGCGTATCTCGTGGAGCGGAAAAGATATATGTAGGAAAGCTGCCTGGCAGGCACAAGCTGACCCAAGAAGAGATAAATCAACTTTTAACTGAAAAGGCCCAGGAGGGCAAAATGGTAGTCCGGCTTAAAGGCGGCGATCCTTATGTCTTTGGCAGAGGAGGGGAAGAGGGGTTAACTCTGGCCCAAAACGGAGTACCCTTTGAAGTTGTTCCCGGTGTCACCTCGGCCATATCAGTTCCTGGGTGTGTGGGGATTCCGGTCACGCATAGGGATGTTGCTACGGCAGTGACCATAGTTACAGGCCACGAAAAACCAGGTAAGGATGACAATTTAGATTGGAACGCTCTGGCCAAAGTGGGGGGCACCCTGGTCGTTCTAATGGGCGTGGCCAGACTGGAGGAAAACATCTCCGCTTTGCTAGTTGGTGGAAGGTCTCCAGAAACGTCGGCTGCCTTGATCGAGAGGGGATGGAGCTCAGAAGAACGATTGATCATAGGTACCTTGGATAACATAGTCCAAAAGGCCAAAGAATACGACGTGAAATCTCCAGCTATATTGGTGGTGGGACCTGTAGTAGATTTGTCTAAATACCTCAGGCCGCGGACCATAGCCATTTTGAGGCCTGACGATCGAGGAGAAGAATCCCGCTTACTGGCTCAAAAATATGGGTTCAAGCCTCTATTGGCACCAACAATAGCTTTTGAAGAGCTACCTTTGCCAGAAGACACAACGAAAAGGATTAAAGAAGCTGAATGTGTGGTCTTCACCAGCGCCACAGGTGCGGAAATAGCGTTAAAACATCCCGCAATTGCAGAGGCCCTCCAAAATGTCCCTCTTGCAGCAATTGGTCCTCGAACCAAAGAAGCGTTGGAAGAACTACAGCTTACGGTTTCTGTGGTGCCAAATAAGTTCAGCTCGGAAGGTCTAGCCGATGTGCTGAGCCCCAAGTTCGGACGAGTTCTGCTCATGAGAAGCGCCAAAGGTAGCCCGGTATTAGTTGAGAAGTTGGAAGCCGCCGGCGTGACTGTAGACGAGATTCAGCTATACGATATCGCCCCATCTCAAGATCCCAGGTTGGATTGGTTAATCCAACGGGGAACTCCAGATATCTTTGCCTTTACC
>Ga0272443_10006807_pt1 | contig 11142 bp, 11 predicted proteins | sample SSMAcet12_FD_193581 | JGI IMG/M metagenome (GOLD analysis project Ga0272443, IMG submission 193581) | Marine sediment archaeal communities from Little Sippewissett salt marsh, Falmouth, MA, United States - SSM-Acet-12 | ecosystem: Environmental > Aquatic > Marine > Wetlands > Sediment ... | reverse complement strand
ATCGCTTCGGATCCGGGACCAGGATTAGAAGCCTATTACTCCCCATCATATTTTTTCCATACTCCCTTCAAGAAATCATCCGTCGTGACTTTGCCCATTGCATAGTCGTCATGCCACCCATCCGGGACAGGCATTCTTTTGTATAAACGTTCGCGTTCGGCTTCAAGCAATAGTCGTGGCTTGTGCATAAAATCAGCAGCGCACATAACAGATTTCCCTGTTTTTGACGACAATCGCTCTACCCATTTAAGTCCTTCATGACTCCTCATTAAATGGTGATCAAGAACGACCTGGTCAATTGCCCGGCAAAGTCTTTTCGCATTTTGCCAGGCCCTTCTCGTTTGGTCCTCAGATAACCGAGATAGATATAACGGAGGTCCGCCTGCAATGACAATGTCAGGATTCCAGCGGATTATTTTGGAGACCGTGTCATCATCTAATAGCTGAATGTCAGGGGCATGAACAAATATCTCATTCTCCTCAATCTTTGTCATTATGACAGTCTCTAATGTATCATGCGCCTCCCCATGAGGCACCGGTCCGGAAAAGGTAATTGGGCCGTCTTTTTTCCCTTCCGCCGATATTAAACCGGCGTGCAAATTAGCGGTGAGAGATGTTGCCCGATTTTTCTCAGTAAGGGAGAAATGGGATGGGTCCTTGGTCCATATCCTCACACACGGATTCAATCCGATGATACGGCTTATATCCAGTTGATAAGGATTGGCATCTTCCAAAGGAACGTGATCTCCGTGGAAATGACTCAATACGATATCCGTCGACTTGCGCCACCCGTCAATAATTCTCTTTCGGACCTTTTCGTCAACAGCGATTTGGGCAGGATGCGGAAGCAATTTATGTCTCACATAGCCTAAAGCGATTCCCGGATCAATCAATATGTCCCTATCTCTGGTTTTTACAAAACAGCACAGCCCTCTTACACCTAAAGATTCAGCGCCAATGATTTCTATTTGCATAAACAAAACCCCCTGATTCCCTAAACCCGCCATCAATAACATTAATCCCGAACACCTGATTTTATCAAGTATTTTCCATTGACCCACAGCCGCGTTTCCCCTACACTACCTTCGATTCAAAAGGATTGTTTATAATAGAATGGCGGAAAAGAAAAAGATGGCTGAGGAGGTGGCCAATATCGAATAAGATTGGCAAAGGAGGAACTCAATGAAAAATGCGATTGTAGCCTTTGTGGGCCTGTTGCTTTTATTACTCATGGGTGTCTCCCAAGGGTTTTCAGGAGACGTCCGCAGCAAGACGTTTACCCGGGGAGAGATCAAGGTGATGGAAGCGTCAAAAGCCATCATCCATACAGATTTTGGTGATATCACCCTGAAATTTTTCCCAAAACTGGCACCAAATCATGTAAACAGTTTTATAGAATTGACAAAGACGGGATTTTATAACGGAACCATTTTTCATCGGGTAATTCCCGGCTTTGTGATACAGGGTGGAGATCCAAATTCAAAGAGCCACGACAAAACCCGACATGGGATGGGGGGGCCTGATTACCGCCTGAAAGCGGAATTCAATTCCAAACCCCACACAAGAGGGACCTTGTCCATGGCGAGATCTTCTCACCCGGATAGCGCCGGTTCGCAGTTTTTTATCTGTGTGTCTGATGTCCATTCGTTAGATGAAAAATACACTGTCTTTGGCGAGGTCACCCAGGGAATGGATGTGGTCGACAAGATCGTCTCCGTGCCAAGAGACGGCAGGGATAACCCCCTTAAACGGGTTGAAATAAAGGTGGAGATTGTCGGGCCTAAAGGGGACTGATGTCAGGCCATAAAACCTTTTTAAGTGTTACGGAGAGCCAGCAATTAAGTGGCTACTGGAGCTTGCGGCATAAATTGTGACGTTTGCAGACTGAACGTTCTGGGTATTTGCGCCACGTGTGGCTCGGGCAGAAGCCAAGAGGCGCAAAGGAAGATCGACGCACAAGAAAGGATCTTCGGTGCGCCATGCCCCATCCTTGCATGTGCCGTTAAAAACCATGTTACGTATTGTTTGCGGGATTGTGATAAATTCCCGTGTGACCAGTTCGAAACAGAACCGTATCCTTTCAGTCAGGGATTTTTGATTATGCAGAAAAGACGACGGGGCAAAACACCTCCGCCAAAGACCCCATCCGGCGATGTCTTCAGGGTACCTGAGACGTACTGGGAAGATCTTGAACAGCGGGATATTCAAACCATCTGTTCAAATGCCGGCGCAAAAAACTACCCCCCTGTGGGGGTGCTCCTCCCATTTTTGAAGGAATATCTGCTGGTTAACAGACAGAACCGTTCAGTGTGTCGTCAAGGCCATGGCCAATGGGAACGCACGAATAATCCGCTTCTGGAATTGGTCTGTCTGGTATACTTACTCAATGCGGGGCCTGAATCCATCAGCCAGGAAATGATAAGTGTCCAGCAACTTAAAACTGCGCATTTTTTCACGGGACCTCACGAACTCAAGGTCGAGCCCCTGTTAAAGCTGTACGGAATGAATCTTGATGGGTTCAAAAAAGCGGCAGGAAATCTCGGAGGCGAGCCTCTTGATTTGGCCGATGCTGCTTATAAATTCCTGGCCTTCCCAAAGGTACCTCTCTATTACCTGTTTTGGGCGGGAGACGATGAATTCGATCCACGTCTTTCCATCCTTTTTGACCGGTCTATCGAATATCACATTGCGGCAGATGCCATTTGGGGGCTTGTTAACCTCATTTCAGATATGCTTGTCACTAAATAGTATCTTTATTCCTTGATGTTACTTTTCGAAAGACGCCGAATCAGGTTCTTGGCAAAGCTCTTTAAAAAAAGAAGCTGTACCGCTTCCGAAGATCTATCCAGCAGGGTAGCGCTTATTTCCATTAGAATACAGTCTGTTTCGGCCAAAACCGTTGCGGCCCTTGCCTGACCACTTAAATAGGCCATCTCACCAAAGCATTCACCCCTGGAGATCACAGCAATGGTCTTATTGTTTTTCTGAACCACGCCATTTCCACTCAGGAGAATAAAAAATGAATCTTCGATTTCCCCTTCTGACACCATTGCTTCGCCTCTTGGGACTTTGAATACACTGCTTGATTTCAAGATCTCTTTGACCTGATCTTTAGTAAAACCCTCAAAAAAAGACACGCTATTTACATAGTCAAAGACATCTTCAGCTTTGGTGCTTTTCGTGGTCTCCCGTATTCCTCTCAGGGCCACCCTCAGATCATAGGCAAAATCTTCACAGGTCTGATACCGCTGGTTGGGGTCCTTTGCAAGGGCCTTTTGGGTTATCTTGACTAATATTTCAGGCAATTCGGGGCGTATCTTTTCCATAGGAATCGGTTCTTCCTTGATGATCTTATACATAATAGAAAGATAATCCACTCCTGGAAATGCCATTTCCCCGGTAAGTAGCTCATACAAGACACAGCCCAAAGAAAAAATATCGGTACTGTTTTCCAAGGGCTTTTGTCTGATCTGTTCCGGAGACATATAGCTGGGCGATCCAACAATACCCCTTGAAGCGATCTGTTCCGATTTGATCTGGGCTATACCAAAATCGGTTATTTTAATGTGCCCTGATTTTTTAAGCATAATATTGAGCGGTTTAATATCTCTATGAATCACCCCCATTTTGTGCGCATGATCAAGTGCCCTGCATGCAATAAAGATAATCTCCAAAACACTGCTCATGGGCAACAGCTGGCTGCTCTTGCAAAACGTTTTGAGCGTGGAGCCATCAATATATTCCATTGCCATATAACAAAAATCTTTATGCATACCGGCATCATAAATGGAGACGATATTGGGATGCATAAGTCTTCCAGCCGACTGAGCCTCGATAAAAAATCTCTCGCGATATTTCTCGGCCTTTTCTTTACCGACATCAGCGGCAGGCCGGGAAATCTTAATCCCCACATTTCTTTTGATATAGGGGTCCCTGCCTAAATAAACAACACCCATGCTGCCCTGCCCGATTTGACTTATAATCTCATATCGGCCGATGGTCTTGATGTCTGAAAGATCGGTAAGGAATTGATTGTCTACGGGACCCGTTCCTTCGCCTTTTCCACGAAACCTTTGCTTCAGCCAATGGGTCAAATAATGTTCTTTGGTCTTTGGCTTGCGCTTTTTTTCTTTATCTGCCAAACTAGGGTCCTTATTTTTGGATGATAACTTGAGCCTGTCTAAGCAAAACCGATATCTCATCACCGGAGACACAAATATTGGGCAAAACGGGACGGTTAGAATTTGGCTCAAGGGTTTGGTCTGATTATTTAAACTCTAAATTATACAACTTAAAACTTTTTTTTTCAACTTATGGAAAAGAATGATACCAACAGGACAGATCTCAAACGCGCACGAAAAAGAGCGGTGGTCTCTGTCTGCCTCAACTCGATCCTGGCCTTCGGCAAGGGACTCGCTGGCATTTTAGCGGGTTCTTCAGCACTATTGGGAGATGCGATCCATTCGGCCACCGATATCATTGGATCTGCGGCCACCTTTTTCGGTCTGTGGCTTGCCGGCAAGCAGCACCCTTCCTTTCCCTATGGGCTTTATAAAGCCGAGACGGTTGCCACTCTGGTTACCTCGGTGGCCGTTATTTTAGCAGGCTACGAGATCGCTCGCAGGGCACTTCTGGGACCCGATACCCTGCCGGACGTAAAGGTGGCCCTGCCGGTGGCCGTTGCATCCCTGGTCATCACGCTGACCTTTGGTCTTTACCAGCTTCGCTCCGGAAAGAAACTTCATTCCATCGCCCTGGAAGCGGATGCTCGAGACTATCTTGCGGACGGGCTCTCCACGGCCGTGGTCGTTGTGAGCTTGATCGGCGCAACCTTTGGCCTGCGCTTAGATCGATGGGCTGCCGGGGCGGTTTCCGCCTTTGTTTTCTGGTCGGGTGGGCAGTTGCTCTTGCGCGCAGTCCGTGACCTGATGGATGAGGCCATTGATCGAGAGACTGAAAGGGAAATCATCGGGCTTGTCGAATCCCATGCACGGGTTGAAAATGTACTCAAATGCCTAAGCCGCACAGCCGGTGGTCGTTTTATAGTGGATCTCGATGTGGTCATACGGTCTCATTCTCAAGAGCTGGCAGACAAGATCTCCCATCAACTGGAAAACGAAATCAAACAGCATTTCCCCCGTGTGGTTATGGTGAGTGTCAAACCCCATAGTCGCCAATCAGATCAGTTCCGCAGGTTGACGCCGGTCAAAAAACCCGGAGGCCCCATCGAGCCGCATCTTGCCCGAGCACCCTGGTTTCTCATAGAGTCCGTGGACCGCAGGAGCCGCGAAACAATTGGCCAAGAATACGTTCAAAACCCTCACTGGCAAGAGGAGACAAAAAAGGGCCTGCTTGTGGGACGATGGCTATTAAGTCTTAAACCCGATCGGGTTGTTGTCTCCGAAATAAAGGAAGGTACGGCCGCTGTCCTGCTAAAGGAGGCGGGTGTGGAACTTATTCTGGCCAAAAATCCAGCCGGCACAGAAAAACCATAAATACAGCCTACAGACACCCTTTCCTGCAAATCTTGAAATGTCATACTAAGACTTTTCTTTTGACAGCCCTAGAGGGGTATGGTAAATGGGGTTCGGTAATTTTGACTATACAACTTGGAGGTATGTAATGTTTGAGATTTTGAAACGTCAGGAAATGGCTGATGGCACGGTCGTCCTAAATGAGATCAGCGCGCCCCAGATTGCCAAAAAGGCAAAACCGGGGCAGTTTGTCATCCTGAAAGCCAATGAAACAGGGGAACGAATTCCGCTCACCATGGCAGAAACAGACCCTAAAAAGGGCCTCATTACCATTATCTATCAGATTGTCGGTAAAACCACGGCCCTCTTCAAATCCCTTCAGGTGGGGGATAAGTTCCAGGATGTGATTGGGCCGTTGGGAAAGCCCACTCACCTTGAAAAGCTGGGAACCGTGGTTTGTGTGGGAGGAGGCACGGGCGTTGCGGTCATGCATCCCATTACACGCGGACTCAAGGATATCGGGAACAATGTGATTGCCATTATTGGCGCAAGAACCAAGGATCTTCTGATCCTGGAGGACAAAATGGCAGCCGCCTCCCACAAATTGCATGTGTGCACGGATGACGGATCTTACGGACACCACGGGTTCGTGACCGATGTACTCAAGGATGTCCTGGAGAAGGAAGATGTAAAACTGGTTGTTGGCATCGGGCCCGTGCCCATGATGAAATTCGTGTGTAAAGTCACCGAACCCTTCAAGGTCAAAACCATGGTTAGCCTGAATTCTATAATGGTAGACGGGACCGGCATGTGTGGCTGCTGCCGCGTGAGTGTAGGCGGAAAGACCCAGTTTGCATGCGTTGATGGTCCTGAATTTGACGGGCGTGAAGTTGACTTTGAAGAGTTAACGCAGCGCCTTCAGGCCTATACGGCGGAGGAGACTGTTTCCTATGACAAATATCAAGGCGAGTGTAAGCTGGCTTAGGAGGGGCATCATATGGTAGAAAAAAAAGCGAAAAAAGAAAAAATACCCAGGCAGCCCATGCCGGAACAGGAACCTGACATTAGAAGACGTAATTTTAATGAAGTTCCGTTCGGGTATTCCAAGGAATTGGCCATGAAGGAGGCTGAAAGATGCCTTCAATGCAAAAAACCCACATGTGTTACAGGATGCCCGGTATCGATTGACATCCCGGCATTTATAAAACTCATCAAGGAAGGTGAATTCACAAAATCCGTTCGTAGCATATGGGAGAAAAACGCCCTACCGGCTGTTTGCGGCAGGGTTTGCCCGCAGGAAGACCAATGTGAGGGCGCGTGTGTCCTTGCCAAGAAAGGGGAGCCCGTAGGCATTGGCAATCTGGAACGGTTTGTAGCCGACCTCGAGCGCGAGCATGGGACCGGGGAACTTCCCCCAAAGGCCAAGCCCACTGGGAAAAAGGTTGCCGTCGTCGGGTCCGGTCCGTCAGGGCTGACCGTAGCCGGAGATCTGAATCTCAAAGGCCATGACGTGACCATATTTGAGGCCTTTCACAAGCCCGGTGGTGTCCTCGTATATGGAATTCCCGAATTCAGACTTCCCAAAGAGATTGTCTTTTCAGAAGTGAATTTTCTCGAAAGACTGGGGGTGAAACTGGAATGTAATACGGTCGTCGGGCGGATGGTGTCCGTAGACGAGCTTTTTGAACAGGGCTTTGATGCCGTCTATATCGGCGTCGGGGCCGGTCTGCCACGCTTTATGAACATTCCCGGTGAAAACCTTATAGGCATTTACTCAGCCAATGAATACCTGACCCGATCCAATCTGATGAAGGCGTATCTTTTTCCCGAATATGACACCCCCATTGCCAAGGGCAAAAATGTCGCCGTGTTCGGGGCCGGCAATGTAGCGATGGATTCGGCACGAACCGCCATGCGTCTGGGTGCAGACGTGGTGCGAATCGTTTATCGTCGCTCCCGTGACGAAATGCCTGCGCGGGCCGCTGAAATCCATCATGCGGAAGAAGAAGGCATTGAGTTCTATCTCCTGACCGCACCGACCCGGTTCATTGGCGATGAAAATGGCCGCATCACGGGAATGGAGTGCCTTAAGATGGAACTGGGGGAACCGGATGAATCCGGACGGCGCCGTCCGGTACCCATCAAGGGCTCTGAATTTCAATTGGAATGTGATCTGGCTGTCATTGCCGTAGGCGCAGGGGCCAATCCTCTTTTGACCCAATCCACAAAGGGATTAGAGCTGAACAAGTGGGGTTATGTCATTACCGACCCAGATACAGGCAAGACCACTAAAAAAGGCGTCTGGGCCGGTGGAGATATTGTAACCGGTTCGGCCACGGTCATTTTGGCCATGGGTGCAGGGAGGGCGGCCTCCGATTCCATACACCAGTACCTCACTTGGGGATGGTAATTTCGCCACAATTGGGACCTAAAACAGGCAATTCAGAGAATAGGGGAGATTCTATATCGCCCCTATTTTCTTGGTTTAACAACGGATGGTGCTCCTGCCCTTCATTTTAGCTCCTCGTATATTACAACGCAAACGGGATACCCGGTTTCCTGTAGCTTTGCTCTGAACCTAAAAGGATTTAAAATCTCGATAACCTTTTAATATTTCTTGTATTGACAAGGGATCAAAGGCTTTGACAGGCACAATGCGCCTGTGTGACTCTCAATATCACTACCGGACGCTTGCCTTAAGTGATGGTATTCAGCGACTGAAAGGATTTAATCATGAGGGACTGGAGAAGCCCTATTTTTCAATTTTTTTTGATTTTTGTAACATATCTGTCTGCCGGATGTACGCACTCAGTGATTTCCTCGGACAGATCAAAACTGCATATTTTACCTGATAAGATGGTTTCCCTGAGCGATACATTTCCCCCTGCAGAAGGCTGGTCTAGCGAGAAATTATCTACAGCCAGGGAATATGCCAACGAAATTGGTTCCGCAACTGTGATCGTCATTTATGATGGAACACTTGTAGCAGAATGGGGCGATACCACTAAACGTATTATGAGCCATTCAGTTAGAAAGAGTCTTCTCAGTGCATTGTACGGGGTAGCTGTCGAAAAGAAACTGATTGATTTAGATGCCTCAATGGATGAATTTTCAAAACTGGTGAATTTGATTTTGGAGGCATCTCCAGCTATCTGACATTTCTCCAACTTATCAGCAATCTCCCTCTAACATCAAAATCACAAGAATCATTTACACGCATTACACCTTGAAGCAACGGAAGGCAGATCATGAAAGTAACGACAAACACCACTATGATAGAAGATAGGCTAAAATGCAAACCCGTTAACAGACATTCGGTTTGTCTGATCATTTGTCTGGTGTTTCTGTTTTTGATTTTTGGGGTAATACAAGTGGAAGCGAAATGGCCACAAGTCGTCCCTTCCAAAGATGGCACCCCAATTTCGTTTGAGGTCTGTGGGGCCGGAGAGCCGATTCTTGTATTTGTGCATGGCTGGAGTTGTGATGCCCGTTATTGGCGTGCTCAGATGCCACATTTCTCGAAGAGTCATCGCGTTGTCACGATTGACCTCGCGGGCCACGGTCACTCGGGTACGACCCGTTCGCCATATTCCATGTTGGCTTTTGGAGAAGATGTTCAAGCAGTGACTGAGACAATAGGCTCAAATCGCGTTATTTTGGTGGGACATTCCATGGGCGGTTCGGTCATTGCAGAAGCAGCGCGGCTCATGCCGGATCGCGTGATAGGACTAATAGGGGTAGATACGCTTGGGAATATAGAATATCCAATGACCCACGAGGAGTTGACAAAGATGCTTGCCCCTCTAGAGAAGGACTTTGTTAGTGGAACAAGAGACTTTGTCGAGCAAATGATTCTACCGTCTATGAACCCGCAACTGCGTGAGTGGATTCTCTCGGATATGTCCGCCGCACCGTCGGCTGTTGCCTTAAGTGCATTAAAATCTTTGATGGCAATGTATATCACAGGTGAAGCAGCCAAAGTCTTTGATGAAATCCGTCTCCCTGTCGTGTCTGTGAACAGTGATCTGTGGCCTGTTGATTATGAAGCCAACCGCCGACATATGTCTTTTTTTGACGCCATTATCCTAAAAGGAGCGGATCATTTCCTTATGCTTGATCGTCCAAAAGAATTCAATCAAGCTTTAGAGAAAGCAATACGTATGATTTCAATGGACCCTAAGACCCAGTAGCGCCGTAACGCAGCACTTACGAAATTCGGCGTAAACGGTGTATGGTTCCTTATAAGTGCCTTAAACTCTCAGGCTACTGACTTGATCTGGAATTTTAAGGTTTTGAAATGCCCGAAGAATCAAGGTTTCTCGAACAATACTTGAAGGATTTAAGAGTATTATGTCAGTAAACCCTAACATTGCATAAAATTTGAGTTCAAAACACTTTAGATTAGGTCAGTCCCGCCAAAGGCGGGATTGGTCATTTTCAAGGGTGAAAGCGTATTTAGCATACGGTGAGGTCTTGAAAATGGACCCACGTTTCTTGATGGCCTCATATAGAGCGAGCTTAGCGACTTTGGACCAAAGATTTATGCAATGGTAGGATAAAGGTTTCAGATAGGAACCTGACAGAATCGAACAATCAACATGTGGCAGCATGATTTGGGTAAACTGGGGCATTCAGAATTTTTTTTTGCCAATCAGTTTCCATTTCAGTAAATATTGTTATAATGAACTACCCCGCCGCAAGCGGCGGGGAATTAACCCTCGTCCGCCTCTGGCGGACTAAAACCATAATGAATATTCATAATTTATCAGGAGGTATTAAAAATGAATGAAAAGAACAATGTTTTCTTTTGGCTTCCATGCTCCGTTGTTTTTGTGAGTACTGCCCATGGGGATGAACGAGACATAATGACAGCCACGGCCATGTTTGTTTCAGAAAAAGAGCCTTTACTGATCATTAGCGTTGCTAAAAACCATCTTACTAACAAATTGATTGAACAATCCGGAAAATTCACGGTGATAATAGCCGGAGAAGATCAGAGTCAGTTGGCACTTCAGGTCGGCAGTTTGAAAGGAGAAGAAACAAATAAGTTCCGAAACCTTTCTCTTAACACAATTACCAGCGAATCGAGCAATGCTCTCATTCCGGAGGGTGCGGCGGCCTGGATGGACTGCGAAACGGAAAGCACACAGGAAATAAAAGGTTACCACCTCATAATTGGTCGGGTGGTAAATCAGAAGGATACAGGCAATCCCCCATTAGTCTGGCAGAAAAACGCTTTTTTCACTTTAAAGCCGGTGTAGATGTAAAAATCTGGCACTTTAATATCTGCCATACCCATCCTGAAAGGTGCAGTTTCACTTACTGATTTTTGAATCCCTGCATTTTTCAGTCGTGTGGTGGTAAAAGAAAATTCAGCACCCCAAAAATGAACGAGCCCGCCGCAAGCAGCGGGCAATTAACCCTCGTGCGCCTCTGGCGGATTTAAATATTCGATCAGCAACAGATTGGAATTGGAAGGCTTTGAAACGCCGAAAGATTTTATATTTGCAGACGAAACCTGACACGACTGAAAGATCAAATATCAGCACTACAAAGTGGGAAACCTTGAATTCCCTCCTGCTTCAGGATGAAAGGCGGATTTATAAGATAATTCAGCTGGTTACAGTAAAGCTTTTGGCACATAATCTGGCATGGCGGTCAAGGCTAG
>Ga0272443_10006805_pt1 | contig 11145 bp, 7 predicted proteins | sample SSMAcet12_FD_193581 | JGI IMG/M metagenome (GOLD analysis project Ga0272443, IMG submission 193581) | Marine sediment archaeal communities from Little Sippewissett salt marsh, Falmouth, MA, United States - SSM-Acet-12 | ecosystem: Environmental > Aquatic > Marine > Wetlands > Sediment ... | reverse complement strand
CTTGGATCGCATTCGACGTCGACGGGGCTCTATGGCCTGGGCAGCCAGTTACGGGAGATCGTGCCAGATGCCGTAACGCTGCCTCAGTACTTTGCAAGGTACGGATATCACACGCAGTCGCTGGGCAAGGTGTTTCACATCGGTCATGGGAACCATGGGGATCCGGCGTCGTTTATGGAGCCGCATTTCCATGAGAAAGTGATTGAGTATGTCGATCCGGCAAGCACGGACGGCGGCAAGCTGACGAGGGAGGAGGCGTATTTCACGAACCAGAAGCTTGGGCAAATCAAATCGTTGCCGCGAGGAGCGGCGTTTGAGTCGCCGGACGTGGACGACGAGGCGTATGCGGACGGTCGCGTGGCGGAAGAGACGATCAAGCGTCTCCGTGCGGCGAAGGAGCGACGGGAGCGTGACGGTACGCCGTTCTTCATTGCGGCCGGTTTTGCGAGGCCCCACTTGCCGTTCAGTGCGCCGAAGAAGTACTGGGACCTGTACGATCCGCAAATGCTGCCGATGCCCAAGTTCGAGGATCTTCCGTCAGGTGCTCCGGCGGTGGCGGGCAAGCGTGGTGGAGAGATCACGAACTACAAGCCGGTGCCCGAGAAGGGGGATCTGGATGACGCACTGAAGCGAAAGCTGATTCATGGATACTACGCGAGTGCGAGCTTTGTTGATGCGCAGATTGGCAAGGTGGTTGCGGAGTTGGGGCGGCTGGGTCTGGCGAAGAACACGATCGTGGTGCTTTGGGGAGACCACGGGTTTCATCTCGGGGATCTCGGGATCTGGACGAAGCACACGAACTACGAGCAGGCGAACCGCATTCCGATTCTGATTGTCGCTCCGGGGGGTGCTCGGCCGGGTTCATCAACAAGGCAACTTGCAGAGAGTGTCGATATCTATCCGACGCTGGTCGAACTGGCCGGATTGCCGGCGCCGGATGTCCCCCAACCGTTGGACGGAATCAGCCTGGTGCCGGTGTTGAAGGCTCCGGAGGCACGGGTTCGCGATCATGCGTATCATGCGTATCCCAAGCGGGTGTTGGGGCGTGCGATTCGGACGGAGCGTTATCGCCTGGTGGAGTGGAAGAGGCCCGGCGATTCGGAGGACGTGGCGGAATACGAATTGTACGACTACGAGGAGGATCCGCTGGAGACGAAGAACCTGGCGAGTAGCCAGCCGCGTGTGGTTGCAGAGTTGAAGGCGAAGTTGGCGGCGTATCCGGAGGCGGTGGGTCGGCGGAGAAATCGCTGAGGGGGTGGCCTGCATGCCGGGCCCGTTTCTGGTTCCCAAGCCGGAGCTTGGGAACCAGAACGAAGCACAATGTGCTGTGAAGTTTCGCTCGGCGAGTGGTGACCTACTCGCGTTCTCGCATGGGTTTGTAGGCCTGCTTCGTTGGGCCGAGGTAGACCTGGCGAGGGCGAATGATCCGGCTGCTGGGGTTGTCGTGTTGTTCCTTCCAGTGAGCGACCCAGCCGGGCAGGCGGCCGATAGCGAAGCAGACGGTGAACATGTTAGTAGGAATGCCCATGGCTCGAAGGATGATGCCGCTGTAGAAGTCGACGTTGGGGTAGAGCTTTCGATCGACGAAGTAGCTGTCCTTAAGTGCCAGTTCTTCGAGTTTGCGAGCGATGTCGAGGAGTGGGTCTTTGGTCTGGATTCTCTTGAAGACCCGTTCGCAAGTCTCTCGTAGGATTTTGGCTCGGGGGTCGTAATTCTTGTAGACGCGATGTCCGAAGCCGTGGAGCAAGAATCCCGATTCCTTGTCTTTGGCCATGCGAATGCAGTCTTCCGGCTCGAGGCCACCTGCGGCGATCTTCTCAAGCATATTGATGACTTCCACGTTCGCTCCGCCGTGGAGCGGTCCCCAGAGTGCGCAGACTCCGGCCGCACAGGAGGCGAACACATTGGCACGTGACGATCCAACGGTTCGGACGGTAGCGGTACTGCAGTTCTGTTCGTGATCGGCGTGGAGGATGAAGATCAGGTTCAGGGCGTCTTCGATTTCGGGATCGAGAACATAGTGTTTGTAGGGCACGGAGAACATCATGTGCAGGAAGTTCGCACAGTAGCGCAAGCCCGGATCCGGATGGATGATGGGCAGGCCGCGGGATCGACGATAGGAGAAAGCGGCGATGGTTCGTACTTTACTGATGAGTCGAGCGGCCGCGAGCGTGAACTGTTCGGTGTCCTCGACGGTGAGGAACTCTTGATGGTAGCAGGCAAGGTTGCTGAGCATGGCCGAGAGGATGGCCATGGGCGGCGCGTCGACAGGGATATGCTGAAACTGGTGTCGGAGACCTTCGTGGAGAAGTTGGTTGTCTGAAAGGTGTTCACTGAAGTCGGAGAGTTCTTCGCGATTGGGCAGGTGGCCGAAGATGAGCAGCCAGGCGATTTCCACGAAGTTGGGTCGATGGACTAGATCTTCGATGGGTATGCCGCGATAGCGGAGGATGCCCTTATCGCCGTCGATGTAAGTGATCTCGCTGCGGCAGAGAGCGGTATTGGCGAGTGAGCGATCAAGTGTGGTTGCCCCGGTCTTGGCACGGAGGGAACTGATGTCGATGGCGAGTTCGCCCTCGACACTTTGTTCGACGGGCAGCTCGATTTCGTGTCCTTCGAAGGTCAGTTTGGCCGTTCGGTCCATTTCTTATCTCCTTTGGTCTACCGGCATCGTCCTTCCGAAAGGAGGGACACAACGGCAGCGGAATTGGCAAGGATATGCTGTCCAGTCGTGAGGGGCTATGGAAAGCACGCTCACCGTGATGGCAGCTAAGGGGATATTCGGCCCACTAAATTGCGCGGCGACAATTTTGTTGCGCGAGTCGAACCAGGAATCCGGTCAGCTCACACGGGAATCGTCTTTGCGGGGCCGAAAGACGACTTCTCGGTCTCTCCCGCAGAATCCTGGGGGGGGATGCAACCCCGCCCGGCAAAGCGAGAAGTCATCTGCCAGTCGGTAATAAGGATAGCGAAAACCGTGAAAAATACAAGTGCGGGTGTTTGTCCCATGGGGGGCAATGAGGAATAGCAGTGCTCGCTTGCTTGGTATTCGTTAGCGTTCTCGTTTTGGACGATAGAGGTCGGTGGCCGTGCCGAGATAGACTTCGGCGGCAACGCCAAGCGTTTCGGTCAGGGTTGGGTGGGGATGGATGGAATCAGTCAGGTCGCGGACGGCGGCACCCATCTCGATTGCCAGGACTGCCTCACCGATAAGGTCGCCCGCTCCAGGGCCGACGATGCCGCAACCGACGACGCGTTCGGTCTTCGGATCGATAAGCCATTTGGTGAAACCTTCGGTACGTCCGACCGCTTGGGCTCGTCCGCTGGCCGCCCAGGGAAAGACGGCCGTTTTGACTTCGATCTTCTTGGACTTGGCTTCATTTTCGGTGAGGCCCGCCCAGGCAATTTCTGGGTCCGTAAACACCACTGCCGGGATCGCACGAGGCGCGAACTCGGCAGGTTCTCCCGCGAGCACTTCGACGGCGACCTTTCCTTCGTGGGCGGCCTTATGGGCAAGCATGGGTTCTCCGGCGATGTCACCAATGGCAAGTATGCTCGGTTCGGCTGTGCGTTGTTTCGAGTCGACAACGACGAAGCCCTTGTCGTCGATCTGGACCTTGGTGTTCTCGAGTCCGAGTCCGGCACTGTTGGGACGCCGGCCGACTGAAATAAGCACGCGGCTGAATCGGTGGACCTTCTGTTCGAGGTCACCCTCAAAGGTCACTTCGACGGAGTCGCCCTTGTCGGCCATGGAGACGACCTTGGTTTTCAGCCAGATCGATTCGAACTGTCCGGAGAGTCGCTTGGCAAGCGGTTTGACGAGGTCGCGATCGGCACCAGGAAGGAGACCATCGAGGAGCTCGACGACAGAAACGCGGCTGCCGAGAGCGGCGTAGACGGTTCCCATCTCGAGCCCAATGTATCCGCCGCCGACGACGAGCAGGGACTCGGGGATGTCGGGGAGTGCCAGCGCGCCGGTGGAATCCATGACACGATTGGAACCGATGTCGAAGGCCGGGATCTTGGTGGGGCTGGACCCAGTGGCAAGGATGCAGTGTTCGAACGTGAGCCGATCGTCTTCGAGTGGCTTGTCGCCGATGCCTTCCAGTTTGAGCGTACTTGAGTCCTCGAAGGTCGCCCGGGCCTGGATGACGTTGACCTTGCGTTTCTTAGCCAGTTGACCGAGCCCACCGGTAAGGGTCGAGATGACCTTGTCTTTGCGTTTGCGGATTTTGTCGAGATCGATACCAGGCTTGCCGAAGGTGACGCCCCACTCGGCCAGATGCTCCGCTTCGGCCATGGCCTTGGCGACATGGAGCAGGGCCTTGGAGGGGATGCAGCCTCGCAGGAGGCAAACGCCTCCGAGCCGCTTTTCGACATCGACGACCGTCACCTCCATGCCGAGATCGGCTGCGAGAAATGCTGCGGCATAACCACCGGGGCCACCACCAAGTACTACCAGTTTCGTTTGCATCGTCTATCCGTGTTGTTTGTCAGATTGAAGTTCGTGAATACCTAACCGGTGATCAACAGTTTCGCGGGTGTTTCCAGATAGTCGATGACCTGGTTGAGGAATCGGGCGGCCGCGGCACCATCGACGAGTCGATGATCGTAGGAGAGGCTGAGGGGCATCATGAACCGAGGCTCGATATTTCCATCGCGTACGACAGGCATCCAGCGGGAGCGGCCCAACAGGAGAATTGCGACCTCGGGATGATTGATCACGGGGGTGCTGTAGGTTCCGCCGACTGCTCCGAGGTTGCTGATGGTGAACGTGCCGCCGCGGAGATCTTCGATGCCGAAGCTCACGTCGCGAGCTTTGCCAGCGAGTTGGGTCAACTCACCGGCAACCTGCCCGATCGTCATGCGGTCGACGCCTCGCATGACGGGTACTACGAGGCCACGGGACGTATCGACAGCGATGCCGAGGTTGACGTACTCCTTGTAGACGACCTGTTCGTTCTCGTCGTCGAGCGAGGCGTTGAGTACGGGGTGTTGGCGGAGGGACGCGGCGACGGCCTTCATGACGAAGGGCATAGTCGTCAGTTTGATATCCTCCCCCAGGTATCCCTTGGGGATGCTCTTTCGCATCTGTTCGAGGACAGTGATGTCGGCATCGTCGAAGTTGGTGACATGGGGGGCCGTGGTCTTCGACTTCACCATCTGGGCGGCGATGGTTCGCCGGATCTTGGACATCTTCTCGACGCGGACGCTTCCCCAGTTATCGCTGCCGGGGGTGCCTGGCGGGACGACGGGTTGACCGATGGGAGCAGCAGGCATCGCGGCGGCTCTCGGTCCGGACCCAGCCGCGTGAACATCTTCGACGGTGATCCGTCCGCGGGATCCGGAACCGACAACGCGTGTCAGGTCGACGTTCAACTCGCGAGCCAAGCGTCGGGCAGCAGGTCCCGCGGGGATTGGACCTCCGGCGGGTGGAGCTGCGGGTAATGGAGCCGGCTCGGGTGTTGGCGTTGGTTTGGCCGGTACCTTCTCTTCAACAGCCGGTTTCTCGGCAGGCTCTTCGTCCGGGGCAGATTCCTCGGGTTCAGCGTCTCCATCGACAGTCAGCAGGACTTGGCCTACCGAGACGGAATCGCCTTTCTTGACGTGGATCTTCTCGATCTTGCCAGCGTGGGGGCAGGGCACTTCGATGACGGCTTTGTCGGTTTCCAGTTCGACAACGCCTTGGTTGCCCTCAATGACCTCGCCCTCGCGGACGAGGACGTTGACGATATCGCCGGATTCGATGTTTTCGCCCAGTTCGGGCAGTTTGAATTCAATACTCATAATAGGTATGTGTTGGGCATTCGTTGTTGAAGAAGTGAAGGTCGCTGAGAACCTGCACGCGGTGAAGTTCGAAATCCTAATGTCGAAATACAAAACAAACCAGAAATTCGAATTTCAAATGTCGCAAACACTTCCCGCGTTCTGCTGGTTCTGTTTCAGGCCTGTTGCCACGTTCTTGGTCATTAACTCTTTCGGCAATTCGAATTTGGATTGAGGGCTTTTCCGCTTGGAGGTACTAGACTTCGACCTGGTTGGGTTTGTCGGGGTCGAGGCCGAGTTTCTGGATGGCGGCGGACAGTTTTTCCTGGGGGTACTTGCCTTGAGCAGCCAGCTCGGTGAGGGCTGCGAGGACGACGTTTTCGGCGTCGACCTCGAAGAAGCGTCGGAGTTCCTTTCGGGCTTCACTGCGTCCGAAGCCGTCGGTGCCAAGGACGGCGTAGGGAGCAGGGAGCCAACGAGCGAGTGACAGGGGTACCGCTTTGACGTAGTCGCTGGCGGCGATGATGGGGCCGCCGTCGTGGTCTACGGCCTGGCTGACAAAAGGTCGCCGACTTTCGCCGGGATGGAGTCGGTTCCAACGTTCGCAGGCGTTTCCTTCATCGTAGAGCGCCTTGTAACTGGTCACGCTGTAGACGGTGCTCGACACACCGAATTGCTGCTCGAGGATGTCTTGGGCACGTAGGACTTCTCGGAGGATGGCCCCGGAGCCAAACAACTGGACCTTGGGCGACTTCTGGCCGAGGTCGCGTGAGGAGAGTTGGTAGATGCCACGGCAGATGGCGTCGGAGACGTTTCGGCCGGACACATCCTGATGCATCGGCAGGGGCGGCATCTCGTAGTTCTCATTCATCAACGTGATGTAGTAGAAGATGTCTTCTTCTTCGAAGAACATGCGACGGATGCCGTCGAGCACGATGGCGGCCATTTCATAGGCGAAGCAGGGGTCGTAGGCCTGAAGGGTCGGATAGGCGAGGGAGTAGAGGTGGCTGTTGCCGTCCTGGTGCTGAAGTCCTTCGCCGGCGAGGGTGGTGCGTCCGGCAGTGCCTCCGAGGAGGAAGCCACGGCAACGCATGTCGCTGGCGGCCCAGATGAGGTCGCCCACGCGTTGCAGCCCAAACATGGAGTAGTAGATGAAGAAGGGAATCATATTGATTCCGTGGCTCGAATGGGCGGTTGCCGCGGCGATGAACGAGGCCATCGAACCTGCCTCGGTGATGCCTTCTTCGAGAATCTGCCCGTTCTTCGCCTCGTGGTAATAGAGGACGGTATCGGAATCGACGGGCTCGTAGAGTTGGCCGCTGTGGGCGTAGATGCCGAACTGTCGGAACATGGCCTCCATGCCGAAGGTCCGGGCTTCGTCGGGCACAATCGGGACGATGTATTTGCCTAGAGACTTGTCGCGCAGAAGACGATTGAGAAGTCTTACGAAGGCCATGGTTGACGACACTTCGCGTCCGTCGCTACCGGCGAAGAACTCGGCGAAGTCCTCCCACTTGGGCGGCTTGAGCTTAACGAGCGACTTGCGACGGCTTGGAACATAACCACCCAGGGCTTCGCGTCGCTCCTGGAGGTACTTCATCTCCGGGCTGTCTTCCGGTGGGCGATAGAACGGTGCCTCTGCTACTTCTTCTTCGGAGATAGGAATGTCGAATCGTTCGCGGAAGTGGTGGAGTTCGGCCTCGTTGAGTTTCTTCTGTTGGTGGGTGATGTTTCGACCTTCACCGGCTTCTCCCAGCCCGTAGCCCTTGACGGTTTTGGCGAGGATCACGGTGGGTGCGCCCTCGTGTTCACAGGCGGCCTTATAGGCTGCGTAAACCTTGAGCGGGTCGTGGCCGCCGCGTTTGAGTCGCCAGATCTGTTCGTCGGTCAAGTCGGCGACGAGTGATTCGAGCCAGGGGTCGGTACCGAAGAAGTGTTTGCGGATATAACCCCCCGATTCGACCGTGTACTTCTGATACTGTCCGTCGACGACTTCGTCCATGCGACGGGTAAGAATGCCGTCGGCATCTTGTTCGAGTAGCGGATCCCAGTCGGATCCCCAAACCACTTTGATCACGTTCCAGCCGGCGCCACGGAAGGCCCCTTCCAGCTCCTGGATGATTTTCCCGTTGCCGCGCACGGGGCCGTCCAGTCGCTGCAGGTTGCAGTTGATGACGAAGATCAAGTTGTTGAGGCGTTCGCGAGCTGCCAGGTTAATTGCCCCAAGGGTCTCAGGTTCGTCGCATTCGCCATCCCCCAGGAAAGCCCAGACGCGACTGTTGGCGGCTTCGGGAACGATGCCGCGATCGGCGAGGTAGTGGTTGAATCGAGCCTGGTAGATGGCCATGATCGGTCCGAGGCCCATGGACACGGTGGGGAATTCCCAGAAGCTGGGCATCAACCAGGGATGTGGATAGGAAGAAAGGCCGCCACCTGGAGCCAATTCGCGACGGAAGTTGACGAGTTGGTCTTCGGTAATTCGACCTTCGAGGAAGGCTCGGGCGTAAATGCCGGGCGTGATATGTCCCTGGAAGAAGATCTGGTCGGGCGGTTGCTTCCCCTGTTTACCTCGGAAGAAGTGATTGAAGGCCACCTCGTAAAGTGTGGCGGAAGAAGCGTACGAGGAGATGTGACCGCCAATGCCGGCGCTCTCGCGGTTCGCGCGAACGACCATCGCCATGGCATTCCAACGGATGAGGCTCTTGATGCGCCGCTCCATGGCTCGATCGCCTGGGTATTCGGGCTGCTTGTCGGGCGTGATGGTATTTACGTACGGAGTCCGGGCGCTGGAGACGAAGCGGACGCCCCTGTTGAACGCCCTTCGCTTGAGGCGTTCGAGCAGATAGGCTGCCCGTTCGGGGCCGGTACTCTGGACCACATACTCCAACGCCTCAAGCCACTCCTCAGTCTCTTGGGGATCGAAGTCGTCAGCGAGGTGTTCGAGCACTCCCTCAGGCAAGACGCCCTTGGGCACATTCTTCGCTTTCTTGTTCATTTTCTACTACTGCGATAGGGCAATGGTTGCCGTTTCCGGATAGGACCGGGCTATGGGCAAACCCATATACATAAGTCTTACCCGCGTCTGCTGTCCAGCCATTGGACGGCCGTTCACGGGCGACCCAAACGTTTTCGGGTAATCAAAACAGAATCATAGACTGCGGCTGGGGCGTGTCAAACGAAGGCCCATGCTGCTTCGGTATCCACCGTCGGAAGAGGCGTTGAAGGCAGAGGAATCGAGCGAACGCCGGCCGCCAGGAGCGGGGTGTGGGCCTGCTGGGACACTCCTGCGAATCGACACGTCAAACCCTCTTTCAGCGGGGTTTGCTATCCGAAGAAGGCAGCGACGCCAGCAAATTCAAGACTTCCTGACGAAGTTGGGGAGAAGCACGGCTGGCTGCCATGCGGTAGTAGGTCCGCGCGACGTTCAACTTTCCATCGGCCTGGGCGTGACGACCTCGCTCCAGGAACCGCTGCGCTTGGACATCCTGTTCAGACGCTTCGGCCTCTCGCAGTCGCTTGGCCTCTTCGACACCCATCACGGGTCGGCTGGCCGAACTGTCCCCGGTCATCGCGAACCGCTCCTCGTCTGCGTCCAGTGTCTGAGGGGCTGTTGAGGCTGGCCCAGCGAGGTGAAACCCTTCGTCTTCCCTTTCAGGTAAACGGGCTTGATCCACCTCCGCCTCGGAGAGCGGCTTGTCTCTTGATACGTTCTGCAGTGCCTGCAAGACCCCTGGATGGCCCGAGACGGGGCCGGGCGGAACGTAGGCGGCCGAGGGAATCATGGGCTGAACGGGCGCAGGAACTGCGACCATCGGGTAGCCCCCGACGATCGGCACGTAGCCCATCACGAAGGGTGAGACGGAGGTATCCATGATCATCCCGGTCCCACCGTTGGGCACGGTTACTGACGGTGTGACGCTCGTAAACGACCGGCGCGATCCCTGGGAAAAATTGCCGAGGAAGCCACCGTTGATGCCGCCACCATTGAACCCGAACCCAACGTTGGCGCCGGCGGAAGGGCTGAATCCGCCAAACGGCGGTGCAGCGTTGTTGGGGTTTCCTGGAGGACCGAACTGGAAAAACCAGTTCTTTCCTTGGGCGCCCCAACTCGTCCCCATGTGTTCATAGAAACTGTCGCTGACGGCGGTGTGGGGCGAGCTGACAGTAACCTGCTGTTGAGCAATCGCCGGATGGAAAGAGAGCCCTGCCAATACAGCGAAAGCTGTCGTGAGAAGAGCCGATCTTGGCCACATGGTCTTGCCCTCCGATACCTTGGCTGGTAGTACGTTGATTCTACCGGCCTTTGGAGGGGTGGGCAAGCGAATGGGGGATGGGGCTTACGAGGCTAATTTCGAAGCTCGTCGCAGTAGCCGGCGACCATGTCAGTCAGCCAGACCCGCGTCTCTGATTGGTGCTCGAAGTGACTCGATACGATGTCCTTGCCTCGAACGGTCTGCTGCCATCTGGCGTAGCTGGGAGATGACGATTCCGGCCGGACGGTCTCCACCGCAACGAGTTCCTGAGTCTCGGACATCATAGTGCTCCCAGCAGGCCGTGTGGGCCAGCCTGTTTTGCTACGCCGGATCAATTGCCACACGCAGGGCGGGCGCTGAACCTAACGATCTACTAACATGTAGCTCGTCCAGAGGGAATTTCCACGTATTCAGCCGTGAAAACCTCGCAGCAGGCCCCAACTCGAAAGGCGCAGTCCGTACATTTGACTTGAGCCGTCATTCAATTCCGGTGTGGCATTCAAGATGAGAGGTACGATCGAGCCAGCCGGTGCTTTTGGGTTCCCTAAAAACTATTCGGGCCGCGGCGGGGAGCTGCCGCGGCCCGAATCACCTCAGAGGGAAGAGAAGGATTTGGATTGGCGTCAGACGCCAACGTTGTTGTTAGTCTTGAACCGGATGACCAAGTCCTTCAGGGTAGAAGCTTGGGCCCCCAGTTGTTCGCTGCTGGAGGCCATCTCCTCGCTTCCAGCGGCCGTCTGCTCGGTCACCTCGGCGATCCCGTGGATGGCTTCGCCGACCTGAGTGGCATTGGAGGCCTGCTCGATGGTCGTGCTGGCGATCTCGGAGATTTTGGCGACAGTAGTCTGGACACCGTTGATGATCTCCTTGAGGGCGTCGCCGGTCTCATCACTGAGTTGGGCACCTTCCAGGACGCGATTGCTCGATTCCTTGATAAGTCCGGTGATCTCACCGGCGGCCTGGTTCGAGCGTTCTGCCAGTTTGCGGACCTCGTCAGCAACGACGGCGAAGCCCATGCCATGCTCGCCGGCTCGGGCGGCCTCGATGGCTGCGTTGAGTGCGAGCAGATTTGTCTGGCTGGCGATCTCTGAAATCACCTGGATGATCTCAGAGATCGCCAGCCAGA
>Ga0272443_10006804_pt1 | contig 11145 bp, 8 predicted proteins | sample SSMAcet12_FD_193581 | JGI IMG/M metagenome (GOLD analysis project Ga0272443, IMG submission 193581) | Marine sediment archaeal communities from Little Sippewissett salt marsh, Falmouth, MA, United States - SSM-Acet-12 | ecosystem: Environmental > Aquatic > Marine > Wetlands > Sediment ... | reverse complement strand
AACGACCTGCGAGGGTCTCTTCACACCTGTTGCATAATAGGCAACCTCCGGGTCAGGTTTTCTGGCCCATTTCATGTTACCCAGTGGCAATAGGGCCAAGTGTTCGCCGATTCGAACCACAACCTCATTTCGTTCATCACTCACCTCCTCCACGAGACCCTGGACGACAGAACCTGCTTCAGGGGGTAGTGACGTAAATTCTTCAATTTTTTCTTTATTAAAAACAAGGGCCTCAGCCGATGACAAATGCCGCACAGGGCCCCTGAACCCTTCCCTTTTGTCCATCTCAAGCAGACCCTTTTCTACGGCTTCACTTGCTGCCCGTTGCAGTTTAAGATTCAGGGTTGTAAAAACTTTTAGGCCCCCTCGGTACAACAGATCCCGTCCGTATTTAGCCAATAGATATCGGCGCACATGCTCGCTAAAATATGGCGCCTTTGCAAACGTATTTTCAGTAGTGGTTTGTATGTTAAGCGGGGTTTCCAATGCATCAATGACTTGTTCGCGCGTTATGTAACCTTCCTCGTACATACGCTCAAGCACATACTTCTGCCTCGCCTTGGCACGATCAAAATTCAGCACAGGCGAGTATCGGGAAGGTGCCTGGGGAAGTCCTGCCAGAATGGCAGACTCTGCAAGAGCCAGATCTTTCCCGGGTTTGTTGAAATAAGTGCGGGCAGCTGCTTCTACACCATAAGCCCCTTTTCCCAAATAAATCTGGTTCAAATAAAGAAAAAGAATCCTTTTTTTTGAGAAGTTCTTTTCAATTTGCAGTGAAAGAATCGCTTCTCTTGCCTTTCTTCGGTATGTTCGTTCTGTGTTTTTGAGCAGTAAGGATCTCGTCACTTGTTGGGTTATGGTACTTCCGCCCTGCTCTATTTTCCGCGCAGCCAAATTCTTGAATAGGGCCCGTATGATACCGAGGATATCAACCCCTTCATGCACAAAAAACCGCGCATCCTCGGCAGCCACAAACGCTTGAATCAGATGCGGCGGTAATTCGTCAAGGGGAACAACAATCCGCTTTTCCTCCCAAAATCGCCCAATCACCTCACCGTCATCACTGAAGACCTCCGTGATGATAGAAGGTCTATATTCTTTCAGTGAGCCTATATAAGGCAGGTTGCTGGACCACATATACCAAAAATAGGCACCGATACAAGCGCCAGCAAGGAGGATCACCAGAAAAAATCCAAATGTAAATTTCAAAAATCGCTTCACTACAGGTCTCTCCAAATCTGAGCGTTAGTCAAGAATGTTGGTAGACAGGACAAACCCGCTAATGGGCGGGAAGATTAATCGTGTAGCTTATGTCGATCCTGTCAGAATTATCTTCGATCAAGGGTTCTGTATTGTATCGCCTCCGCCACATGGACGGCCTTAATATCGGGGCTCTCTTCAAGGTCAGCAATAGTCCTGCCGATTTTCAATATCCTGGCATGCGCCCTGGCACTTAAACCGAATTTATCCATGGCCTTTTCCAGTAGTGCACCGGATGCTCCATCTATTTTACAAAATTGTTTGATCTGACGGCTATTCATACCGGCGTTGGCATAAATATCAGTCTCTCTGAATCGTTTGTGCTGTCGGTCTCTTGCATTCAAGACCCGTGCCAAAATTTCGGCCGACGACCCATTAGCGGTATTTGCAGATAAATCCTTATAGGGGACCGATGGCACTTCCAAATGAAGGTCTATTCGATCCATCAAGGGGCCGGATATTTTTGCACGATACCGTCTGATCTGGATAAAAGAACAAGTGCATTCCCGTTTGGAATCACCAAAAAAGCCGCACGGGCATGGGTTCATGGCGGCTACCAGCATAAAATTTGCGGGATAAGTAACAGTCGAGTTTGCCCGGGCGATGGTCACACGCCCATCTTCCATGGGCTGTCTCAGGACTTCGAGTACGTTTTTTTTGAATTCGGGTAATTCATCCAGAAAGAGGACACCGTTATGTGACAGGCTCACTTCTCCGGGTTTCGGGTTCTGTCCGCCGCCGATAAGACCCGCATCAGATATGGTATGATGAGGGGATCGAAAAGGGCGCATCGTGACAAGTCCCATCCCTTTGGGCATTAACCCCATCACACTATATATCTTGGATGTGTCAAGCGACTCTTCAAACGTAAGATCTGGAAGCACAGTGGATATGCGTTTTGCCAGCATGGTCTTCCCTGAACCTGGCGGCCCAATCATGATCAGGTTGTGTCCCCCTGCAGCAGAGATCTCTATGGCTCTTTTTGCGTTCTCCTGGCCGCGAACATCCTTGAAGTCTACTTGTGAATCGGGGACCTGAAAGAGTTTATCGGTATCGACCTCAAAAGGATCGACATGAGACATGCCCGTCAAAACACCCACAACCTGCGACAATGTGTGAACAGGATAAATATCGATTCCCCTAACAACCCCTGCCTCTGCTGCATTTTCAACCGGAAGAACGATCCCTTTAAGAGACAATTCTTTTGCAGCAATAGCCATGGGCAGGACACCCTTAACCGGCCTAAGCAACCCATCAAGTGCCAGTTCGCCAAGGAATAGCGTGTTTGCATAGGTGGATCTGTCCACTAAGCCTGTTGCAGCAAGAATCCCCAAAGCCATGGGAAGATCAAATGCAGACCCTTCCTTTTTAATATCAGCTGGTGCCAGATTTACAGTAATCCGGTCGGAGGGAAAATGATACCCTGAATTTTTAATGGCCGCTTTGACCCTCTCTTTGCTTTCACGAACGGCACCCTCGGGCAAACCCACCGTGGAAAAAGAAGGCAGGCCTTGTGCAATGTCGACTTCAACCTCCACGACATAGGCATCAATTCCAATGACAGCGCTGCTAAGGATTTTGGCTAACATATTGAAACAGCTAATATTTATAAACCGTCTTCAATCAAAAAAACCGTTTTGATTTTTAAAGTATCCCAACGGCGCCCCGCATCGCTAAAGGGTATTTCCAAGACCTGTGTTGATACAGACAGCGTTTGCTAGGGTCGGATGCGTTTTAATTTTCGACGGTATATCTATTTGAAATTTACCCCTTTACATATAGCATTTTGATGTTTATATAGTAAAGTTTATTGTTGTTGGCGTCATATTTTTCAGATAATGGTCCTATTACAATTAAGCGGTCGTCTCTGATAGACGCTGTTTATGTCAGTTCTCAATTAATATGAGGTGAATAAAGTGGCAAGAATTACAGTGGAAGACTGCCTTGAAAAAATAAATACCCGTTTTGAATTAGTGCATTTAGCTGCCGCACGGGTACGTCAGTTGCGGAAAGGGGCAGAACCGTTAGTGGTTTGTAAGAACAAAGACATCGTCGTCTCGCTCAGGGAAATCGCTGCAGAAAAGGTTTTTATTGCGGATAAGGAAGATACTGATTCCTTACAGGACCCCATGGAAACGCCGGTGGAAGATTTGCTTCCAGAGCAGATTGACACAGGATCTCAAGATATTGAAAAAGAGGACCAGGAAGAGATCCCTGAGGAAAAGTAAAGATGCGCAAGAGAGACTACTATGAAGTCTTAGGTGTTTCACGGGACGCGGGAGACGCCGAAATCAAGAGGGCTTATCGGCAACTGGCTTTAAAGTACCATCCTGACCGAAACCATGGAGACAAAGAAGCCGAGGATAAATTTAAGGAGGCTGCCGAAGCCTATGAAGTCCTGCACGACGGGGAAAAAAGACAAATCTACGATCAGTTTGGTCATGAAGGCCTCGAAGGAAGGGGCTTCAGAGGATTTAGTGGGTTTGATGATATTTTTTCGAGTTTCGGGGATATTTTTGAAGGTTTTTTTGGGTTTGGCTCGCAAAGAGGCGGGAGATCCCGGGGCGGGCAGGGTAAAAGCCTGCGATACGACCTGGAACTGAGTTTAGAAGAGGCCTTTTATGGCAAAGAAGAGAACATCCGTTTTGACCGAATGGAGAGTTGTCAGACATGCGACGGGTCAGGTCTGAGCCCGGGAAGTGAGGCTCAGATCTGTACAACGTGCCAGGGTAGAGGTCAGGTGATTCGATCCCAGGGGTTTTTTCAGATTAGTACAACCTGTCCGGCTTGTCATGGTGAAGGGCGAATTATCACCGATCCGTGCGGAGATTGTAGGGGAACTGGAAAGGTCAGGTCGGAAAGGAGCATCAGCGTAAAAGTTCCATCAGGAGTGGATACCGGCTCCCAATTAAGATTGAGGGGAGAGGGTGAGCCCGGAGAATATGGAGGACCGCCGGGTGATCTTTTCGTCGTTATCCATGTTAAGGAACATGGTTTTTTCGAAAGACAAGGAGATGACCTCATCTGTCAGGTCCCTATCTCATTTGTTCAAGCGGCATTGGGTGATACCTTTATGATTCCAATGATCGGTGAGGAGGAAGAGCATGAATTGCACATCCGCCCTGGAACACAGCCCGGTGATGTGCTAAAGATACCCGGAAAAGGGATGCCAAGACTGCAGGGATATCACCGAAGAGGAGATGTCTATATAAAGGTCCACGTAAAAGTACCCAAAAAACTGAACCAACGTCAGCGGGAATTGCTTGAAGCATTCGCCGATACAGAAGGTTTAGCTGTGTCCGGTAAAAAAAGGAAAGGGAAATATCTGTGGGAAAAACTAAAAAAATAATGGTGGAAAAAACAACATAAACTTTTGTTTCTATTGCTTTACAATAGTTTTAGGAGATGATAATTTACAAAATTAATAATTTTGTTTTATACACAAGCCGTTTTTCACCTTTTGAGGGGAAAAGGCCTTTTTAAGCGTTCATATATTTCAATACAGAAACACAGGTTGGAGCCATGTTAAGTAAAAAGAAACAAGAATATTACAAGAATTTATTGACCCAAAGACTCAATGAACTTTTGGAAGACGCCAACAAGACGCTCAGTTTAATGACTGATCAGAATCAAAATTTTCCTGATCCCACAGATCGGGCATCCATGGAATCGGAAAGAAATTTTGAGCTCAGGATTCGAGACAGGGAAAGAAAACTCATATCAAAAATCAAGGATGCCTTGGTCCGTATCGAGGCGGGAACCTTCGGCATTTGTGAGGAATGCGGTGAAAACATCTCGGATGAAAGGCTAAAGGCCAGACCCGTCACCACCCTGTGCATTGATTGCAAGAAAAAACAAGAAAATCAGGAAAAACTCAAGGGGTTATAGTCAATCCGCTGCAGGCGGAATCTCCTACTTCATTGCTGTGATCCAGCCGGCGCAGATGGAATGCCCGGCTTTTTTTGTTTATGGTCAAAAAACAAAAGACAAAACATAAATCAAAAAAACATCCGATGAAAGAATCTGTGGAGGTGATAACAACCCATATTAACGCAGATTTTGACGCACTGGCATCATTGGTTGCTGCAAGCAAACTCTACCCGGAAGCACGTCTTGTGTTTCCGGGGTCTCAGGAAAAAAACCTCCGAAATTTTTTCCTTCATTCCACATCCTATCTCTTCAATTTCTCAAAAATAAAACAAATTAAATTTGACCGGGTTAAGAGGCTGATCCTTGTAGACACCCGGCAGAAGAGTCGGATCGGTAAATTTGCGGAGCTGGTTGAAAGGGATGATGTGGAGATACATATCTATGACCACCACCCCGATTCTGAAGATGATATCGCGGGTGATATGGAGATTATCCGAAAAACCGGCTCCACAACCGCCCTGCTCACGCGTCTGATCAGGGAAAAAAATATTTCCATTTCCCCCGATGAAGCGACTGTTATGTGTTTAGGGATCCATGAGGATACAGGGTCCTTCACGTTTTCTTCCACGACTGTTGAAGACTATGAGGCGGCCGCATGGCTTACAGAACAGGGGGCGAATCATAATATCATCGCTGATATGCTTACCAGAGAACTGACAGCTGAACAGGTCTGGTTGCTCAATGATCTTACTCAATCGGCCACAAAACGGGTGATCAATGGCGTGGAAGTGGTTTTTGCGAAAGTTATTAGAGACGAATATATAGGAGACTTTGCCGTCCTCGTTCACAAATTCATGGAGATGGAAAATCTAAATATTGTTTTCGCCCTGGCCCAGATGGAGAGCAGGATCTACCTTGTGGCACGCAGCCGGATAAAAGAAGTCAATGTGGCCGAGATAGCATTTGCCCTTGGTGGTGGAGGACATCCACAGGCAGCGTCCGCCACCATAAAGGATCGGACCCTGATTCAGGTCGAAAGGTCTTTACAGGCCCTTTTGCGAAGCCGAATAGATCCAAAGAAAAAGGCCATGGATATGATGTCTTCCCCTGTCATTCACATCTCTCCCATGGAAAGCGTCAAAAAGGCTGCCGATATGATGACCCGATATAACATCAATGTTCTGCTGGTCCTGGACGATGCAGATGTTTTAAAAGGTTATATTACACGACAAGTCGTAGAAAAAGCGGTGTTTTTTGGGCTCAAAGACCTCAAGGTCAAGGAATATATGAATATTGAATATTCTTCTGTCAGCCCGAACGCTTCTCTTCAGGAAGTCCAGGAATTAGTCATCAGAGACAAATTGAGGATTCTACCCGTTTTAGACAATGGGAAAGTTTTTGGCGTGATCACCCGAACAGATCTTCTTAATACCCTGGTCGGCGATCCCCTGATCCCGGAATTCCTCTATGAATCCATAGATACGTCTCAATTTATGAGAAAAAAAAATATGTCCGCTCTGCTAAAGGAACGGCTGCCGAGAAAGATCATTCGTGTCCTGAAAGACATTGGGCACGTGGCTGACATAATCGGATACAATGCATACCTGGTTGGTGGACTTGTAAGGGATGTATTCCTGAAACATGACAATCTGGATGTAGACATTGTGATTGAAGGCGACGGCATTGAATTCGCACACGAGTTTGCAGAGCATTATGACGCACGAGTGAGGAGCCACCGGAAGTTCGGCACTGCTGTCCTTATTTTTCCTGATGGTTTCAAGGTGGATGTGGCCACTGCCAGGATGGAGTACTACAAATCACCGGGAGCGCCGCCCAACGTGGAAACAAGCTCTTTAAAATTGGACCTTTACAGACGTGATTTCACAATTAATACCCTCGCAATCAACCTAAACAAGCGGCTTTACGGGACATTAATCGACTATTTTGGGGGGCAAAGAGATATCAAGGAAAAGGTCCTACGAGTTCTTCATAACCTGAGTTTTGTTGAGGATCCCACACGGGTGCTCCGAGCGATCCGATTTGAACAGCGATTCGGTTTTAAGATCGGAAAGCTTACCCTCGCCTTGATTAAGAATGCAGTGAAAATCAATTGTTTCAAAGAGCTTTCCGGCAGGAGGCTCTTTCTGGAACTCAAACTCATCCTAAAAGAGCCCGACCCGATCAAGGCTATCGAGCGGATGAATGACCTTCATTTGCTTCCGTTCGTCTTCCCTGAAGTAAAACTCACCCGGGGCGTTAAAGATCTGCTGGAAGAAGTGAAAAAGGTCATCGTCTGGTACAACCTGCTTTATCTGGAGGAACCCGTTGAACCTTGGAAGGTTTATTGGCACGGTCTTACGTCGCCTTTTGACAAAAAAACCCTTAACGCGCTTGCTGATAGGATGGGAATGGTTGGATTGGAAAATCGCAAAATTATCTCCCAAAGGATAGCAGCAAACGACATGCTGGACATTTTATTTAAATTTGATGGGGACAATTATCATTTGTATACATTGCTTCACCCGTATGATACAGAGACATTACTTTACCTCATGGCAAAAACTGGCAGTGAAAAAATTAGAAGATTGATTTCGACCTATTTTACAAACCTCAAAGGAACAGAAATTCAACTCAAGGGAAAAGATCTGTTGAAAATGGGGTTTTCACCTGGACCGTTTTTCAAGGAGGTATTTGATCGTCTGCTGGAGGCCCGGCTGAATGATTTGGTAAAAACAAAGGAAGATGAAATAAAATTTGTGGAGGAAGCATTCGGGCATTAAGAGCAAAGGTCAATCCGCTGCCAAAGAAACCATGGCGGAGGTGAGAGAGGCGGTAAAAATCTGAAAAATGGATTATGAAGTTAAACTGGAAATTTTCGAAGGCCCGCTGGACCTGTTACTTCACCTTATCAACAAGAATGAGGTTGATATCTTCGACATACCCATAGCTACGATCACCGATCAGTACCTCGGATATCTTGAGTTGATGAAGACCCTTAACATCAATGTGGCGGGTGATTTTCTGGTAATGGCCTCTACATTGATTCACATAAAATCAAAAATGCTGCTGCCAGATTCACACGAAGAGGATGATGAGGAAGACCCTCGTAACGAGATTATGCGGCCGCTTCTCGAGTACATCCAATTTAAAGAAATCGCCGAAGCTTTTTCTGAAAGGGAAATCCTGGACCGGGATGTCTTTGCCCGTACGATAGCCCCTTATTTAGCGGATGGGGTAACCGCTGAAGAACCGGAATTGGATGTGAGTCTGTTTCAATTAATAGATGCCTTCAAGCGAATAGTTGATCAAAGACTGCCCGGTGCCAAACTTACCGTCCAGCCTGAACAGTGGTCAGTAAAAGACAAAACCGAATCGATTATAGCTCAACTCAAAGAAAAGGGGGCAATGTTTTTTCGTGAAATCTTCAGTGAAGATCGAACGGTTTCAGAATTTGTTGTTACCTTTCTGGCACTTTTGGAACTGGTTCACACCGGTCTAGTGAGGGTGTTTCAACCCTCATCAGAAGGTGACATTCGATTAATCCCCTCTTTTGATGAAGAGGGTGGAAACGGTAATGGATTACAATCACATGAGTAAATCGATGAAATTGATTATAGAAGCCTTACTATTTGCATCAGACAGGCCACTTAATGTTCGTGAGATCCATGCCTGTTTACCAGATGAGACCGGATCAAAAATTACCCAGGTGTTACATGAGCTTCAAGCCGAATATGACGACCTGAAAAGGAGTTTTGTCCTCAAGGAGGTGGCTCAAGGGTTTCAATTTAGGACACGGTCTGAATATGCGCCTTATGTTCTCAGAATGCTAAGGACCTCACCTACCCGCTTATCCCGTGCTGCGTTAGAGACGCTGGCCATCATCGCCTACAAACAACCAATCCTTCGTCAGGAAATCGAAAGATTAAGGGGGGTTGATGTCGGGGGAATTTTGAAAACACTCCTTGAAAAGGATTTGATCAGAATCATGGGCCGAAAAAATCTCCCAGGTCGACCCCTTATCTATGGAACAACCCAGAAGTTTCTTGCCGTCTTTGATCTTAAGGACCTGGGATCACTTCCCAAGTTAAAAGAGATCAGGGAGTTTGGAACGGATGAATCGGAACCAACTCTCAAAATAAATGACTGACCAATCCCCAAAAAACAGGCGGCCATGCGGCGAACAGGCCCAGAGAATCAACCGAATACTGTCCCTCGCAGGCATGACTTCAAGACGTAAGGCGGACGATTGGATTAAATCTGGCCGTGTCATGGTCAATGGTCGTTTACTGAATGAGCCGGGTACCCGGGCAGTATGGGGAGTTGATCGTATCTGCGTCGATGGTCAGGAAATCCCGAAACCATCTGAAAGGCTCTATTTGGTGCTCAATAAACCTTTTGGCTACATGTCCTCCCTTAGTGATCCGCAGGGCAGGCCTTTGGTCACCGATCTCTTGAAAGGTGTTCACCAAAGGGTTTATCCTGTGGGACGTCTCGATTTTGATACACTAGGACTGTTACTTTTTACCAATGATGGCCAATGGGCATATCGTTTGACCCATCCGAGGTTTCAGGTCCCACGGACGTATAAGGTGACCGTACCCGGCATAATAAAAGATGAATCAATAGCCCATTTAAGAAAAGGCGTTCAACTAACGGACGGGAGCATGGTTCGATCCAAGACAAATGTGATTACGCACAATGTAAAACAAAGCACACTCAGGATGACCATTACTGAAGGAAAGTCTCGCCAGGTGCGGAGAATGATGGAAGCTGTGGGGTATCGCGTGGTGCACCTGATACGGACAGGTTTTGGAAAAATCAGATTGGGCGATTTAAAGATCGGTGAATACCGCCACCTCGAAACAACAGAGGTCGATGAAATGAAAAAATTAGTGGGTATGATTTAACTTTTTCTATTTACAGACCCTATGTTTCTATAGTATCTGTGTATCTAGTTTTCGAACCGTTCACTTCAACTGTTTTTCACATCTTACCCTATTCAACTCGGGCGGTTAACTCAGCGGGAGAGTGCCATCCTCACACGGTGGAAGTCGGGGGTTCAAATCCCCCACCGCCCACCATGCCAAAATAGAAGTCGTGGGCCCTATCATTGGTGACGTTATATGTTTTAAAAGGGAAAAATGGCAAGCGGTATGTGGGTATCACGAATAACCTATCCCGACGTCTCCGGGAGCATCGTAAAAAGGTAACAAAAGCTGGGCAGATCTTAAATGATTTTTCAGTGTTGTACACTGAAAAATTTACAAATCACAAGACGGCACGGGTCCGAGAGATGTTTTTGAAATCCGGTCAAGGACGAAAATGGCTCGATGCACTAGAGAATGCGTCGCGGCCCGCCTTAGGCGGGTAAAACAATCCCCAAGGGGCTTGTGTGCCTTTGGCACATTCAAATCCCTCACCGCCCACCATGCCACTAAAATAAATAGGCTAAATCAACCCAATAAGGTCCGATGACGAATCGGGCTTTTTCTCTCATGTAGGACTTTATTTTGATATTTGTCAATAAAAACAATGAATATTGAAATTATCAGGTCAGACCCAAAAGTTGCACTGAAATGTCACTATTTGTATCCTTATATAGACCTTCAGGGTGGAATTGCAGTGTCAAATGCCAATGACATAAACGCCTAAGAGCGAACACCTCAAACGGCCATTTCTTAATGTATTGTATCTGTCTCTGATTTGTTTTATAATTTTGTCTTAAGCGCTGATTTTCTTTTCCAAAATTTTGAGTGGGGAAATAAATAGTGCCCGACCGAAAACTGTTATTTTTCCCAATCTCTGCGTCAGGCTCAAATTATAATCCTCGAAATACTATATGTATTCCTGTGGTTATATTTTTCGCCTTCCTTAATCTTGGAAAAAATTCCTAGTTTTCGTTCAGACACTATAGGGAAGAAAAAAGAAATTTGAGAGGTAATGTTATGAAAAAGACAATTTTTCTGTTACTAGGGGCGTTGTTGTTGTTTGCGGGTGTCGACGATTTTGTCCAAG
>Ga0272443_10006803_pt1 | contig 11147 bp, 8 predicted proteins | sample SSMAcet12_FD_193581 | JGI IMG/M metagenome (GOLD analysis project Ga0272443, IMG submission 193581) | Marine sediment archaeal communities from Little Sippewissett salt marsh, Falmouth, MA, United States - SSM-Acet-12 | ecosystem: Environmental > Aquatic > Marine > Wetlands > Sediment ... | reverse complement strand
CCGTCAATCGTTTTGAAACAATTTATTACCCGTCGGCACAAAACGGAATTGGTACGATTTTTGGTACTTTGGTACGGTATCTGGTATTCTTACATATTTAATATGGAGTGTTTAATAAATAACATTGAACCTAGGCCCTAGGCTAATATCCTGTTTAGTGTTCTATTAAATTTTAGAAGCTACTCATGACTAATTCAATTTAAAATTGCGAACTTGTCTGGACACAGGCACTGCATATCTACTCTTATACAATAGCAGAGTGGTAAGAAGTCTACTCATCCTCCCATTCCCATCATTGAATGGATGTATGCAGAGAGAATCACAGATAAAAATCGGAATCAGAATGAGCGGATCTATCACCTCATTGTTTATTGCCTGACGATAACCTTCACAGATTGCCTCTACAGCAAGGAACTTCTCACGCCTGTTATGGAAGAATTGCGATCGCCCGTCCTGGACATCCAGTCGAGCGTGCTATCTTCAGTGGGAGAAATATGAACTGAGCGCCCGTTTTTGGAACCTCATTGAGATGTCCCAGGCCTTCTATGAATATCATACGCTGTCCGAGTCCCCACTGATGAGGGGGAACTCCATCATGTACAGCGCCCATACTTGAAGCATCAATCCCCAGACAGTCAATTCCTTTTTCATGAAGGTAGGTAAGCGCTTCGATGGAGGGCGTCGGCCAGCCCGGTGTCGCATGGTCTCTCACCGGCCCGTCTCCGTAACGGTACCTGTTCTCATCAGAGACATAGTATCGATCCCAACCTGTCCGGAAAACAAGGATATCACCTTTCACCAGAGTGCGGTTTCCACTTTCCCATCGCCTGATATCCGAGACCTCGATCCAGGGACTTACTCCATCCAGAGCCTCTTCGTTGAGATATCGTACATCCATAACAGCAAGAGGACCCTGCATACGGGAGAGATCGAGAGCATCACCGAATAGATTCGATTCCACTTCATCCGTCACCCGTATAAAATGTGCCGGGGCATCACAGTGTGTTCCGCAGTGTTCGTCCATAGTAAAATGATATGTGCTGTAAGGTTCCCCTTCGGCAAAATCTTTCCATAAAACATGTGAATAAGGTTTCTGTCCCGGCCATGTTCCCGGCAGGCTTTCTTCAAGAAGCAGTGATAGATCTACAATCTTACCCATTTGAACCTCCATTCTTCAAATCCGTGCCAGCAGTCGTACCGGAGCACCTGAAGCATATTCACCACCAACCTTCAGTACAGCAGGTATCAATTCTACCTTTCTGCCAAGCACCTCCGTGATCTGACCGCCCACATTCTCTATAGCGTAGATCCCTCTCGAGAGGAGAAATCTGTGGTTCGCAGGAGAGAACGGTGTCTGTGTATATTCACTGGGAAAATCAAGATCCGGTGCATCGAGAGCCACGAGCCGAAGTGATTGATCAGCAATCCATCTGCATGCTTCAGGACTGAGGGTACAGTAATCACGATAGTAAGCAGACGTATCAGTCTGGAATTGCATCGCCCTTCCGGTATAGATGACAAGAGCATCTCCTTTCTGTATCCGGTACCCTGTCTGTTTCAGGCCTTCTTGAAGGTGTTCTGTAGTGATCCCCCGTGAAGGAGGGGTGTCTATACCGTAGAAACGGGAGATATCAATAACGACTGCGGGACCGATGAGATCCTGCACGTTGATCTCATCAAGTCTCTTTCCGTCCTCCACCATGTGCCACGGGGCATCAAAGTGAGTCGAAGTATGGAGGGAGAATGTCGCAATCGCATGTCGGCATCCATGACTCACAAAATGCTGTCGATTCTTAAAAGTCGGAAATCCGAAAGGATGATACGTGTTTTCGTCAAAGACATGAGAAAGATCGTAATACGTTGCCATGGTCAGCGAGCTCCTTTCCCTCGCCCTGTTGCGAGGATGATTCCAACTATTACAATACCTGTGATAATGTTTCTGAACCCGACGCCGAGCCCTATGATATTCATGAAGTTAGTTATGAGATACAAGAGAATCGATGCTCCGATTATTCCCTGGACATTGGAATCTCCTCCGGCAATACTTGTTCCTCCGACAACAACAACAGCAATTGAATTGGACTGGTAGTCGCCTCCCATCCCAAGAGTGGCTCCACCGGTAAAAGAGGCCAGCAGAATACCTGCAAGACCGGCAAACAGTCCGCTGAGCGTGTATGTTATGAACTTGCATCTATCAACCTTCACACTCGCCAGATACGCCGCCTTTGTATTCTGACCGATGGCCTGAATGCCGCGCCCGTACGTTGTCCTGTTCAGTATGAAGTGCATAAATACCGCAAGAAACACCGTCAGAAGGAAAAGCAACGGTAGACCCAGAAGCTTCGTGTTTACAAACCTCTCCAGACCAGGAGGAGGCTTGATCAACATACCTCTGAAGAAAACAATGGTCAGTGTTCGTACAATAAAACTTGAGGCTAGAGTTGCCACCATCGGCGGAATGAGACCGAATCTGATAAGAGCGAAGTTGAACATCCCCACAGCCATTCCCGATGCTATAGCGACAACAAGTCCGAGAATAATTCCTTCATTCGTCCCGCCGATCACCTTAAGAGAAAAAGAACCCGCGAACGCAATAGTATAAGGGATCGAGAGGTCGATATTTCCAGGACCGTTCGTGATCACCAGCATCTGCCCGAGTCCGACAAGAATAAGGAAGGTTGAAAAGCTGATTGATGCTGAAAAAGTCTGAAACGGACTATCTGAAACTGTACTGACCAGAATATAAAGGATGATGACCCCGATGTAGGACCACAGCCATCGGCTCTTTGCAAGCGTATTGGGGACCAGACTCTTCTTATAGAGTAAATTGACTCCGTTAGACATATCGAACCCTCCCGCTTTTTTTTAGCTGGCTGTTGATGAACAACACGACGAGAATGATCATTCCCTGTGTACCGATTTGCCAGTCCGGACTGATCTTCAGGAAAGTAAGCAGTGTACCGACAAGCGTCATGGTACAGGCACCGAGGACGACACCGACTCCCGAGACTGTCCCTCCGGCGAAGCTTCCTCCGCCGAGAAGTACACTTGCCACTGCTATCAACGTATAGTTCTGTGCGATTTTAGGATCAGCACTTGTAGTGATTCCCGCAAGAGCTGTTCCGCTTAGAATACCGAATAGACCCACAATACCGAACACAAACATCTGCGTTTTCAGGACCGAATGACCTGACTGTTCAACAGCCCGCTTATTCCCTCCGACTCCCCGCAGAAGAATGCCGAAGTTTGTTCTGAAAAGAATCAAGAAGAGAAGGAAAGCCATAACTATCATGAATATAAGCGGCATGGGAATGAAGGGGGTCTTCATCTGCATGAACGAGACAATTATCTGAGGGACATTCCCTCCGGGACTGGGCTGGATCAGAATCGCTAGACCAAGCCATATAAACGACATACCAATGGTTACCACGATAGACTGGAGATTTCTCAGATAGAGCAAAGCCCCTATTATCATATAGATTGCTATGATGCTTGCTAGCATTGCGATAGCCAGTCCAGGGTTCTTCGGAAACACCGTTCCTACAATGCAGGTCACCAGGCTGACTAGATTGCCGAGTGAAAAATCTATCTCCCCGATTGTCATTGCAAACATCTGAGCAATGGTGACAAGCACCATCGGAATGGCCATGTTCAGCAATAGATAAATCCCCATATAGCTCATGACCCTCGGTTTGAGAATCACGATCGGAACTGAGACCAGGATGATGGAGACCAGAGGCATAAGAATATCTTTCGACATCTTTCTGCTCTGCCCCTTCAGGAGTTCCGGTTTTATCGTCTGTGTATCCATAATACTTCCCCTCCCTCAGAACGAAGCCTTGAGAATATCTTCCTCTTTCGCATCTCCGACATGGAGCTCGGTGATGATTTTCCCACCTTTAAAGACGTATAGTCTGTCACAGTAGTTCAGTTCGTCCATCTCAGTCGTATACCATACAAAACTCCTTCCTTCCGCTTTTTCTTTCAGGATGAGCTTATAAATCGCGAGCTTAGTCCCGACATCGACGCCACGGGTGGGATCATCCATCAGTACTATCTTTGCAGGAGATTCAAGACATCGGGAAAAGATCACCTTCTGCTGGTTCCCTCCGCTGAGACTGAGAATCCTGTCATCAAGAGACGCGATTTTGATGTCTATGGTCTTCTTCCATGTTTCGGTAAGTTCCCGCTCTTTGCGTGTATCGATCAGCAATCGTTTCCGTGCCTTCGAATAGGCTTGAACCGTGAGATTCTTAATAATTGTCCAAATGGGAAATACGCCGTCTGTCTGACGATCTCCCGGCAGGAAGGTCACCGGTGCTTTTACCTTATAGGCGCCGAACCTACCTGGGTCAAACAGATCAAGGAGCAGCTGCGTCTGTCCATGTCCTGCAAGACCGGTCAAGCCGATTACTTCACCTTCCCTGACAGTGATCTGAACCTCATCACTTTCTTTCAAAGGCTCAACAACAAACGGTCGGGTCTCATCCGTTTTTCCTGCTTCAATACCGACACTTTCTGCACTTTTCCTCTCATCTTTATGATCAGAAACCGTTTCAGAACCCATCATCTGGATAATGTGTTCCCGGTTGGTCTCCGATGTCTTCACCATATTGACGCGAAGCCCATCTTTCATAACCATAATCCGGTCGGTGGAGGCAATAACCTCCTCAAGCATATGGCTGATGTAGATGACACTCAATTTTCTTTCACGAAGTGTATCTAGATAATCGATAAGCTGCTGAGTGGATTTATTCCCGAGAGCACTTGTCGGCTCATCGAGAATCACCAGACGTAGAGGTCCCTCGGGAGAGGTGAACGCCTTGGCGATCTCGATCATCTGACGCTGCCCGAGAGTAAGCTTGTTGATACTTACTCGAGATGAGATCCCATGACCCGGAAATATTTCATCAAGCTGATTCATGATCAGCTCCTCAGCCCGTTTCTTCCAGCCTATGCCCGAGATGATCGGATGAAACACTCTCATATTCTCAATCACCGTGAGATTAGGGCAGAGACTCAACTCCTGGAAAACGTTACGGATTCCCTGCTTGTTCGATATGAAGATATCATAGTTCTCCGGCTGTTTCTCACCATCGATATACAGCTCCCCTGATGTCTGTGGATAGGAACCTGTCAGGATATTCACGAGAGTTGATTTGCCTGCTCCGTTATGACCGACGATACCGAGGCATTCCCCCTCTAATATCTCTAGATTCATCTCGTGCAGTGCCCTGGACATTCCAAAATATTTACTGACATTCTTCAGCTCTATAAGTGGTTTCATACGGGCTTCCCTTTTTAAAAATCCGAGACTTTCAGCCCCAGCAGGAGCTGAAGAGGTCTCAAATGTATTCAAGAATTATTCTTCAGAACTGAATTCCGGCAGATTACTTGATGATAGGATCGTCTGGTGGCGGGTCCCCTGCTTTAAATGCAGCTATCAGCTCTTGTACCCATGACTGTGGGTATACGAGGGTAGCGACACCACCGGGCTCAGTGTTGCTGAGGTGATAGTCCAGACTATCCTTGGTGATTGTCAGCGGTCGCAGGCTCATCTCCTTGGGCACATCGTTACCGTTGAGAATTTCTACAGCAGTCCAGAATGCGATAGTAACTGCTCCAGGGGGAATACTGATTGACATGGTGTCATAACCGCCCTGTTCATCCAGTTCCTTCCAAAGCATCAGCTCGTCGTAGCGGTTACCCATCATAATGAGAGGAAGTTCTCTTCCTGTCGCTTCGAAAGCTTTCACAGCACCGTACCCGTCACCTCCCTGAGTCAGTACAGCGTCGATCTCCGGCAGTGAGGGAAGAATTCCTGCAACTTCGCGCTGAGCAACTGACTGGGTCCAGTCACCGTACACTTCTCCGACAATCTTTAAGCCGGGATAATTTTTCAGAGCTTCCGCTATTCCTTCGTGAATTGCATCATTCACGTACGTTCCGCTCAATCCCCTGATCTCCAAGATATTCGCTTTGTCAAAACGATCGGCGATCCACTCGACCTGAGCAGCACCGTCAAACGGGAAATCGGTAATCAGACGCCATGCACTCTCCTCTGTGATGGCATTATCGAATGACACGACAATAACCCCCGCATCCAGAGCCTGTCTTACAGCACCGTTCAGCGCTGTCGGGGAAGCTGCATTCAAGACGATCGCGTCGTATCCTTCCAGAATGAGATTCTGTATCTGAGCAGCCTGTTCAGCAGCCGAACTCTCATTCGTGGTGAACACTGTTGCTTCGGCGATGATACCCTCCTCAACGGCCATAGCCGCAACTTTCTCAAAGTCCTTGATCATCGTCTGACGCCATGAGTTACCTGCGTAATCATTGCTCAGAGCGATTCTCCATCCGCCCCCGGCTTCTGCTTCAGGTGCAGCCTGTGCAAATACAGCAGAAATAACGAGCGCTGTGAGAAATAAAACAATCATGAGACGTTTCATTTGAGATCCTCCTTTTGTTTTTCGGAAAGCTATGCTTTCTCTGTAAGTAGTTTATGATAGGAAAATCCTGTGTTACATGGAATATTTTATGAATACACGGAATATTCTTTGATTCATGAATTCCCGCATTTCCTTTTTATATAATGAGAGGGCGTGAGTCCTTCCTGGCGGGTGAAGACTTTGCTGAAGTAGGAGGCATCACTATACCCTACAGCCTCTGCTATTTCCGATATCGAGAGGAGCGGGGACATGTCCATGAGCTCTTTCGCCTTGTTCATCCTGAATTCGGTCAGAAATGTCACAATTGAGGTACCAAGAATCTTCTTAAACGTTCCGCTTAAGTAGTTGGGTGATACAGTGACATGCTCGGCGATCAGGTCCAGATTGAGATCATGTCTTCTATAGTGGCATTCAATAAACTGTTTGGCCTTAAGTACAATAAAATGAGTTCGCGATTTCCCCGTATTGACTACGGTAAGAAAGGTTTGTGCAGTGAACCATTCAAGCCAGGCCCTGAGCGAAGGAAGGCTTTCGATCGACTGGAACTCGCTGAGTGAGTCGAAAGAATCGCCGAATATCTCCTTAAAAGTCAGGTTCTGTTCATGAAGAAACTGTTCGAGTGTATCGATATAACGTAGAATCAGCAGATTACACTGGGCCCGATGAATCTTTTCCTCCTGCATAATCCTGATTCCATTCCGAATAGCATCATGCAGCTGACTTTCCGCTCCACAGCGCATCAGCACAATAAGTCCCTTGGGATCAAAGAATGACAGGAGTTCCTCACTCAGCTGCCGGCTATACTCTTTTCGTATCTCAAAGATATGATCTGACTGTCTATAGAATCGCTCGGAAAGCGCATCTAAAGCTCCATGATAAGAGTCAGTCAATAACGTTGCGTCTGTTTCCAAAGGTCCTATTCCTATGCTGCAGGGTATGCTGAAATCAACAGTCAACTGATGGCGTAATGAAACGGCTATCTGCTTGCCGAAGCTGAGACAAACACCCTCTCTTGATTCATGCCAGAATGCTATCAGTACCGGTGACCCTTGATAGTCAAATGTCCATTGAAGAGATATGGGGAAAACACGTTCCAGAGGTTCTATCCATGTCTCCGAGAGAACCTGCATCCTGTTCGTCATTGATTTTGTTATGAAGAGGAACACCTGAAAAAAGTAGACTTCGGTACTATTCAGATCGAGATTGAAAAGCTCAGCTCCTCTCTGAAGTGTTTCCCTCGGAATTTCATTGCTCTGCATCACGAGAATCCGCATGAATTCCTCTTTCGTTTTCAGGTCACTGCCCAGGTCAAGCTGACGGGAAAGGTTCGTTACAAAATCCCCTCTCTCGCGCTCCATGATCCTGAGATGTATCGAAGTGAGCGACTGTTTCAGTTCAAGCGCGTTCAGAGGCTTGAGAAGATAATTGGTCACACCGATATGTATCGCCTCCTGAGCATACGAAAACTCTTCGTAACCGGTGAGGATGATAATGGCCATGTCGGGTCGGCTGTTACGGATTATCTTTGCAAGCTGAAGTCCATTGATATAGGGAATATTGATGTCTATCAGTGCAATCTGAGGATTCGTCTCCTGAACAAGCCGGAGGGCATCATCGCTGTTGTCCGCCTCTGCCACGATTGAGAAACCCAGTTCCTTCCAGTCGATTGACCTGATGATCAGGCTTCGTATCAGAGCTTCATCATCGATGATAATCACAGGTATTCTTATATTTGCGTCCATATGTCCTCCTGCCCGCAGGGAACCCATAGGTCTACCCTTGTCCATAACTCATGACGACTTGCAAGTTTCACTCCATACCCGGGACCAAAGTACTGTTTGATTCTCTGATCAACACTGCTTAGCCCGAAACCGTCTGCATTGATGAGAATGTTTCCTTCAGAGTCAGCGAGCTCTTTCATTTTTTCGTCGGAAACTCCTGCTCCATTATCAAATACCCTGAGATGAACTTTATCTGCTTCTCTCCATCCTGAGATATTTATCAGCCCCTTATGACGAGAGGCTTTCAATCCATGATAGATTGAATTCTCCACAATCGGCTGCAGAGACAGTTTCACTATCGGCTGAGACAGTACTTCTGCATCCACATCAATCGAGTAGGATAGTTTATTCTGATATCGGATATGCTGTATATCGAGATAGTAACGAAGGGTCTGGAGATCCTCTCCTATGGTAATGACTGGCTGTCCTTTACTCAGCACTCCTTTGAAAAAAAGGGAGACTGACTCAGTAAGATCAAAGGCATCATCTTTCCTGTCAAGCTGAATGAGAGAAGCAATGCTCCCAAGCGTATTGTAGAGAAAATGGGGTTTGATCTGAGACTGCAGTGCGAGAAGCTCCAGCTCCCGCTCCCTCTTGTTCTGCTGCTGAATCCGATCCATGAGATCCGAGGTCTGGTTCAGCATATGGTTGAAGGAATGAGCAAGTTTACCTATTTCATCATCACTATCCTTACTCAGACGTAAAGAAAAATCTCCCTCTCCAGCCTTCCTCATGAGCGCGGACAGCTCAATGATAGGTCTGGATACAGAACGGGTGACGATCATCGCGAACATCAGCTCAAGAAGAATACCTACAGCGGCAAGTATATAGAAAAGTGGAGAAATGCTGTTGCTGATAGCGAGAATATCATCGATAGGGACTACACCGAGAACAACCCATCCCATGCGACTGAGACCTTTCCCTATGCTAAGCATTTCTCCTTCGGCCGTATCGTAGATCTGTGAAGTAATCAGGGATCCGTTTCTCAGGTTGGAGAAGATTCTATATACCGTATCCATGAATGATATCTGGTAGGCTCTGTCAGGAAAGATCAGGGTTCCGTCGGAATCAAGGAGGAGAAAGCGCCCCGTCTGTCCGAAATCAAGGTGGGTATAGAGTGATGAGAATATCGATTCACTGACACCTATCTGGAGAATACCGACAACTTCTCCACTCACACCGCTCTGAATACCCCTCAGAAGTGTCGGTCCCACAATCGCTCTGTTCTTACCGGAATAGCTCACTCCATCTGGATCTATCCAGATATTTCCTCCGGGAGTGGCAAGCACTTCGTCAACGAGTTGCTCACTGAGAATTGAAGGAGTGGTAAAAGATTCTCCTGATATATTCTGAGATCCTACACGAACACCGTCACGGGTATAGACAGTCACTCCATTGATAGATTTCTGCAGGTAGACTATATCTTGCAGTACGGATCGCACAAGAAAATAGTGCTCTGTCACTACCTGAGTATCGCGATCCTGCAGTTTCTGAAGTACGGACTGGACAGTTTCATTTTCTGAAACAATTTCCGCGGCCTCTTCAATACTGTTCAGCATAGCATCCATACTCTGGATGATGATATCTATACTCTGTTCCGTGGCTTTTGCAGCCTGATCTATCATTCTGTCTGAAGCAAGTTTGCTTGCGGTGAGAATCGAAACAGCAAGAACAAGGATGATAATGAAAAAGTTCGGAAGATATATCTTCTTTGTTATCGATAGATTCTGATACCATCCGATTATCTTTAGATTTTTCCTCTTATTCATCATTTTCTCCATACGTCCCGGAGCACCGAATGTCTGGTTTAGATACGCATCTCAAATCCCAAAATGAAACGAAACCGGCTACACAGTAGATATATTATCTATAAAGTTAAAATTCTTGATGCAGGAAAGGTTCCTTATACTTCTGATCCGTAAATCACAGGGAACGTACACATTCCGATACGTGCGCTTTGCATTATTGATTGTACACCGGTTCATAGCAAAGTCAACAACGGCTTTATATTGATGTATAAGGCTGGCGTTGAATAGTTTGTAGTAGAAAAAACCTAAGTTAATTCATCTATTAAAAGGAATTAGATCAGCCTTTTCAGAAATTAGTTTGTACTACACCTTTGAATCGACTTCCAAGACCTTGGCAGGGACCTTCAGTGAGAGCTTCGAGAACAGTTCCTTCGCCTCATCAGAGATCTGCGAAGTGTACCAGAGCGTTGAGCTCTTCGCCTCAATCAGTCCTGCGGTAATATCGTCAAGTGTTCGGGAGATCGAGAACCAGGTCTTTCCTGTTTTCTCTTCAGCGTATCGGACCAGTACCATTGCCATCCAGCAGGTGAGGATGTGCGAGCGGATCCTGTCATCCAGCCTGTGGTACACAGGACGTATCTCGAGCACATTCTTCATGTCCCTGAACACCCGCTCAATCTCAAACAGCTGCTTGTACCCCATCGCAACATCAGCAGCATCGAGGTTCATGTTGGAGGTGCTCACCAGGAACTTCCCGTCAAGGAGTTCCTCGGATGAGATCTTCTTCTTATCGAGTTTAAGTACACCACCTTTCGTCTGAATGACATATCGGCCGAAGGTTCCATGAGAACGGAGAGCACAGGCAGCTTTGGTGTGATCCTTCCCTTCCATCTGGGAAAGGGCATCAAGCCGACGTTTCACTTCATCAATGATGCTGTCACGAATCAGCCGGTCACGTTTCTCGGCATCAGGATTCTTCACGATGACAAACCGTCTCTCAGTCGCCAGACCTTCATCCATGATGACATTCTTGATCTGCAGGCCGTTATCGAGGGTTCGGTATCGCCCCTTGCGGTGCAGCGCCTCAACTGCCGCACCTTCGGAGCCACTGCGAAGCTTCTCACCGACAATGAAATCTCCGCATTCCCTCAAGAACACCTTGCGGTTCT
>Ga0272443_10006802_pt1 | contig 11148 bp, 11 predicted proteins | sample SSMAcet12_FD_193581 | JGI IMG/M metagenome (GOLD analysis project Ga0272443, IMG submission 193581) | Marine sediment archaeal communities from Little Sippewissett salt marsh, Falmouth, MA, United States - SSM-Acet-12 | ecosystem: Environmental > Aquatic > Marine > Wetlands > Sediment ... | reverse complement strand
GATTGATATTCTCGTACCTTCACATTGAGGCTGGATTCCGGGGCAGGACTGACCCGGGTGCCATGTAATGAGCCAATGCCAGGACAGTTATTATTGGTTTTTTCTTCACATGCGTCCGGGTTTGCGAAGAAAATATCCGGGGGAGAAAAAGGCAAGCCCTCGGTTGCGTGGGGCAAAAGGGATGCAGTTGACGGCGAATTCTCCGGGCGTCTGACTTCGCCGTAGTTTTTGCCTTTGCTAAAACTCAAGCCCGAAGGGCTGTTCCCGAGCATTGAAGCTCCTCTCCTTTTGCCCTCTTAACCATAACGCGGTTCTCTGAATATTCACAGGAAAAGCTTTACGACAAAAGCTTTTTCAAGCTCAGGTTTCAGTGTTTGCAAAAAAGGAATTCAAGAGATGGATAGTTTAAGCAGAAGGAACGGCAACCTTACTTTCTCCCAGGTAAATATAACCAATCTTGTCGACGTGGCTTTAACCCTCGTTGTGATACTTCTTATCATTTCTCCTTTTATTGAACAGGGAATAGAGGTTAACCTTCCTGTTTCCTCTCCGGCTGAAATAAGGGTTGAAAAGAGCATAATAATCACGGCAGCGCCGGAAGATGTCTACTATATGGAGGGGAAAAAAGTGACATTGAGGGAAATGTACAACAGGCTGCGGGAAAAAAGCAGGGAAAGTGCGGATATTTCAATTATAGTCAAGGGAGACGAGAACGTTTCCTACAAGAACATTATCAAGGTGCTGGATATAGCGAAAAAATGCGAAATAGAGAAAATTGGTCTGGCTACTCAGGTAGAATAAAAAGAAGAAGCCTGGGCATGACTTTCTTGATTCACTCCTTCTTCTTCTTTATCCTGATTGGTCTGCCCTGGAAAAAGGAAAACGTTGCCGTCGAAAAAATCTTTGCGGTTCAAATGGTAGAACTGTCGCGGAAGCCTGTGCGGAAAATCCCTGCCAGGACTCATCCCCCTGAAATGCCCGTGCAAAAAAGGCCGGAAACAAGTCAGCCCGCAAGGATAAAACTTTCAAGACCGGAAACAGAACCGGGTAAAACGCGGTCTTTTTCGAGCGAAGATTTCAAGGAAAGGCTTGCGGCGAAAATTGAAAAAGCGGACCCTTCGGTTCCGAAAGAAGGCCGGCAGCAGAGACAGCCAGTCGAAATTGAGAAGATTGATACCGAACTTATAGAAGTTGCCGTCCCGAGGTTGAGCGCAACCGTTCCCGAATGGTATATCATGCTGCTGCAGAAAAAAATAAGGGAAAACTGGGCGCCTTACAATACTTTCAGGGAAAGAAAAACAACTGTGTCTTTCAGGGTCAGCAGGGCAGGCGTGATAGAGAACATATCGATGGAGGCAGGTTCAGGAAACGGAGATTTTGACAAATCTGTTGTTGATGCAGTAAAATCAACTAAGGATTTGCCGGTTTTTCCCGAAGAGATAAGGCAGCCTTACCTCGAAATTGTGATTGAATTCAGCACGGAGGGTTAATAAAATGAAGAAAAGCACCTTTTTGATTATCCTTGCATCCGCTTTTTTTGCAGGACGCCTTTACGCTTCTTCCCCTGTTTTTCTTAGAATAACCAAAAATCTCCAGGAGAAAGCCGAAATAGCTATTCTTCTTTCCACTGGCAGTGACGGCGGCTACTGGGACAGTTTCATGGGAACGTTGAGCAGGGATTTCGATTATTCAGGGTATTTTTCGGTTGAAGAGTCTAAATTTGTCGATGACCCGGCCCGGGCAAAGAAAGCATATTCCACCCAGCTGGTTTTCCTGGGGGAAAAAACGAAAGAAGGACTCATGGTTTCCGTGGAAGACATGCTGGATGAAAAAAGAATGTTTGAAAAGGAGTATAAAAAATCCGGCACTCCATCTGCTCTTGCGCACAGGATATGCGATGATATCGTCGCGCATCTTACCGGCAAACCCGGCATTGCAAGCAGCAGGATACTTTTTGTCTCCGGCCCGACGGGGAAATACCAGCTGTACCGGGCAGATTACGACGGAGAAAATGTTTCCCGGCTGACTGACGCCGCGCACCTTGTCCATTATCCCAGGTGGCTTTTCCCATATGAAGACATCCTGTTTGTCTCTTACCGGGGAGGCTGGCCCAGGCTTGTGAGGAAGAATCTTTCTTCAGGGGAGGAAAAAACAGTTCTTGCCGAGCCGGGTCTCAACGCGTGCGCCTCCCCATGCAGGAAGACAGGGGAGATGGCTGTCGTCCTCAGCAGGACCGGGCGCCCGGAAATATATATTGCCGATTTCAACGGAAATATTCTAAAGAGGGTTACTTACAGCAATTCAACCGACGCTTCCCCTTCCTTTTCCCCCTGCGGCAAGATGATTGCTTTTGTCTCCGACAGGCACGGAACAGCCCAGGTATATACCATGACAAAAGATGGCTACAGGATAAAAAGGATAAGCTACCTGTCGGGTTATTCTACATCGCCTGCCTGGTCTCCCGACGGGAATTACATAGCCTATGTTTTTTTAAGAGGAGGGGATTACGGCATAGCTTTATATGAAGTTTCCACGGGTGAAACGAAAATCATAGGTGAATCGCTTGGAAGCGAAGACCTTTCATGGGCTCCCAACAGCAGGCATCTTGTCTATTCAAACATGAAATCGAGCCCTTCTTCACTAATGGTCCTCGATGTCCTGACCGGAGAAAAGAGAAAGCTTGCCTCTAATAAGCTTAATGCTTTCAGCCCCGGATGGGGGCCTTATTGACAAAAAATAATTGTGGTGTATAATTTAAGCCACGGAACTTAATAAGCGGCATAAACTACAATAATAGGGGGCAAAATGAATACTTTAAGGGCCGTTGAGGCTGCAGCCGTATGCGGTGTTATTCTTTTTTTTGCGGGTTGCGAGTGTCCCAAGATGGCGAGGGAAAAGCATTTGAGTAAGCAGAAGGAAGAAGTCAAACCTACCGCTTTGTCAGTCTTTACCCAGGAAGTTTCCCGTCCTGCCGAGGTGGAGAAACCCGGTGTAAAGCCCGAAGCAAAAACTGTGCCGGAAAAGCAGGGAAGGGCTACCCCGTACGAGGTAGAAAAAGCGGCTAAGGACGAGCCCATACCTCCCAGGAAGATTGCCGCCGAAAAAGTTTTCAAATCTCCGGGTGAGATAAGCAGGGAGCTGGCACTTCTCTTTAAAAACATACATTTTGATTTCGACAGGTATGATATAAGGGATGTTGACGTTCCGACACTTACAAAGATAGGGAATCACCTCCTGGCAAATCCCTCCATGGAAGTTCTCATAGAAGGCCACTGCGACGAAAGGGGCACCCGGGAATATAACCTTGTTCTCGGGGAACAGAGGGCTTTAAGCACGAGGCGATTCCTCGTGGGCCTGGGGGTCTCTCCCAAGAGGCTTTACACGGTCAGCTACGGCGAAGATATGCCTGCCGATCCACGCAGCAACGAAGAAGCCTGGGCAAAAAACCGGAGGGCTGAGTTTAAAATAGCAGACTGAACAAAACCGCGGAGAAAAAATGAAGAACCGTATTTTCCAGTATATCCTGGCTTTATGCATACTGGCAATTTCAGGATGCGAAACAATAGCTACAAAAGATGATATAGGAAATGTTCAGAGCAAGGTTTCGGACGTCCAGGACGATTTTTATGCAACTTCCATGGCCATATCCGAGCGTTTTCAGGCTATTGAAACGAATACCGATGAGCGGTTTTCTTCCGTCGAGAAAGATATAAGGGAGCTTTCGGAAAAAGCAGACAGGCTTTCTTCGGACACGGGGAGCCTTTCGGAGCAAAAGGCCCTGCTTTCTACCGGCCTCTCTTCGATAAACAGTGAAATTAGGAAGGTTTACGGGAAGATAGACGAGCTGGACTATAAATTTGGCGAGGAGATTAAAAAAGCAGAAATTTCCTCCCAGCAGAAAGACTTCGAAGTGCGCAGGGATATAGAGGGATTGAAGAAGACATACAATGACATCATTTCTTCAATATCGGCTCTCAGCAAAAACCTGTCGGCTATTCAGAACGATATGATGTCCATCAACAAATCCCAGCAGGTGATTACGGATTCAGTCAATAAAGTGGCTGCCGACGTTGAAAGAAATGCTGCTCAGAACGCTTCCATTGAAAAGGCTTTCAAAAAAAACACGGATATTTTTCTCAATGAACTGACAAGGCAGGAAAGCGAGATTTTCGTTCTCAAAAAGAAAATCGAAGGCCTTGAAAAAATTGCTTCTTCGGGAGCTTTAACCTCCGGGACAGGAGAGCTTCTTGAAATATCGTCGGGCAAGAAATATTACACGGTTAAAAAAGGAGATTACCTCGGCAAAATAGCCGGCAACTACAAAACGAGTGTCCGCGCAATAAAGGCGGCTAATAATCTTAAAAGAGATACTATTTATATTGGGCAGAAGCTCGTTATACCATAAATTTACGCCTTTAAAAACCCTGCACTGTTACCCTTCTTCCATTCAGGGGAGCCAGCGAAAAATGTTTGATAGAAAAAAACCAGTTGTAGGTATACGGGGCATACATCTCGACCTTAAAGGACTTCCTCCTACTGAAAAAAGGCTTTACGAGATTCTCGATATAATGGCCCTTGCCGGGATAAACGCTGTTCTTGTCGAATGGGAGGATACATATCCATGGTCCTGTCCCGAATTGCGAAACCGGACAGCCTATTCTGTAAGAGGCGTAAATAAGTTTCTTGATGCGGCCGAAAGGCTTTCCATAGAGGTAATACCTCTTGTGCAGTGCTTTGGCCATCTTGAAACGGTTCTTTCGAAGAGAAGATTTTCCGGCCTGAGGGAAGACTCTTCCAACATGTCGGAATTGTGCCCTTCAAGGGAAGGAAGCAGGAAACTTGTAAAAAGCCTTATAGACGATATCTTAAAAACCCACCGTGGACGGATAAAGCATTTCCATCTCGGAGGAGACGAGGCTTTTATCATGGGCTCATGCCCGGCTTGCAAAAAGGCTGTGGAAAAAGAGGGGAAGGCAGCTCTTTACATGAAACAGGTTCTGCCCCTGCTGGATTATCTCAGGGGTAACAATATACAGCCCGTGCTCTGGTTTGACATGATGTTAGACTGGCGGTTTAACGAGATGAAGAAACTGGCCGGAAAAACCGATTTGATGGCATGGGCATATAATCCCGTATTGCGGGAAACCGTTGGAAAGGCCGTGAGGAAATGTTCCCGTGCAGGAATAAATGTCTGGGGTGCCTCGGCTTTCAAGGGCGCAGACGGGGTTTTAGGCAACATTCCCGACATGGAGAAAAGGAGAGACAATATCCTTTCATGGCTGGATGTTTACAGGGAAGAAAACCTTAAGGGTATTGTGGCTACGGGCTGGAGCAGGTTTAACAGTTTCATGTCGCCCTGCGAAAGCCTTGAAGTTTCCCTCCATTCTCTCGTAGTTTCTGCACGGGCCATGTGGGACGGCAAGCTTCCTGGCAGTTACAAGGAAGAATCGATGGCTTTTCTTAACCGGGGAAAATTGAAAAGGCTTGCGGGAGAAAGGTTTGAAATGTGCCTTGAAGCCGGTACCAATGTTCAAAAGTGGACCGAGCGGTTTTCCGATATACTTTGCCAGATAGGTGTTCGGGCGGCCCATCTCGCAGGGGAGAAAGAGAGGAAAAATCCCCACGAAGATGCTTCCGTGTGCGCTCTTATAGAAAGCAACATTGAAGAGGGAAAGACGTTGCTTGATTTATGGGTTAAGGCCCACAAGGGGCTCGTTCCCGATATCTGGCTTAAATATTACAGGGAATCAAGGCTGAGGCATTTTGAAGATTATGGAAGGCTGGTTATAAAAAAGCTCAGTTGAATCCCGGGCACCCCTCTATTTTTTTACCCTGCCACGCTATAAGCTCTTTCATAAGTGACAGTGTCCAGTTATTGCGAGGAGCTTCCCTCACCAATCCGACGCTTTTTGCCGGCAATATCTCTGAATAATGACATTCTCAACGCAACAGCCAATAATTTACAGGTTTCACGTGTTAAGTATAACTTCTCAGGGTTTAAGGATTACGCCAAGGGCCCTGTCGGGAGAATCTACAAGCAGGTTGCAGGCTTCGGGCCCCCTGTCGAGGGGAAAAGTATGGGTTATGAGAGGCTTAATCTTTATGCTTCCCTTTGCAGCCATCCTGTAAAACTCCGAAATATTGCGCCTTGTTGTCCAGGGGACAAAGACTTCAGGGTAGTCATTTCCCTGTTCGTAAGAGTCGTCATGGTATCCCGGTCCGGTCCGGGCGGAGCTTACCACATCGAGATTGCCCGTGGTAGATGCCCACCTTGTTTTTATCTCGCATCCTCCCGGGATAACTATCCTGCCCATTATATGCCCGTCAGGTGAAATTTTCATGATTTTCAGGATGTTCTGGAAAAGGGGCGTTGCATCTCCTCCGAAGCATAGGAATGCGCAGTCCAGGCCGAAAGGCGAAGCGAATTCCCTGCACTCTTCAATCCAGTTTTCTTTTCCCGGGTTAACCTCGAGTTCAAACCCCGTTTTACCTGCTATCCTTCTTCTCTTTTCGATATAATCAACCCCGGCCGCGTGAGTGGCACAGGCTGTTGCCAGCTGCCCTATAAGGTTGCCCAGTATGCCCAGCCCTGCCACGAGAACATTTTCCCCGAATTCAAGGGATGCCCTTCTCACTGCCTGTAATGCGGTGCCGGCAAGGTTCGAAAATGCAGCTTCTTCAAAAGAGAGTTTGTCCGGAATGGGGATGCAGAGGTTCTGGGGAACGGCTGCCAGGTCTGTATGCCGGGCTCCGCTTCCCATGCATGCAACGCGCATGCCCTTCTCAATATTTTTTACCAGGCGGCCTTTTTTTACAACGATGCCCGCATTTTCGTAACCGAAAGCTCTTCCCGGAGAGGAGGAAACGGGATTTTCCCTGAGGCTTTTTATCCCTCCCAGTTCGGTGCCCGGGCTTATCCCTGAAGCTTTCACTTCAACAAGAACCTCGTATTCTTTCAAAGGGGGAAGTTCCTGCCATTCTACGGCAAATGACCCTGAACCGTTCACAGTCAAAACCTTTCTTTTCATTGTTTTCTCCCTGGCCTGAAAACCATTCTGCCAAACCTGGCTATGTTTTTGTCTTGCTTTTTCTCACTTTCTCTTAAGCTATGCCTTGCCGATATCTCCCCGCTGTTATACTCCTCCTGTCCGCTCTAAAACAGAACATCTGCTGATTCTCAGCTGTCGCCTGACGCTTGCTTTTAAATTTTTCCAATCCGACAGAATTTCCAGGATTAAGATTAAAGGTTATAGAAAAGGGAACGGTTTCTTTCTCAGTTCTTCGCTTCTTGCCAGTTGATACAACATAGGGTCGTTTCTATCCTGCAGGTTGTCTTTTACCCACTGGAAGAGTACCTGCTGAAGCGATTCCAGTTTCCGTGGATATTCAGCAGACATGTTTACCTGTTCCAGGGGGTCGGATTGCAGGTCATATAGCTCGTCAGGAGCGCATTTATGCCATATATACTTCCAGTTTTCCGCTGTAATTGAGCGCATTCCCATGGTTTCGGAAAAGTAATGCCGCCTGGGCATGCCTTCTTCACCGGTGACCGGCAGAAGAGATTGTCCATCCATGTTTTCGGGGACCCGGATGCCGAAAAGGTCCAGGATGGTAGGTGCAATATCTATATGGTGAACATATCCTGGCGGCCGCTTGCCGGCAGGAACCAGTCCGGGACGCCATATTATCAGGGGAGTGAATATGTTGGCATCATGCAGTCCGGGATGTCCCCAGCAGTTATAGTGCTGTTGCAACTGCTCTCCATGGTCTGCATTGAGAATAATTGCTGTATCTTTCAACATATCAGCTTTTTCAAGTTTTTCTAATACCTCTCCGACAAGGTGGTCGGCATACAATATTTCTCCGTCATAACTGTCAATGCTCATGGGATATTTAGAGGCTCCGGGAGGAGGCGCGGGTTTTTCCGGCTCTTCTACCAGGCTGATTTTGTCAACCACGCTCCAGCCGGGAACATAATTGTATCCTGCTTCAGCTTTAACTACCGGAAGGTCATCAAGGTTTCCGGGCCGGTGAACAAAAGGCCTGGCAAACTTAGATGGCTGATTGTATGGAAGGTGTGGGTCCCAGTAATGTATAAATAGAAAAACCTGCTCTTCTTTATGTGAATCAATCCATGGCAGCAGCCTTGAATTGATAGTTTCGCCTGTTACATGATGCATAATGGGCCTGGAACTTCTGGTAACGTTTACGTAATACTCAAAACCCCTTACGAATTGCTTCATATGTGAAGCAAACTGAAAAAGATTGTCAAATGCTGCCGTGGTAATCCCGCCTTTATCCTGTATTAATTCGGTAAAGACAGGCCTATCATCCGGAAAGTTGATTAGATTGCCAACGTCGTAAGGAGTTAAATACCAGCTGTTATTAACTGCATACTGGCCGGTAAACATCGAAGTAAAGGCCGGTCCGGTGGCTACGGCATTTGCCCTGGACATGGGGAATAATACACCTTCTTCTGCCAGGCGGTCAATTACCGGGGATGTTTTTCTGAAATAGCCGTAGCAGCTTAAATGGTCTGCCCGAAGGGTATCAATGCAAAACCATACCACATTCATTTTTATCCCTTTTCTTAACCTGCCGCCGAGGATTTGATTTGAAAATAGCGCCCCCAAGGGGATTCGAACCCCTCCTGCCACCTTGAAAGAGTGGTGACCTAACCAATAGTCGATGGGGGCGTATCATAACAAAAGGACAAGAAGAAACGTAAGGTTAATTATACTTTTTCCCGGGCCTTTTGTCAATCTCTCTTCTCTTGCCTGCTCAAAATGCATGCAAAAATCCATATTCCTGCTCATGTTGCTTTTATTTTTAAAATTCGGTCTGCCTGTTTTACCTTTTCTGCATAAGATATTCCTTGAGAGAAGATGTCCATTCGGGCAGGGGGAAACCGAGCGATTCAAGCAATTCGGTGTTTAACGCAGAATATTCCGGCCTGTCGGCAGTTCCGCTTTTTTTAAAATCCTTAAACCGGGCAGGGGTGATTTTTGCCGCTTTAATTCCGAGTATTCTCTCTGCCTCGATTCCGTATTCATACCATGAGCAGCTTCCCTTATTGCATACGTTTACTATCCCGCAGAAATCCTTCTTTAGAAGGAAGGCTATTGCGCCTGCCAGGGTCTGAACATATGTAGGGGAATTGACCAGGTTCGTTGCAAGGATAAGTTCTTTCCCGCTCTCTGCCAACAGCAGAGGCAGGGTGGATGCGAAGTTTTGCCCGTTTTTGCCGAAAACCCTCGATGTTCTGACAATCATAAACCTGTTCAAAAGATGGGATACGAAATATTCTCCCATGAGTTTCGTTTCCCCGTAAATGTTCAAGGGTCCAGGGAGGTCTGTTTCGCGGTATGGCTTTCTTTTTTTTCCGTCAAAAATAAAATCGGTGCTTATGTAAACCATGATGCTGCCGGATTCAAAACAGGCAGCTGCTATATTCGCGCTTCCAAGAGCGTTGACAAGGTAAGCTTTTTCCCTGTTTTCCCCGCATCCGTCGACATCGGTAAACGCGGCACAGTGTATGGTTATTTGAGGCTTTATTTCCCTGAACTTTTTTATTGAAGAGTCCCTGTCAGTTATATCAAGGCTTTTTCTTGAGAGGGCGTAAACTTCATGCTCACTGAGCTTTTCAGAGAGGTTTCTTCCGAGAAGTCCCTTGCCGCCCGTTATTAGGATTTTCATTTCATGCCGTACTGTTTTTGATAATACCCGGCAAATTCTCCCTTCCTTATTTTTTGCCACCACTGAAAATTTTTCATGTACCAGTTTACGGTTATTTCCATGCCTTTCTCAAAAGGAACTTCAGGCCTCCATCCGAGCTTCTCCGCCTTAGACGATGATATGCTGTATCTCAAATCGTGTCCGGGCCTGTCCTTAACATGCTTAATAAGGGATTCAGGCTTTCCTGTCAGGCGGAGAATTTCCATGGCGACAGCAATATTATCCTTTTCATTCCCTGCCGATACATTGTAAATCTCTCCCCGGGCTCCCCTGTGCAGGATTATGTCTATGGCGCGGCAGTTATCCTCCACGTAGAGCCATTCCCTTTTTTGCAACCCGTTTCCGTAAAGCGGGAGGGGAATGTTCTCAAGAGCATTGGTAGTGAACAAAGGAATGAGCTTTTCAGGGTACTGGTTTGGCCCGTAGTTGTTTGAACTGCGCACAATTGTGACAGGCAGCCCGTATGTTTTATGGTACGACAGGGAAAGCATATCTGCGGAAGCTTTGCTTGCCGAATAAGGGTTTGCAGGGTTTAACGGGCTGCTTTCGGTAAAAGACCCTTTTTCCCTGCTTCCGTAAACCTCGTCCGAAGATATCTGGACATACTTGCCTGTCCCGTTTTTCCTGGCTGCTTCAAGCAGGCTGAAAGCGCCCATGACATCGGTTTTTAAAAACAGCTCAGGTTGATTGACAGCCCTGTCAACATGGGATTCGGCGGCAAAATTTACTATGGCATCATATCCCTTCAAGATTCTTTCCATGGCCTCCCTGTTGCAGATATCCTCTTTTATAAATCCGTAGCGCTTTTCCTTTTTCACTTCTTCAAGGTTGGCTGTATTTCCCGCGTAAGTCAGCTTATCTATGTTGACAATTCTGTAGTCCCCGTATTTTTTAAGCATGTGCTTTATGAAATGGGAACCTATGAAACCTGCTCCTCCTGTCACTGCTATTTTCATTTAGCCTTCTCCATTTCGCAAACGAGCCGGTTAGCTCTCAGAAGGGAATCAAAAGTACCTGCATCCGTCCACCAGCCGTCTAATATCCCGTATGTGAGGGCATTCTTTTTCAGGTAGGCGTTATTTACGTCCGTAATTTCAAGCTCCCCTCTTGCCGAGGGCTTCAGGGTTTTTATTATATCAAACACAAGGCTGTCGTACATATATATTCCCGTAACCGCAAATTTTGAAGGGGGTATTGCTGGCTTTTCTACAATCCGCGTTATCCTGCCTTTTTCTATCTCGGCTACACCGAATCTTTCAGGGTGCTCCACCTCTTTTAAGAGTATTCTCGCTCCCTCTTCCTGTCTGCCGAAGATTTCAACCTCTTTTTTTATGCTTCCTTCAATGATGTTATCGCCCAGCACAATAACGACCTTTCCGTTTCTTGCGAAATGTTCCGCGAGGGAAAGAGCTT
>Ga0272443_10006801_pt1 | contig 11152 bp, 10 predicted proteins | sample SSMAcet12_FD_193581 | JGI IMG/M metagenome (GOLD analysis project Ga0272443, IMG submission 193581) | Marine sediment archaeal communities from Little Sippewissett salt marsh, Falmouth, MA, United States - SSM-Acet-12 | ecosystem: Environmental > Aquatic > Marine > Wetlands > Sediment ... | reverse complement strand
GAGCAGATGCCGATTATGCTCAAGTGCCCGATCAACAACATCATCGACGGTGAGAACCGTCTCGGCTCGAAGCATTCCTGCCATGAACAGGAAAAGCATTAGAATCAAGTATTGTCTGATAGTCTTCATAAGTATCCGCCTATGCCCTCCTGAGATACATGTCTTTCAAATCAAGTAAATTCTTTTCCAGTGTTTGCAGATTGGGTCGATAGCGAAGGCCTTGAATTTGAACTACGAGACCCTCGATAAAGGTATGTATCAAATCATGCAGCCATTCACATTCCCGTTGTGATAAATGGCTTCTTTTTTTCACGAATTCAACAATCTCTTCCCGCATCTCCCGATGTTCCTGCTCCAGGTAATTTCTGATCCGTTTAACCTTATGGGCTTTTTGCCAGAGATCCAGGTTGAAATACTCTTTCCCCTCTATCAGTCGAAAGGCCGCTTTAATCATGTTCGCAACGGCATCCGCAATCGGGATATCATCACTCAAAAGCTCCATGAAGACATTCCGGGACTGCTGGTTACGATACTTGATCAATTCAAAAAAGACATCCTCTTTGCTTTTAAAATGGAAATAAAGCGCTCCCTTGGTAAGATTTGCCTCGCGAGCAATCGATTCCACCGACGCCTTGGCATATCCCTTTTTACTGATGACCTTTTCGGCCGCTTTAAGCAGTTGGGCCTTTCTCTTTTCAGCCGGCATTTTCGGACTTTGCTTCATATCTCTGTTCCTCTTACATACCAACCGGTAGGTATTATTTTACATACCGCGAGGTATCTATTATAGACAGATTAACGGCATTGTCAAGAGATAGTTTCACTCTTTTTGTGAAAAAAGTCACATTTCCGGAAAAATTTTCATGGATTTGCCATTCGTGCCGAGGCTGTTCGAGTTCTGACCAATCTACTAACATATTTCTAACTGAATATCAATAATCGGAGGGTTGTGCGAAGATAAGTCGGCCTTCTAAAGCCAGTCCTTCTTCTTGAAAAACAGGATCATTGACACGGTGACTATTATCAGAATCAACCAGAACAGGATATAACCGTATTCCCAGTCGAGCTCCGGCATGTATTTGAAATTCATACCCCAGAGACCGACCAGAAACGTTGCCGGCATCAGAATAACCGTAAAAATGGTCAATACTTTTATGATATCATTGGTTTTCGTTGAGACATGGGAGTAGTAGACTTCCAGGGCGGTTATCAATGTATCTCGATGTGATTCCGACAGTTCGATAATTCGGGTCAGGTGATCGAGAATATCGTTGAAATAGAATGCAGCTCTTTCCGAAATCATGGGAAATTGCCTGCGGCTGATCTGAGTCAGCATTTCTCTCTGAGGTAAGACGATGCGCTTCAGCTCATAGATATCCCGGCGAAGCGTAAAAATGCGGCGAACGGTATCTTCGTCCGGTTCCCTGAGTACATCCTCTTCGATCTTATCAACCTCGCGGTCGAGGAATTCCAGGATGCTGTTATAATTGTCAACCATGACATCGATTAAAGCGTGAAAGAGAAACTCGGCTCCGCGCGACATCAGGCGTTCATCTCGCATGGCTCTGTTGTGCAAATAGTTGAATATTCGATGCGACTCATAGTGCACCGTCACCACGGTATTTTTGGTAAGGAAGAAGTGAACTTCCTGAAGCCCTATCCCCTCTTCCATACTGATATAATCAGCGATCTGGAATTCAACATAGAGATAATCGCGATAGTTATCGATCTTGGACCGGGGTAGTTCGGTGATCGCGTCTTCTTCCTCGATAACGTCTTCGATAGCCAGCGGGTGAAAATGAAAGTCGTTGGTTAGGATGAAAGACTCTTCGTCGGTCGGATCGGTCATATCGATCCACAGGATAGCGTCGGGGTCGGCAAACATTGCGTCAAAATCCGCAACTCCCTCAAACCGCTGAACCGGTTGTCCCTGTTTCCACAAAAATGACCTGATCATATTTATTTCTCTTGTCCTACGATTTTATCCTCGGCGTCGCTGATATCTCTGAGGAGTTCCTTATCCTCTTCTCCTTCTTTCTCGATATCCTTAAGGTTTAAACGTTCCGTATGGATAAAAATCGATCCCATAATCATTATCGGGAGGAAATCTATTATATGTAGCGCCAGCGCAAACATGACCGCATCCGCTTTTCCGATCTTGAATGCCAGAAGCGGGGCTGCGACAGCCAGCTCAAAGGTGCCGGCATTTCCGGGAGTAATCGGAATCATAAGCGCCACGGTATTAATTACCATTATAACCACCGCAGATATAAGCGGCAACTCGAAACCGAACGAAAGGAAAAGAAAATATATCGCCGCTGCATGAAAAATCCAGGCCAGAAACGAACTGGTTAAAGTTCTGAAAAAATAATGACTCGATTTCAATAAGGAGATACCCTTCGTAAATGAACGATAGAATTTCCGGATTCCGACATATATCCCCGGCCAGCGTTCGCGGAAATTCCTGCGATTGAAATTCTCCAGCTGTTCGCCATAATGGAGTATCAAATATAACACTATCAGTGAAAACAGCGTTGCGAGAGCCACCACATAGCTGATATGCTGATATTCACGAGGAAAGACAATCGTCGCGGTGGAGAGTAATGCGATACATATGAGAAGGCTGATGGCGTCAAAAATAACCTCGATGACGACAGTGGAAAGGACATAGGTTTTTGACAGATCGGCCTTTTTGGCGAATAACAGAATTCTTCCGGCCTGCCCGGTTAGAGCCGGAAGGAGGATGTTTATTACCTGCCCTGCCGAGAAAAGCGGAATGACACGCCAGAATTTAAGCCGTTTGGTCTTTTCGACAATAATTTTCCAGCGAAAGGCCTTTATTACTATTACCATGGCCTGACAGGCAAGAGCCACGAGAAGAAAGGAAACACTAACCCTTCCGGCCAGGCTCTTGATATCTTCCAGACGGATATCCTTTAATACATAGGCCAGTATGGCAAATGCAATAATGGATCCCCAGAGCTGCTTCTTTTTAAATATTCCCGGCATAATCAAAAAATTAAAACCGGCCATTAAGCCGGTTATTTGCAAAATAATATATCCTTTAAACTGGACTGTCAAATCAAAAATGGATTGACGGTCGACCTGTCGCTTCAGATTATTTCGACATATTCCTTATTTATCCAGCCTTTGCGCTTGTTTTCGAAGGTCACAAGATAATATTCGCCCGATTCATTTTCGACCTCGAATTCCAATCCAAAACCTCCCACGAACTCGATATCGTTTCCTTCACCCGGTCCGCTGTATATGCGGGCCTCATCCGCAACGATGACCCCCTTATCGATCAAATAATCAGTTCGATATTTATATGTCGTCAAGGCTGAACTTACAACAACAAAAGACAGCAGGATATATAAGCCGATTTTCGATCCTGTATTGTCTATCCCGAAATATATTTTGGCGCTCCAGAGTAGTAAAAATAGTATGAACAGGACCGAGGCAATCCAGGCCAGCCCGTTCAATGAAAATGGTTCCACCAGGGTTTCCATAAAGGTTGAGACCGGGTTTATCTGGACCCCTTCAAGGCGAGTCGGCATGAACTGGCGTGCGAACTGGAGATTTGTTTCGATATCTTCATCAAAAGGGTCAAGCCGCTGCGCTCTCAGATAATAAAGGATCGCATAGCCCGGCTTTCCCTCTTTGAAATAGCAGTTGCCGATATTAAAATAAAGAGGAGCGGATTCGAAACCGTTATCCTCCAGTTTCAGGTAATCATCCAGGGCCTTCCCGTAGTCTTTATTCTGATAATGACTATTAGCCCTGCTGAAAAGTGAATCGGCGCTGATCCCAAAGGTTGGTGCGGCAAAGAGCGATATCAGCATCAGCGCGAGGATTAGCCTGACAAATTTACCCAAATTTTATCCCTTCCAGTTTAACCAGGACTTCTTCCGCCTTATCCAGCGAATCCTGAATTTTGGCAGCGTCTATATTTGCCGATGAATATTGCGCGAAGTCGGCATTTCTCAAAAGGCTTCGAATTGACTCAATCGTCGTTTCGTCCGCTCCGGAATCAGACACGATATCAATCAATTGTTCTCCGGTCATCCCATGCGGAGAAATATTCAGTTTGTCTGCGATATAAGAAAACATGGCCATTCTGATCTCAGCGTAGAACTCACCGGGCTTGGCGGATTTGGCCATTTTACGGGCCTTTGCAAGGCGTTTCCTGGCCATTTTCTTGGCCGCTCGTGAGCGGGCGTAACCAATATCCGAGGCCAGTTTTTCCTGTCGTTTCCGGGTTACCCAAACCGCGGCAAGCAAAAGCAGGGGAACGCCATTCAGAGCAAGATATAGTGGGGTCAGCAATATTAACGGCTGCTCTTTCTCGAGGTCGCCCGGGTCGGTTTTTATATATCTGATATCTTTGGAATTGGGATCGATGACGCGACCGGCCACGTTGGGGACCGGAAGATCGGCATATGCTCCGAGTTCCGAGGGTTTTGCGGTAATCGTGATTGGTTCCGATGCGATTCTCTTGTATCTGCGTGCGGCAGGGTCGAAGAAATTCAATTCTACTCCGGGAATAACCAATTTGCCGGCCCGTTTCGGGATATATGTTTCTTCAAAAATTTTGGTCCCGCCCACGACCCCCTGAATTTTTGAGACTTTTTCATCACTGGAAGCCCGGTACACCCTGAAATCGTTACTCTCCTCGATGTTCGGTTCCGCGACAGTCTTGATATTCCCGGTCCCGTTGATTTTATAGGTGACAGTTATCGGCTGATTGACCTCTACGGTAGTCTTGTCGGCTACTGCTGAAATTGTAAAATTGCCAACGGTACCGCTGAAATCTTCCGGTTTTTTCTCGGCTGGAAGAGGCAGGACCTCAAGAGTAAGCGGCTGACTCCGGACAGTTCTGGTTACACCCCGATCAAAAAAGCTATCGAACATGCGGAATGGATCGCGTGATCGCCCACCACTCTGGTCCGGAACTTGAACCGATGCCATCGCCCCGCCAATGGTCAATTTTCCTGATCGTGTCGGGAAAAGAGCTGTATTTAACTCAATGACATTATATCTGCGTCCGCTGATGGTTTCGGTGTACGAACGCTGCGGTTCGAGAGTTTCACTCCAGAAATCGCTGATCTGGGGAGGCGTGTAATCCGGCTGAGAGAGAAGCCTTACGGCATGGTGGAATTTTATGGTCAGAGTCACTTGCTGATTCACATAAACACGTTCCTTATCAAGCTGGGCGGCTAAAAAAACGTCTCTATTCTCTCCCGTTCTATCGTCGGTAGCGGCCTTTTCGATAGATTTGGGAGTGCTTTGCCCTGCCTTCAGGACAGTCAGCATCACCTCATTGGACTCATATCTTTTTCGATTGTAAACCAGACTGGCAGGCTTGAAGTTATATGTTCCCTGACGTTTAGGGACAAGAATGTAATTATAAGCCTGGCTTGATTCCACCGCACCGTTTACAATGGAAATGTTGGTCGAAGTCCCCGCCGGTGTAACGTCAAACATTGACAGATTCGGTATATGTGGAGTCGGAAGATTCTGATGCTCACTCTTGACGACGATCGCAAGCATCGCCTGGCCGTCCAGGCCGATCGTGTCGGGACTGATAAACATGTCAATCGAAACTTCATCCTGCCCGAACGATGACGACCAGACAAACGAAAAGATGAATATAAAAATCAGTTTTCTAATCACCAGTCGTTACCCCGATAATTGCCGCGTGCCTTGTGCCGCTGTTGCTCTTCCTGAACCTCTTTTTCATCATCTTTGATGGCATTGAGAATCCGTTCGGCGTCTTCTTTCGACATTTCTTCGGTTTCCTGCATCTGTTGCTGCTGCTGTTGTTCTTTCTGCTGGTCTTCCTGTTGCTGTTGATTTTGTTCCTGTTCCTGCTGTTTTTCTTCCTGTTTTTGTTCGTCCTGCTGCTGTTGCTGATCCTGCTGCTGTTGCTGCTGCTCCTGTTGATCCTGCTGTTCGGATTTCATCTGCTCTTTCAGCATCTTTCGAGCCAGTTCCAGGTTATACTTGGCATCCATGTCTTCGGGCTTCATGTCAAGAGCCTTCTGGTAGGATTCAATAGCCTTCTGGTAATCCCCCATGCGGTAGTATACATTGCCGAGATTATAGGTTCCCCTAAAAATTTCATCCAATTCATCTGCGTTCAGCGAACCCTGATACTTATCGACGGCCTCTTCGTACTTCCCGTCCTTATAAAGCGCTCCGGCCATATTGTATTCCAATTCGGGGGTTTCGGGGCGTTCCACTTCTGCCTGGTGATAATAATTTAGCGCCTCCTGGTATTCCCCGTTTTCAAAAGCCTGATTCCCTTTTTGGACCAGGTCGGTAAAATCATCTGACCGGGCCGAGATACTCATGACAAAAACAACCAGGATATATGTAACAATTTTTTTAGTCATTTATAACCGTTTTAACTTTTTTTCTGCTTCTTTCCGAAACGAAAAATTCCAGCACAATAAACAAAATGGCCAGAAGAAGAGGAAACTGAAAGCGATCTTCATACTGCATTAAAAGCCGCCCTTCCAGTTCTTTCTTTTCCATCTTGCTAATTTCTTCGTACACTCTATCCAGCTCCATCTCGCCGGCGCTGGCTCGATAATACTTTCCACCGGTCAACTGGGCAATCTTCTGAAGGGTGACTTCATCCAGCTTGGTGACGATGACTTCTCCCTGTTCGTCTTTTTTGAAGCCGACCCTCTCTCCTTTACGGTTAACAACCGGGATCGGTTCCCCGAGAACCGATCCGATCCCGACCGTATAAATCTTTATTCCCTCTTTGCGGGCATCTTCGGCGGCGCTTACCGGATCGGTATTATGGTCTTCGCCATCGGTCAGGAGAATCAGGGCCTTATGCTTTCTTTCCATTGTTTCGAAGCCCTCTTTAGCTTTTCGGATAGCATCTCCGATGGCGGTTCCCTGCTGGCCGATCAATCCGACATCTATGACATCGAGAAATATTTCAGCGGCAGAATAATCAAGAGTCAAAGGACATTGGATAAAAGCCTCGCCGGCAAACGCAATCAGTCCGATTCGGTCCCCTTCCAGCCTGTCCAGGACGCCCCTGACTTCCTGACGCGCTTTTGAGATCCGATTCGGCTTGATATCTTCGGCAAGCATCGAATTGGAAACATCGATGGCGACAATAATATCGATTCCTTCCCGCTTCATCATTTCCATATGGGTTCCGCATTGAAGCCGCGAAAGAGTGATGGTCAGGAAAACGAGGGCTCCCAATATCATAGCCGCCTTTCCTCCCTGCCGGGCGAATGATATATACGGTGCATTTTTCATTATCAGGAAGATGTCGCCAAACCGTTCAAGGAGACGTTTCTTGCGCTTGATAGACCAGATGTAAAAAACAAGCAGGAATGCTACCAGCACGAATATTATCAAATTTTCGGGTGCGGCGAATCTCATTTTTATGGTATCTTCCTGAATATGGTCTGTCCCAGTAATATTTCCAGGACCAGGAGGGCTAAACCGGCGTAAACAAAATCCGGGAACAGCTCCTGGTACTGAACATACTCATTAACTTTGACTTCGGTCGTTTCCAGCTTATCGATCTCGCTGTAGATTTCTTCCAGCTCCTCTTCGGAGCGCGCCCTGAAATATTTCCCGCCGGTCTTTTGCGCGATTTCTTTCAATGTCTCTTCGTCGATCTCATTTGGAAGATAAACGTACCGTTTGCCGAATATCGGATCATCCACGGGATACATGGCATTGCCCGGTTTTCCCACGCCAATAGTATAAATTTTAACATCCATAGTCTTGGCAATGGTTGCGGCAGTCAGAGGATCTATCTGTCCGGCATTATTTACCCCATCTGTCAAAAGGATAATAATCTTCGATTTCGACTGTGACTCTCTCAAACGATTGATGCAGTTTGCCAGCGCCATCCCAATTGCGGTACCATCCTTAATCATCCCGAAACGCACCTGGTCCAGAAAGTTCAGCAAGACACCATAATCGAGAGTAAGCGGGCACTGGGTAAACGAAGCGGCCGAAAAGACGACCAGCCCGATCCGGTCGGAGACGCGTTTATCGATAAACTTCCTGATTTCCTCTTTCGCGACATAGAGCCGATTATGCGGCTTGAAATCTTCGGCCTTCATCGATCCTGAAACGTCAAGGGCCAGCATAATATCGATCCCCTCAGAGGTTACTTCGCGGTTTTCGGTTCCGGCCTGCGGACGAGCCATCGCCAGGATAAAGAGAACCAAAGCGGCCACCCTGAAAACACTAAGGATAAAGCGGTACTTCGTTCGTCCGGATTTGACGGAGCGTTTGACTATTTTAAGGTCGGAGTACTTAATCGAGGCGGTATTAAACCGTCCGGTTCTGATGCGGTAGACTATCATGGCGACAATAGCGGTAAGCCCAACCGCGAAAATAATCCAGGGTGATATCGAAAACTCCTGTTCGAAAAGATTCAGATGGAATCCCGCAAATCTAAACACCGGCTTTCTCCTTTGAAGAATCTTCCATAACCTGTTCAATTCGGGAGCGTTTCGTCATTTCGATATCCTTGATATACTCAATCATCTCATACACTTCATCAAAATCGAACATGGGGCGGCTTTCGTCCGGAAACTGCTTGGCGAATTTGACAAGATCGGCGAAATTCAGGAATTTCTTGATTCTGCCATAAAGGGAGGGCTCAAGTTCAAGTTCCTCGAGTTCAAACAGGATTTCATCGGTGGTCATGTCCAGCGCCATAATATTATAGATGCGTCCGACATAAGCTCGGAGAATATCCGACAATTCGACATAGTACAACTTGATTTCCCCTTTTTCCAGGTAATCTTTTTCCTTCAGCAATGCCAATCTCTCGAAAGCAATTTCCCAGGGATCGCGAAGGTCGACCGGTTTCCCCGCTTCGAGGGCATGACGCCTTCGCCTCCAGATAAAGACGGCTACTATTGCCCCCAGAAGAACCGCCCCGAGAATGCTTCCCCAGAGCCACCAGTTCGATTCCGCAAATTGCAACTGCGGTTTAAGGTCGCGAATATCAAGCGTATCTGTTCCCTCTTCGCCCAGCAACGATTTTACCCTGATCGAGATCGGCTCTAAAACCAGCACCCTGACCGTGCTATCGGGTGTCATGTACTCAATCGGGATCGGCGGAATGACATAATCGCCGGTTGTGAAAGTTGTCAGCGAAAAACGGCTTTCGATTTTATAGCGGCCGTCTTTAAGAAGCTCGGTATCGTCAGCTTCATAGTCCTTTACATCGAAAGCACCCAGATTCGCCCCGATTGGAGGCGGCGTGAGAACGATATCGCTGTCATGATAAATGGTTAATCGATAATCGATGAGGTCCCCGATATATATTTCAGAGCGGTTAACCGAAGTTTCAACCCGGATACCTTCGGCCGTTTCAACCGTATCGGGAACGGCTTGGACCTGTGCCGAAACAATACCGCAGAATACGGTCAGGATCACCAGCAGATATGTCAGATTACGAATATTCATTTAATCTTATTCTCATATATCTGGACGTTTTCGACTGCCATTAATTTCGACACATAATTCTTGAATGCCTCTTCAGCCTTGACCTGCTGATAAGCGCGGATCACCTTCTCGCGGACTTCATTGAACGGTTTCCCGTCAAACATCTGTTCCTTATTGGCGGTATAGAAATTCTGTATGTCGCTCTGATCAATTTTGATATCGCTCAATATTTTATCGGATACGAATTTATCTATCATCACCTGCCGGTTCAGAAGGTCGGCGGTTTTGAGGATTTCCGGGTTGCGGTCGTACCCCTCGCGAACAGCCGCCCGATAAATCAGTTCTTCACCAACATAATTTTTGACAGCCTGCACTTTATTGTCTTTTGAAGCATACTCGGCCTGCATCTCCGGAGGGAGCATTTGAATATGCTCTTCGATATCATCGAGAAATACCGGCACATCATTTATTTTTGCAATTACTGTCTTCCCTTCATTGGCGGCATAGACCGAATCGACACTGACCGCCCTGTCAAGCTCCCGACGGGCATCGAGCATCCGGCCCATTTTCTCCAGCGATGTCACCAGCATTCGTCCGGCCTCGTCATAAAAACTCGCTTTGGAATTGAGGGAACGGGCCTTAATAAAGTGAGCGGCGGCATTTTCATAATCACCGAGGTGTTCGAAATAGGTTTTACCGATAAGATAATTTATACTGGCGCGGGTGTTATCATCGATTGATGCATCATCCAGAATTTTCCGGTATTCACTTATGGATGCCTGATAGAGATTATTATCCGAAAGTTCTCCGGCAAGTTTTTTTGAGAGCTCTACCCGGGGAGTTGCTGTCCCGGACCGGTCATTGACCAGGATTAAGGCAACCAGTATCAAGGTCGCCACCGCAACCCCAAGACTCAGTACCGATAAAGTCGATCTGCTATTTGCCACGTTCTCGGTCCCCCTATCGCCGCTTTTCTCTCATGCGGAAAAAGTTTATCAGCGGGACAATGTACGATTGATTCGTGATAATCTGTATAAAATCGAGATTGATCAAGCGAAAGGCCCTTTTCAGGGCGGCATTATCTATTTCAGCCTTCTCGGCGAAATCTTTACGAAACTCGGACGATCCGGTATCGATCACCAGGGTTTCACCGGTTTCGGCATCCTCCAGCTCGATCAATCCAACATTATCGAATTTCATTTCGCGCGGATCAGTTACTTTCATCGCGATAATGTCGTGCTTATTGTTGGCTATCTGAAGCGGCTTGATATAATCCTCAGAAAGAAAATCGGAGATCAGGAATACCACCGATTTCTTCTTTATAACCCGGTTGAAGTATTCCAGCGCCCCCGAGATATCCGTCCCGGTTCCTTCCGGTTTGAAATATAGAACCTCGCGGATCAACCTTAGAACATGCGCCCGCCCCTTTTTGGGGGGAATGAATTTCTCAATTCGGTCGGTGAATATGATCATACCGACTTTATCATTATTCTTAATGGCGGAAAATGCCAGCAGGGCGCAGAGTTCGGCAGCGGTGTCTTCTTTAAATCTCTGACGGGTTCCGAAGTACCCGGACGAGGAAACGTCGACCAGCAGAATAACGGACAGCTCGCGTTCTTCGCGAAATTTCTTGACATACGGATATCCGGTCCGGGCAGTGACATTCCAATCGATCAGCCTGATATCGTCCCCCGGCTGGTACTGA
>Ga0272443_10006800_pt1 | contig 11153 bp, 4 predicted proteins | sample SSMAcet12_FD_193581 | JGI IMG/M metagenome (GOLD analysis project Ga0272443, IMG submission 193581) | Marine sediment archaeal communities from Little Sippewissett salt marsh, Falmouth, MA, United States - SSM-Acet-12 | ecosystem: Environmental > Aquatic > Marine > Wetlands > Sediment ... | reverse complement strand
TGTGATCACTGCTCCGGCAGACTTCACAAGCTTGTGTCACACACCAGTTTCCATCTAAAGGGGACCGGCTGGTATGCAACCGACTATGCCGGAAAATCCCGCGCCTCTACCGCCAACGGACCAGCAAAGAATAAAGCCGATAAACCGGCAGGTACCGGCTCCACCGGAACGGACACACAACCAAAATCATCCGACAAATAGCGCCCAGTCCGGGCCGAGAAAACGAAAAAAGCGCATCTGTCGCTTGGTGCTCCGGGTTTTTTTTCGACCGTCGGAGTTTGGCACCGAGGCATCAGGCTACCCCAAACGCACCGCTGGGGTGATGTCTTAATTTTTACAAAAATACACTTTTTTTTGCGAAACACCACTTTACAACAAAAAAAGTGTGATTATTATAGCTATCGAAATCAAGTGGCCATAATCGCATATAAGCAGTTGTAATAACATGTAATTCATTATTTAATCCGGATGACGCTTTTATCGAATCTGCAGATCGATATTATTGGAGCCCCGGCCAAGGGCTCGCAACCTGTCTAGTTTGACCTACTCAAACAAAATTAGCGCAAAGGAGAGCAAACGGTATGAAACTCAGACCATTACAGGACCGCATTTTAGTGCAACGGGTAGAAGAAGAAACCAAAACCAAGGGAGGTATCATTATTCCAGATACCGCTAAGGAAAAACCGGCAGAGGGCAAAGTGGTCGCCGTCGGCAACGGAAAGGTCGGTGAGGATGGCAAACGGACTGCCCTGGAAGTAAAAAAAGGCGACCGAATACTATTCGGAAAATATTCCGGGACCGAGATTAAGATTGAAGGCGAAGAATATCTCATCATGCGCGAAGACGACGTCCTTGGTGTAATCGGCTAAATTCAGTTTAATAAAAATGGAGGAGAATCAACAATGGCAAAAATTATCAAATATGACATGAAAGCCCGTGAATCGATGTTGAACGGGGTACGCACACTTGCGGATGCTGTGGTCGTCACCCTGGGGCCAAAAGGCAGAAACGTTGTGATTGACAAGTCCTGGGGGTCCCCGACGGTCACCAAAGACGGTGTCACCGTGGCCAAAGAGATCGAACTGGAGGACAAATTCGAAAATATGGGCGCCCAGATGGTCAAAGAAGTCGCCAGCAAAACCAGCGACATGGCCGGAGACGGAACAACAACAGCCACGGTTCTGGCCCGCTCAATCTATGAAGAAGGCCAGAAACTGGTGGCCGCCGGCAACAATCCTATGGGCATCAAGCGTGGAATCGATGCCGCGGTGGAAACCTGCGTCAAAGAACTCCAAAAAATGAGCAAACCCACCAAAGATCAACGTGAAATCGCCCAGGTTGGTACCATATCCGCCAACAACGACGAGACAATCGGCAACATCATTGCAGAGGCCATGAACAAGGTCGGCAAGGAAGGCGTTATTACGGTAGAGGAAGCCAAAGGCATGGAAACGACCCTGGAGGTTGTAGAAGGCATGCAGTTCGACCGCGGCTACCTGTCGCCTTACTTCGTGACGGACCCGGAAAAAATGGTCGTGTCGATCGAAAATCCCGCGATCCTGATTCACGAAAAGAAGATCAGCAACATGAAGGACCTTCTGCCGGTTCTCGAGCAGGTGGCTAAAATGGGCAAACCGCTCTTGATCATCGCAGAAGATGTCGAAGGAGAAGCCCTCGCGACCCTGGTCGTCAACAAACTCAGGGGCACTCTTCAGGTAGCGGCCGTTAAGGCGCCTGGATTCGGCGACCGCCGAAAAGCCATGCTGGAGGATATTGCCATCCTGACTGGCGGGCAGGTGGCCTCTGAGGATTTGGGGATCAAGCTGGAAAACATGTCAATCAACGATCTCGGCAGCGCCAAGCGGATTACCATCGACAAGGACAACACCACCATCGTCGACGGAGCCGGGTCCCGTTCCGCCCTGGAAGGTCGTGTCAAACAGATTAGAGCCCAAATCGACGAAACGACCTCGGACTACGACCGCGAAAAGCTTCAGGAGCGTCTGGCTAAACTGATCGGCGGTGTAGCGGTGATCAACGTCGGTGCAGCTACCGAGACCGAAATGAAAGAGAAAAAGGCCCGCGTCGAAGACGCACTCAACGCGACCCGCGCCGCGGTTGAAGAGGGTATCGTCCCCGGGGGCGGCGTAGCACTGGTAAGGTGCCTGCCGGGTCTCGAAAAACTGCGCCTGAAAGGCGACCAAAAGCTGGGGGTAAAAGTTGTCATGCGGGCCATCGAAGAGCCGCTGCGGCAGATCGCCAACAATGCCGGCCAAGAGGGATCGGTTGTTATCGACAAGGTCAAGAACGGTGAAGGCGCCTTCGGGTACAACGCCGAAACGGATGACTACGGAGACCTGATTGAGGCCGGTGTCATCGATCCGACCAAGGTTGTCCGCTTTGCCCTGCAGAATGCCGGTAGCGTGGCATCACTGATGCTGACCACCGAGGCAATGGTGGCCGATAAACCGGAAGAAAAATCGGAACCCATGGGCGGCGGTGCACCTGGTATGGGCGGCATGGGCGGTATGGGTGGTATGGGCGGCATGATGTAAGACGCCAGTCACCCCATCGTCGTCGCAGCCATTTTCGGGCTGGATTTAAACCCCCGTGCTACATGCACGGGGGTTTTTTTGTGCCGCCTCGGATTTCTTGACTTTTTGGCCTAAATCTTTTAAAATTATATACAATTCATAGGGATAACATCAATTGATTCACAATTGGAGCTTCGAATGAAAATGAAATGGAAGCAAGTTTTCGGGATGGGACTGACGGCAGTTTTTCTGGCGACCGGCATTACCGGCGCGCCGGTTTCCGGTCTGGCGGCCGATGCGCAGCCCGCTGCCCGGTCCAAGAACACGCCCGGCATTGCCGGTGAAATCGTCGAGACGGAAAGCGGCATCTATTATACTGTAAAGAAGGGCGACACCCTCTGGGATCTTTCCAGGAAATTTGCCGATACCCCCTACCTGTGGCCCGACCTGTGGAGTGGAAATGACCAGATTGCCAACCCCCACCGTATTTATCCCGGCCAGCGGATCCAGCTGTATCGGCGCGATGATGTCGCCAAGGCCAGCAAACCGGCTGCGACCTCACAGCCGACGCCCGTACCTGTATCTACATCGCCGAAACTCGGTCAGTTCGCCTTTTCACGCATGGACAGGGTCGGATTCATTCGGGACCCGGCGGTCGTCCCCAGCGGTCGGATCTTTAAGGTCCTCGGCATTCATAAAATGATCACCGCCGGTGATACGGTTTACATCAGCCGAGAAGACAGTCAGGTTCTCAGCCCAGGGCAGCGTTACACCATATACCGTACGTTGGGAGAGGTGCGCAACATCGTCACGGATCAATACCTTGGCGTTCAACACTACATTCTGGGCACAGCCGAAATCACCCAGCTCGAACCTGAATATGTCGTGGGCCGGGTGATCAAGGCTTTCGGACGCATCCAGAAAGACGACCTTCTGATGCCCTACGAGCGCCAGCCGGAGAAGATCGCCAAGGTTACCCCACCGCCGGGCATCGTCGGCGAAGTCATTATGGCCGAAGAACACAACCAGCTTCTCGGTGACAACGTCATCGCCTTTATCAACCGTGGCGCAAATGACGGCGTCAAGACGGGCCAAATTTTCGATATTTACTTCCAGGATGACGTAAGCGTTTACCCGAAACCGGCCGAAAAAACACGCCTGAAACCGGTTGTCTTCGGCCAATTGGTGGTTCTGCGCACGGAAGCCACTACCTCCACGGTGTACATCACGCAAACCAAGAATGTCATTCATCCGGGTGCAAAGTTTTCTTCACCGGAGTTGTAAAAAAAGTCTTTTAAACCACTTATCCAATATAGTTCGTAAAAAAATCCCCCTCGGACGACCGTTATATCGGAAGCCAAGGGGGATTTTTTAAAACTGCTCCCATGTCACTTTGAGGACTTCCTCAAAGGTCGTCGTGCCCTCCATCATTTTCTTGATTGCGGATTCCCGCAGGGTGAACATGCCCTCTTCGCGGGCGCGACTGCGCAGTTTTTCCACGTCCGTATCGGTAATTGTCAACTTCTTGAGTGATTCGGTATAGGGTAAAACTTCGAAAATTCCGGTTCGTCCCCGATAGCCCGTGGTGCGGCATTTGATGCAGCCTTTGCCACGGTAAAGGGTCACACTACCCCTGTTGCCGATATTCAATCCCAACTCGGCCAGTTCGGCGGCATCCATTTCAAACGCTTCTTTGCAGTAAGGACATATTTTTCGAACCAGGCGCTGACCCAAAATCCCTACCAGGGTCGCCTGGATCAGGAACGAGGGCACGCCGAGATCGAGCAGGCGCGTCACGGCCGAGGGCGCATCGTTGGTGTGAAGGGTGGAGAGCACCAGATGGCCAGTCAAAGCCGCCTGCACCGCATTGCGGGCGGTTTCCAGATCACGCATCTCGCCGATCATGATGATGTCCGGATCCTGGCGCAGGATGGTACGCAGTATGTTGGCAAAAGTGACCCCGATCCCAGGATGCACGCCGATCTGGTTGAAATCCTCGTGGATCATTTCAATCGGGTCCTCTACGGTGACGACGTTGTTCTCCTGGGTCGAGAGCCGGCGCAGGGTGGAGTAAAGCGTTGTCGACTTGCCGCTGCCGGTGGGTCCACACACCAGGACGATGCCGTGCGGCATCTGAATAAACTGTTTGTAACGGGTGAGATCGGTTGCGGTGAACCCGTTTTCGGACAGATCCTGAAAGAGAATATCCGGGTCCATCACGCGCATGACCACCTTTTCACCAAAGGCCACCGGCACGGTGGAAATCCGTATCTCCACCTCCACGCCCCCCTTGTCGGTCTTGATCCGGCCGTCCTGGGGCCGCCGTTTTTCGGAGATGTCCAGCCGTGACAGCGTTTTGATGCGGCTGATGATGGCATTGTGGACTTTCTTGGGCAGCTTGTAGACCGTGTGCAGAACACCGTCGATTCGCATCCTCACCAGCAAGATCTCGCGTTTGGGTTCGAGGTGGATGTCGCTGGCCCGCTGTTCGAAAGCGTAAAGCAGGATGTGGTTGACCGCATTGACGATGTGCTGATCCGTGGGGGGCAGGTCTTCGTCCGACTTCAGCCGGACATACTGTTCGAGGTTGCCCAGATCGACGGAAGGCCCCGAAAAAAGGTCCTCGGCCGCGGCGATGGATCGTTTGAACCCGAAGAACTCGTCGATCAGCCGCTTTACATCCGACCGCGGCGTGATCACCGCCTCGGCATTCAAATTGGTCACGCGCCGGATATCGTCCAACACCAAGAGGTTCAAAGGCACCGGAGTTGCCACGAAAAGGGTGTTGTCTTTTTTATCGATCGGCAGCACCAGGTGGCTGGCGGCAAAGTTGTGGGGAATCATGCTGGTGACCAGGTTCAGATCCAGCTTGAGGGGGTCGATCTTCCTGTATGGCAGATCCCACTCCTTGGCCAAGGTGGCAAAAATGGTGTCTTCGTCCACCAGGCCGGTCTGGCCGTCTTCCCGGGGTGCCTTCAAGGAGGCAATCACGTCGATGATGTCGACCTGGCCATTGCCGTTCGAGTGGCCTTTGCCGCTGCAGGCCTTGCCCGCTTTTCGTTCAAGCTTTTTCTTGACGGCGTCTTCCTTGGCCAGGATCTCTTCGGCCTTTTCTGAAGACAGCAGTCCCTGTTTTATGAGTGTCTTGCAGACATCCAGGGAAGTAAAATGGAAATTCTGATCGGTTTGCATGCTCAACCTCTATACCGAATGTCAGAAGTTTATTCCGGTTAGTGCTTTTTTAAAATCCCCTTGTCCCGCTTTGTCAAAGAGTGGACGGGTAAAGGCTTAGTGTTTTCAACACAACTCTTGTGACAAGAAAGGATATCGAAGCGCAAGCTTTCCCCCCCTTTAAAAAAAGGGGGGCCAGGGGGGATTTTGGACTTGTGCATATTCCTTCCAGTCGGAACATATTTAAGACAACAGCTATAAAAACGTGAAAGCGATGATATGATTCTAACAAACGGGCCGGGCCATTGGACCCTGCCGATTCGGCAAAGCCACGGGCCCGGCCCGTTTGGGTTATATTACGCGCGCCTTAATTGATGATTTCACGCCAGGAGCGGATATTGATCGTCGGTTCGCCGGCAGCCTGCACCTCGTTGTTGTAGATCCCGGAACCCAGGGACTGCAGCCCGGTGGGCGTCCTGAAGTACAGGTGTTCGTCCTCCACCAGGGGTGAAGTCCGGATATCGCCCACCACCTTGTTCAGCAGGACGACCCCCTCCAAAGTGACCACGTAAATACGGCCTTCATTGCCTTCGGGAGTCAAGTGCCCCTCGCAGGGATCCTCGGTGTCGGCCGTGGATGTACCGAAATAGATCTGGCCCGCTGCTGCGAAAGCCGAGGCAAAGATCCGGTTGCCGGCCGGCAGCTCGATAAACCAGTCGAGCTTGTGTTTATCAGGATCACACTCGCCCTTTTCGTTTGTGTCCACATAAGCAAAGAAATGGTAGCGCGTGGCGGCGGTGTTGATATTCTCGTCGTAGTACGGGTTGTCACCCGTACCAAAGAAGACCATTATCTTGTAAGCGATGTCGCCGCCGGTTGTAATCTCGTTGTCCACAACAATGGCCGGTGAAGCGTATATCGGATGCAGGCGCTGGTCGCCTGGTATGGTATTGTTGTCATCGTCCGTGAAGTCCATATTGAGCACGCAGTGGCTGATGTCCCAAGGCGCCGGATTTTTGGGGTCATCCGGGATATTGACCTTGTACATTAACCCTTTGTCCGTTGCCACGTACATACGGTCGATGTACCCGTTCTCGTCCGAGTCGACGATGGCCGGCTGGCCGCTGGGCACGCCACCCTTGCCGTAATCGATTTCGGCGCTCTCGATCGTGCCGCTGCCGTCAAGGTCGACCGGATCGTCCAACACCACCTGGCGCAACACGCTGCCGTCGGCGATGTCGATCATGTAGATGGACGGGAACAGGGTCGAATCTTCCACCTTGCCGGTGACAAAGAAAGCCACCCACTTGACCGCGTCGGTCCCGTTGGGGTCCCTGATCCGGCCGATCTGGGCTACCGCAGGCGAGGAACGACTGCGGAAGAGATCCGGTGCCGCATACTCCCACATGAATGTCGGATTTTGTGGGTCGGTTACATCCAGGCAGAAAACCGTGTCTCCGCCGTTACCCTCGGCCGAGAGCAGCACCGTGCGCCAGGTGTCCGCCTGGCCGTCTTTAGGAGAAGTGTAGTCGATATAGACGTCGGCTAAAGCCGGCGAAGCATCGACAAAAGACTGGTCGTCGGCTTTCAGGATGTTGTTCTTCAAACGCGGCAGGAGGTTGGCCGGAATAAAAGCCCACAACTCCTCGCCGGTTCCGTAGTTGGGACAATTACCGGCGTAGCTGGCGCAGTAATCCGGAGCAGGCGTTGGTTTTTCTTCCCACAGGAAGTAGCCCCTGTTTTCCTCAATTCCTGGGGTATCCGGGTTGTCTCCATAACGGTATTCCCCGGCATCGAAGGCGTGGAGCATGCCGTCGCGTGACCCGACGAAAAGAACCGAATCCCGCTCATAATTGGCGTCCTTGAATTCCTTGTATTTATCCCGTTCCGCTTTGGTCACCTGGCTGCCGAAGTACCACAACGGATAGCCGGGCGGCACCAGCAGGGCCGGGGTGGAATGATCGATGGGCCCCAGCTTCCAGGCCTTTTGCGTACTGGTGTTGGGCTGTTTGTAGCCTCTGGTCCATTGCACCATCCAATCGGCATCGTCCTCGCTGAAATTGTTGTCGCCGTTGAAATCGTGAATGTATCGGATGTCGTTGACCTTTCGATTATTCAACGCCAGAATGTCGGCCGTGACATTCGCATTATTGAACTCTTTCAACGCGCTGGAAGCTGAGTACGCGTAGTGCGAGTAGCTGGCCTTGATTTTAATGCCCGCATGCGGCGCGTTGGTAAACGTCACTGACCACTCGCCGGTGAACCGGTTGATGGTGCCGGTCCCGGTTTTGGACCCTCTCAGATCGTCCGTGAACTCATCGACAAAAGATTCGTCGTCGTCGCTGTCGTGAATCCGCACTGTCGTCGCGACAACAGGGTGATTGGGAAATGTTCCGCTGAAGGTCTTGGTATTTCCGTCACCTATGATCTCATTACCGGACCCATCGGTTAGAACCGCATCCGGTTCCGCCGTTACGATGACATCCGGAAAATAGATGGTCCGCATATCGGGGCTTCTGTCTTTCAACACCTCTCCGGCGTCCCAAACAAGCGTCTCATCGATACCGACCGTCGCCGTATTGTCGACCAGGGTTTGGTTCGGGTCCTCTGGTACATAGAGCAAATTTGCGCTCAAGTGGCCGCGGTTGATGCGTTCGTCTGCCGGAAAGGCAGGCGACGGTGTTTCGTAAGTACCGGCGTAGATCACGTTGGTCTGGACCACCGGTGACGACCGAGCGAAGAAACCGTGGCTGGCCGTGTCGGCCGCCAACTTGACGTCGACGATTCGCGGCGCGCAGTCCTCGTCTTCGCTCACCAATTCGGCCTTCCAGAGCAGCGTGTTACCGGTCCGGCCGAGTCCGACCAGGTCGATCCGGCGCGAACGATAAGTGTATTCAGGCGTACCCGGCGTCCAGGTTGCCGGATCGATCTCATCACCGATGGTCTTGGAAATATCGGAGGAATTGATTTTGTCCCATTCCGTGATTTCGATCCACGAACCGGCGGCCCCGCCCTCGGCCGACACATAATAATTCGTGTGCGTCTTGCCCAAACAGTCACCAGCGGGGTGATAATCCCACACATCGAAGGTAACCGCCGTGAAATACGCATTGGTCTCGTTGGGGACGATAGCATTCGCCAGTTCCAACTGGGCCATACCGCCGGTCTTGCGCTCGACCAGGAAGACCACGTCGTTGTAATCGTAGTCGTTTGATTTGGCAGAATCATCCATGGTGGTGTCGTCAAATCCGATTACCCAAGCGAAGGGTGTTTCATCCGGTGCGCCGACGATGGCATGCGTGGAGGCCGTTCCGTTGAGTTCATCGATACACTGGGTATTAAACCCGGCGGGATCACCCGTCTCCGGGGCCCTAAAATTAAACCCGAAGTCGCTGTTCAACCGGGTCCTGGCGACGGCATTCAACCAACCCTGCTCATGAATGCCGGTGCCGCACGCCGCGACATATCCGTAGCAGGTGGTGTCGCCTTCCGTGGCATTTTCGTAGAGCTTGACCAGTCGACCGATACCGGTTGTCGACGCCGCACAGCGTGCGTGGGCGTCATGATCATTCCACTCACGCTTGGTGTAGAAGATATCACCACACCAGCCACCGCAGCCGTTGTCGGTTGAATCGAGGTAAAAAACAAGCTCGGTACCGCCTTCGATGGTACCGAGGAACACCTTGTTGTCCTGACGGTCGATAACACCGTCCAGGTTTCTGTCACCCACGCCGTCAAGGACCCCGTCATTATCGTTGTCGTTGATGTTCGCGTAAATTTGGTGCTTGGTTCCGGCTTTGCCCTCGCTGGCAAATTTATAACCGAAGTCCGAGTTTTGAAAGCCGGCGCCTTCGTACAAGAAAGTGACATACACATCCTGGGTGAAAGGAATCACGATGTTGTTCGGATCGATGCCCTGATTCCCAGTGTTGAGGAACATGTGCCCGGTCACCGAGTCAACATCGACATTGACCCGCTTGAAATCGGACGCCAGGAAGCCACCCGGGTAGCCCGGCGTCGCCACATCGGTGGAACAACCGTCGATGTCCGGCACCGTGTCGTAGGTGACGGTCATTTCATTCTGGACGTTGGTGACCTGGATGGTCACATCATCGGAGGTTAAGTCGCCGTGCCAGCCTTTAAACTGGCTATAATCATCCAATTTGGCAGTCACCCACTTCGAATTGCTGCCCCAATCGACGATTTCAGTGTATTCGTCTTCGTAGTACTCAGGCGGCGTACCCGCCACCTCGATGCCGCCATAGTTGCTGCTTTTAAAGGTAACGGTAAATTTGTCGATCTCGAAGTTGGCGATGAATGTTAGGTCCTGGGTGACGCCAGTCGTCTGCAGACCGGCAACGGTGCTGACGATGTCGCCGGCAGCATTGGTCCAGTTCAGGAAGTGGTAGTGCTCGTTCGCCACGGCCGTAACAACAGTTGAACTTGTGCCCCACTTGACCTGCTGGGTAATGCTGTTGGTCGGCGAGTTGGTTCCTTCCTGGACCAGGCCGTGGGCACCGGCATTGAAGGTCACGCTGAATTTTTTCAGCTCAAAAGTGGCGATGACCGTCTGGTCCCCGTTCATGGTGATCGTCGCAGGATTGGCCATTCCGGTCAAAGACCCGCTCCAGCCGGCAAATACCGAATTGCCATCAGGAATCGCGGAAACCGTTACGTCGTCACCCCAGAGGTAGGAATGAGATCCAACATCCGGCAGAACGTTTCCTCCGCCATCAATGCTATCGACCTGTGTAGTCAAGGTGACCGCCTTCCTGATAAAGGTGGCGGTCACCGTCTTGTTGCCGTCGATCTCGATCGTTGCGGGATTATCGTTGCCAGTGAGGTCTCCACTCCATCCGCTGAAAAGCTCACCAGTTCCGGCTGATACCGTCAAAGCGAGGACCGTTCCAATATCGTAGGATGTCATCCCGGACGGCGAAACTGCACTCGTTCCAAGGGGACTATCGACGATAACCGTCAGCGTGGCGTCATTATCGGAAATTGTCACGGTTGCTGATTTAGACCCACCAAATGTGATGTCGCTGTTGCCACTGGAAATGGAATCCAACATCACCATTACCGTCTCGTCACCTTCCACCATGGTGTCGTTGATCACGGTAACGTCGATAATGGCCGTGGTCGCATTGGCCGGAATAGTGACTGTTCCTGAAAGCACGGTGTAGTCGGCACCCGGAGTGGCCTCGCCAGTCACCGTGTAGCTGATCGTGGTGGGGGTGGCGCTCGGGTTGGTCATCGTCACCGTGACCTGACCGTTGTCACTGGGTTCGGCCGCCGTTGCATCGATTGCTGAAATTGTTACTGCGGACGTATCGTCGTTGGTGATCGTGCCGATAGCGGATCCGCCAGTCACCACCGCCGGACCACTCACCGCACCCAGAGTCACGGTGAACGTCTCATCGGCTTCCACCACATCATCGCTCACCACCG
>Ga0272443_10006799_pt1 | contig 11154 bp, 23 predicted proteins | sample SSMAcet12_FD_193581 | JGI IMG/M metagenome (GOLD analysis project Ga0272443, IMG submission 193581) | Marine sediment archaeal communities from Little Sippewissett salt marsh, Falmouth, MA, United States - SSM-Acet-12 | ecosystem: Environmental > Aquatic > Marine > Wetlands > Sediment ... | reverse complement strand
GGTGTCAAAGTAGGTCTCAACCAGCCACCTCTTGGTACCAGAGGCTTTTCCCTTGCCACCCGCAGGCTTTGGTTCTATCTTGTACTTTCTAGTACCGTTGTTATCGGATACTGAGTGCTCGAAGCTCTTTGTCACGTTCTTATAGACATCCACGCGAGAGATTGGGAAAAACACGTCGCGGAATCCTATTCCCGTTCCAAAGAATGCTTTCTTGAATTCAGTCTCCAAAATTGTGTCTTCCACCTCTGTTTTGGATACTGAGTAGAAACCCATATAGCCAAAGAATTCGCCAGAGTCAGCGACTGCCAACTCCTCACCATGGACTTTTACTGTCTGCCTTGAAAGGTCGTCCTCGCTTCCGGTCACTTCTATTGCTTTGTTCATACTGCATCACCTCACTAGCTATGGCTATGTAATTGGGGGTATATAAAGTTTTCGTAACCTAATTTACTTGAGGCAAAAGTTAGGGGAACCGCAGGCGGGCAAAAACACTTGACTAGTGAGGTGATGCAAGATTTCTGACCAAACGCCTGCGGCCCATCCCTATCCATAGAATGACCCTTGACATATATATTACTTTCTCCGCAGACCACTATTTACACCACCAAACCGAATCTCTAGCCACATAGAAATATTCTATCATGCTATTAGTGTACCAATATATCCCTTTAAACCCTCCTATACCCTTATAGAACCCATAGCTGCCAGGAAATTTGACCATCATCTCTATAATGGGCATTTCAACCATGCAGTTTCTCAGGAATTCTTCCATAGGCATCTCTTCCCCATTGTCCAAAATAGCTTCGAGAGTTTTGTCATATGGTTTCCAATCTCGACAGTCACACCATAATTCTGGTATCAGATTAGTACTCACCTCATGGTCATCGTGCAAAAGGGATTCCTGGAATGCCAGGGCTTTTTCTATTGTCATTTTCCCAGATTTTTCCTCTCTATCTGGAAACCTTGTCCAAGATATGTTTATTCCGGCACCAGAATATCCTGGCTTTTCCTTTTTCAGTGCTGGCCATGCGTGCTCGTGGCAGACCTCTCGGCTCACATATCCATTAGATTGTATTCCTATTGATTCATTTCCACATACGGCACATTTTCCGGTGCACTTTTTGTGAAATTGGGCCTTAGTGCTCATTCTTCATCCCTCGCACCATGAATGTGCCTGAACGTGTGGCAGCCCCAGTGGTTCTCACAAACGACCCTGCATTCCTTTAGGTCCTCTTCTGTTGGCTCCTTTGTGTCGAATTTGGGGCAATCCCATTCTTTTATCCGCCTCCCATAATAGACCACCCACTCCAATGCATCTTCCATCTTCTTGAATGGCAGAGCCGCCTCATACATGAGCTGCTTATAAAGTTCTCCAGTAAGCATCTTGCCCTTGGGCTTCCCTCTCAGTGTCTCTAGGTCACGACCCCATATCTCTATCGAGGGCCCACCGACCTGGTTGCTCGAACGATAGTCGAATGTATATCTCTCTCCTCCTATGTCCATGTTCAAACTCAGGTGCTTTTTACTTCCGAGCCAGGACCCCCCATAAAAACTGAAACCGTGGCATTTTATCATGTCGAAGATTCTCTTATCTGCCTTCATCGCCATGTTATCGTACATCGCCTGAACGCGCCAGTACTTCTTTATTCTGGCATCCTTCTCCACAAGTTTCTTCTCGTGCTTTTTTTTGAGCTCGTTGTGGTCCGGAATCTTGTTCACGGCCAGCACGATTTTGGCGAACTTCAACAGAGCCCTTTTGATTTCCTCATCGTGGTTCTCCCTTGGGATGCTCTTCATATATTCCCAGAGTTCTTCAGTCATTCCTCATTCCTCCTTGTATCTATCAGGATGTCCCATAGCCCAAGTTCCCTGAAGTCTCCCTGGAACAGCAGGTATCCAGAGGTCTCGGCCATCACCAGCTTTGGTCTGACGTATGGTTCCTCCACCTTTCCGACCTGCCTCACTCGTATGTTCCTAGTTGTCTCTATGGCCATCCTCTTCTTTGATATTGACGAGCCGCAGAGGTCTATCGTGACGTGTTCCACGGTTTTGCTCGAATGGGAGGCGTCAACATACTCCAGGTCCAAAGCCAAAAGGTCCAGGACGGCTTCTGCTTCTTTGAGCTCCTCTAAGCTCGTGATTCCGTTCCATGTTGCCTTGAGACGAACGGTCGGGCGGCGAACCTTCTTCTTGTCATCCTCGCCGCATCTCTTGCATTCTGGTGTTATCATGCGCTCACCCCTGTGCTCAGGTCGCGATAACCTGAGTTAACGAACTCGGCTATGGCTGCGTTCCTTTCCCGAATCGTGGAGTATTCGTACTCCTCTCCGTTGACATACAGCAGGTAGGTCATTTGTTCGCCTCCATGATGATTTTGTTATCTCCTGCAATCAATCGTAGTATTGCATCTACGGGAAGCATGAGGACTACATCTGCCGATATATTTCCCATCCTGGCCTTGAACACCACCTCTATTTCGCTGGTATCTTCATATGTTGTTATATGCCCGACGGCACCCTTTGCAGTCATTGCCTCTATCATTCTTCCACCCCTCTGACTATCATTCCTACAAGTTCTGGGCCTATGTTAGTTTCTACCGATGTGTCTACGCTCGTGAAGGTCATCTTGAAATGTTTGTCCATGTGTTCATGCCAATATTTGTTTGCTTCTGCCCGCCCGCGATGGTCGTTTTCAAAGCGCCGTGGTGTCTTTTTATATTCTACACTATTGCGTTCAATGTCTTCTATTCTATCTATAAAGACGACTTCGATATATCTTGTGGTTTCGCCGAGTATTACGCTCATCCACACACCTCCAAATTCCAGTTGATTCTCCTCGCCACGCCGTTTTTTATTTCCTGTAGATTTATCTCGTCTCTTGGGTCGTTTATTCCTTCACTTATGAGTTCCCTTATGGCTTCCAGGGCTTTTTGTTTTGACTGAAATACCTCGTTGCATATGATTTCCCCGCTGTCTTGGTATGATTCTAGGGTGACTTGATATTCAACGTGCGTTTTGGTTTGCGGTTCTTCTTCGAAAGTGTCGTGTCCGTCATTTCTAATTTGTTCCAGAATCCTTGCCTTTTCTTTTTCTGTATGCATGTTGACTGGTTTGATGTGAAATAGTATGTTGGCCAATTGGAGGAGGTCAAATTCCTCTATGCTGGCTACTATTGTGTCTGGCCCGAATCTCTCCAGACCAATGGGGTAGAATTCGTCTTCGTTGACAAAATAATACCCTGCCTCATTTTTTTGGCCTTTGTTCCAGATTGCCACATAATCATATGGCTTCCTGGTCAGTTCCAAAAGAGACCGCCTCATGAATCTTTCCATGGCCTCTATGTCGCCATCTAGTTCGGCTAGGCTCATGAGTCCACCTCCTTCTTTGTTAATGCTTTTTCGCACACGCTCACCCAATTTTTTTCCATCCAATCGCTAACCTCGTCCGGCATGGGGTAGTATGGCAATGGTCCAGACACCGCCTCAAAATCATATTGTGGAAATATAGGCTCTAACGCATCCACAAGCGCCTGGGCGCAAATCTCTCCCTGTTCGTCGGATAAATCGCTACCGAAGTCTGATGGGTCTGTGCTGATTCTGATTGTTGTTCTTGTTTTCTTCATTCGTCCACCTCCTCGATAATTTGTCTGCAGAGTTCGATGAGTTCATCTCTGGCCTGAGCCTCTGACTTGCTGACTGTGTCATCGGGGTTCGGGTCTATCACGCCGTCACCATCGCAGACTACGCAGCACTCTTCGACTGACTCTCTGGCAGTCTCCTCGTCCCAGTTAGAGTTGCCCCGGCTTATCGTGCCAGTGTTGTCGCAGAACTCGCAGTCCATGTCTCCAGGCTCGCCTCCACAGTATGGACATGTGTATACGTTTGGAATCTTGACGCCCTTGGGCACAACTATGCCATAGCCATTGCAGGCATGGCATTTCTCGGTTGGTTTCTCCACGGGGTCGTGGATATGCTCGAAGCAGTCCTGAAGGTCCTGGAGCGTGTTCTCGAACCTGCAGTAACTCATGTTACCCATCTAGTTCATCCTCCTTACGACGCTTGTGTCTTCATTGCAGTTCTGCTCGGCTTCTGTCTCTGAGATGTAGAGCTTGTTGCTCTCCCATGCGTAGTCAGCCTCGAAGTTGAGGATTACCCAGTACTTGAAATATGCGCTGAACCCAGTTACTCCTCCAACGACGAAGGCCTTCTTGGCGTAGTATGTGTCGCGCTCGTTGTTGAAAAGCTCTATTGCAGATTCTGCCTGGCTCTGGTCTTTGAAAAGAGCCACCGGGCCACCGCCATCTCCAGGGCAGACTGCCCAGCACGTTGAGTCGGCTGCTGGGGTCTCTTTGGTCTTTCCTGAGTTGGTGGCGAAGTTCTTGAACACGTCGCAGTACTTCTTGGCCTTGAACACGGGCTCGCCGTAGTTCTTGCAGAAGAGGTATTCGTTGCCTGCCTGAGATATGCGGGACATGCACTTGCCACACTGGCCCTGGCAGATTGCTTTCTCCTGGGCTTTCTGCTCGGCTATCCACTCGTTCCTGCTCTGCTCCCTGGCAGACTTGTCCAGGATGTCGAGGGATATGACACTGCCCCAGCCTTTCTTCTCGTTCCAGGTCTGATAACTGATTTTGTCTCCAGACAAGGGCTTCTCGAACCTGGCACCGACGAGGTCTCTTTCGATTCTCGCATGCTCGAAGTTGGACTTGCTGAGGTATACGTCAACGCTGGCCTTGTGCTCGTTTCCCTCTTCATCAGTCACGAAAATGAAGTATTTGCCTACACGGTCATAGCCGGAGGGGTATTCTTTGGTCCTGCTGACTCGGTCAACTGTGCCCACGATTGTGGTGGGCTGGCCCTCTGTCTTGACGTGTATTTCGGTTGGGCTCATTGTGCCTTTGTCGTTGCACTCTGGGCAGCATTTCTTTCTGTTTGTCTCTACTGTGCCTATCCAGCCACAGTTTGAGCATTCCTTCCATATTCCTTCTTCCTCCATGGGAGAGTTTTCATTAGCTATTGCTTCGGTCATGTTTCATCACCTCACTAGCTATGGCTATGTAATTGGGGGTATATAAAGTTTTCGTAACCTTGTTTACTCGACGAAATAGAGCTCTTCCTCGAACTCCACACTTATAGCATCCTGATTCCACTCTTCAAGCTTATCGCGAACAAAATCCTCCAAATCAGCATCCACCCTCGTATACTGCCCCCAATCCGTATAGGCACGGACCACAATCACAGGCTCCTCCACAAGACGCCCAGAGCGGTCTACCCAGCCACCAGTAGCTACATCAATGGAAGTATAGCCTCCGAAAAGCTTTGAAAGCTCGGCCCTAACCTCACGAGCCCTACTCTCATGTTCCGCAGCAGAGATAACCCTATCTCCCTGAGTCCCAGGAACATAGATTGCTATAGAAGTATCCTTTCCCCTACCCAACGGAAAATCCAATCTAGAATCATGCTCTGAAGACGCTATTCCACGGGCGGCCAACGAATGTCTCCTAGGTTCTCTTGGCCAACCCCTAGTTCCCTTAGCCATGCTACCTATATCACACAGGGGATATATATAGTTGGGTGTTATCTCCTCCACACCCTAATCCTTCTCCTAGGCAGACACTTTTGTCTTTCAGACCAATGTATAATATTCATAGACGCCAACAGAAGACATAATACCCCTATACTCTGAAGGTCTAGAGCTGGAACCATTATTCCTACAAATACTAGCGCCGATATCACTATCGCCGCGATAAATGGTACTGCCATAGTTTCTTTAGAGCGCATAATCATCTCCCTCTAAGGGTTTACCACAACAATCACATAGACATTCAGCGGAGAATCTCGCGCCTGTGTCAATCCCATGCTCATTCATCTTTCTGCAAACCTTGCAAAGACACATCACTATCGCCGTCTTCGTTATTGTTGTCATCATTTATATTTTCTTCGCTAGCATCTTTCTCAGGTAACTCTTGTTGCTCGTCTGGCCAGCCTTCACTAAGTAGTTCAATCCTAATATTTTCCTTGAGCCACTCTTCTGCTTCTTTCTCCGAGGAGAAGTTATGTTGTATAGTTTCACCACCAAAAACAATCCCATAATCCTGCGGCGGCATCGCCATGCACGCCTCTAGAATATCCTGTCCTATTTCAATATCATCGACATATTCTTCGAATTCTGGTTCTATTCCAGGAATCCATTTTCCTGGGTCCTCGAACACAACTTCCAACTTTTTCAGGATTTCCTCGGCCTCTTCTCTCTTCCCTATTTCCACCCAGATTTCATAGTCTGAACCATAAGTTGGATGACCCCTTCTTCCAGTCACTAGCGCAAAATCTATGTCTCGAAATAGCTCGCCCACTATCTCACCAAACGGCTGCAACCTATCATGAGGACATTTATCCCATCTCCCATATGGTGCCTCAACCTCCACATATTCCTCAGAACGCAACCATCCTTTTTCATCTACCTCAAAAGAGTCAGCAAAGTTGTGATATTCACCTATTGTCTCCCAATCATCATCACCACGCCAAAATATGCAGAATAGGGGTTCTGACATATCGTTCTCCAAACATGGTAAACATACAGGGCCATGGTCCGTATCGTGAACCTCAGTATTTTCTCTCAATGGCTCCGAGCAGCAAATACATTTTGTAGTTATTTTTACCTCTAATTCTACATCTCTCAAGAATATTGGTTTCAATATTTGTCTTAATCTTTCCTCGTCTGCCCTGACATTGAGAACTATTTCAAATTTTATATCTTCTGCTCCAGGTATGAACCTTAAGTCCAATATTTCTACATATTCGTTTGGATGACTCTCGTCGAACATTCGGTATATTGTTTCAGGAATGAGCTGTTCTGCCCTAGTAGTCTGCCTCAATATCCTGGCACATCCCACACAGAGAAATGCATCTTTTCGTTCAGACATGGGTATTGTTGCCTCTTCTGAGTTGCAACAATGACATTCGTGTTTCCCATATGGTGCCTTTTTTGGTTTCTCTATAAAATACACCTGTCCAGCAGACAATGAATATTTTACCCTCCCCAAAACTATGCAGGCCTCTTCTTCTGCTAGTTCTATGGACTCTTCTCTTTTTCTCTCCAGATGGTTGCAGTTCGGGCTCAGCGTGATTTCGTTCATTCCGTTGCCCCCTGAATCTCCCACCGACAAAACATCATTGGTCCGAGTGGATTAGAATTGAACAAAATCTCGTTGTAGAGTGTGGAATATGGATTATATATTATTATCAGTTTCCCCTCTGGTATTTCTATAGTGGTCTTATGCCATATCTTTATCTCTGGCTCTCCATCATCACCAGTCAGTCTGAATCTCTTTTCCATTTTATTGACAGAAAAGCTCTTCATTTTCGTCCCTCTAATTCTAGCCAGTTTCTCCTATCCTTTGCACACGTTCTCTTTTTTCTTATTAGCATCCATGCATCCGTCAATGAAAGGCCCCTATAGTTATACAGCCACCAAAGGACCGCCAAAACGCTTCTCTCCATCCCTGCGACACAATGGACCAATGTCTTTCTGTTGTTTATCATACAGGCCTCTATCATACGTGCAACCGCATCTATATTATCCATATCCACCTTTCCGGTGAATTCATCCGGGTCTAATATGCCTCTGCAATCTATTATGTTATCAAATTCATGGTCTGGCTCTGAGAAAGACCAGTGCGCCATTACTGCATCATTGAGGTCTCCAATCCAGACCTTCTCATAAATAAGGTCAGCCATTAGCCGCCTCCATGTACACACCAAACTTGAAATGCCCCTTGGCCAACTTCAATCTGGATATGTCTCTTACCTCAAAAATTCTCTCACTCCTATCATTTTTTTGGAGTGAAATCCTGACTGCCTCGGCCTCCTCCCTTGTCTCGCTCATAGACCACCCAATCAACTTCATCATCCTAAGCCACCCCTGAAGTATTGAACATGCCATCAAAGATGTTCTCCTCTATTGCCTTCTGGTGCATCCTCTTTTCCTGTTCCTTCTGCTCACGAAGGCTAGGAACAACTGGGGGTTCTGGAACATCCCACTGGCAATCATCATACCTGTCCTTGCCCTCTGGATAATAGCTTATCTTGCAGTGAGCGATATACCCTGCCCTCTGATACAAACCATCCATCAGCAACCCGTATAATTCAACAATTGTGGGGGCGAGTCTGTTCACGAGCTTGCAGGTGGCATATTCGGTCTGGTCATCATCCAGATTGAAATAGAGATGAATGACCTCGTGCATGACCACCGTGAACAACCTGTTCCTATCCTCGGTATAGTCAGCTATTTCTATTATCCTCTTGCTCGTCCGAGCAATGCCAACAATGTTTTCGTTGTTCATCTTGCTCTTGCCAAGGGTGTGTGGCTTGACAATCAGCACGGTGATGTCATCCCCGCCTGCCAGCCTCTTGTTGTGGAACTCGCACACCGTCATGGTGGCATAGACCATTGCCCTAAGCTCCTCCTTGCTCAGCCCCGATAGTCTACCCTTAATCAAGACCCGTGAGCTTGTATCGGCGTTTCTAGCCCTCTCCTTGCTAGAATCCTCGGCCTTGTCAGCCTCCTCAATCGTGACAGTCGGATTCTTGTTTCCCACATAGTTATAGCCATGCTTGAAATATTTGTATACTATATCCTCAGCCAGACTCAATGCCATGTCCTCATTCTGCTCCCATACAAAGAACACAACCTTGTGCTTCTCGAAGTCAGATTCCAGCTTCTTGTTGACAGGAACAACCTCTGGCTCCATCAGTTCGCCCCCAGTTCTTCTTCTATCTTATTGATAAATTCCTCTATCATCTCTTTGATTCTTTCTGTTACCTCTATGTGCTTATCCTTCGCCCACTTCCCGTAACCGCCCTCTTCGTCGTAGAGCATTTCCAGAAGTTCATCGCATCCCTCTACTGCTCCGTCGATATTACACATGACCCAATCCTGGACCGCTTCCTCGTATTTCTTGCCTAGGTTGGCCATCTATTCGTCCTCCCCATATGGTGTATCTGCCCAGAGATGTTCCATTGCCCCCTCTCTCCTGTTGGCATCTAGGCAGTGCTTCTCTATCTCGTCGATGTCGTTCGTTTTGAAACCGCAGCGGCAGTAGTAGGTTTCTGTCATTCGTCTACTCCTCCTTTGTGGTCTTCTGGCATCTTCACCTGACTATATTTGTCGAAGTCTACATGGACCTCGAACTCCACTCCATGGTGCTCTGCATCCGGCCCGTCGTCTCCGAAGTCTGTTATGTAAATGCTAACTGGTCTGCCCTCTCTCAGATACTTCTCCGCAACCGCGAGCGTTTCCTCTAGGTTGTTAGACTGATTCACTCCAATGTAGTCTGGACTCATGCTGGCACACCACCTAAATAAAGTCCGGCTACTGCAAGAGCGCCTCCTGCCACAACTGTTGTTATCAGAGCCAGAATAATTTTGTTCTGTCTCTGACGTGTAGCCATCGCCCAATCTCCCAGTTCTACATGGGACAGGAGCAAGAACCATACGCCCATGGATATGGAGACTAGGAAAAGGCCGAAACCATAAATCAGCCCATTCATGCGGGCACACCCCCATACTTCAAAGTGTCCTGACGAGCAGCCTCGGCTCCAGCTTTCGCCGCCTTCGCGAAGATTGAATCAGGACCCACCCACTCGCCTTTGTGAATGTAGCCACGCTCTGAGAGGGCTTTGACCCGCTTCTCTGCATACTTGTTGGCCTCAGCCTCGATAACATACTTCTCATTCAGCCTTTGGCCATTCAGCCTCTGCAAATAGTGCTTGTACTCGTGAGCAATGAGCCAAGCAATATCGCTCTCGAACCCGTTCCTCTCATGTATCTTCAACACAATAATATGATGATGTCCTGGGTGCTTCCAGAATAGTTGTTTCACGTACTGGGGGAACCTAGAGACCCCCGTGAACACTGGCCGCGCATAATAGACTCCAGTCTGCGGAGTCTCTGTTGCTCTTTTTACATGCACCCAGTGTTTTTTACCCCCCCAGTATCCTGCATAGACTTTGCGATTCCTGGTGCCCTTCTTGAACTTCACATAGAAAAGAAGGTCGCTACAGGGGCCAGTCTTGACCGCCTTGAACATCTCCTTCAAGACCGGACCCCACTCAGCCTCTTTGCTGGAATCTGCGAAGACCCACTTGGTCCTCTTGCTCATGCTCTCTCCTCCTTTGCGAATTTCAGGACTCCGACTTTATACTGGACATATGATTCTCCGTTTATCTTGTTTACTGTACGTTTTACCTCTACAGTATTCCCCTTTTCCAGTTCTTTGAGAATTGCACCCAAAATATCTTCTTCTGTATACAACGTGTATGTCCTAGAGATTACTCTTCCACTCATGCGCCCAACCCCCATTCTCTGTCAAGCCTCTCTTGGAGGTAGTCGAACATCTCTCCGTCGCGCTCTGGGTCCAAACCGTGCAAACCCATCTAAATCATCCCCTCGTCGAGTGCTGTCATCCCTTTCTTCTCATTGTAGAGCTCTTCCACCATCTCTTCCAGCTTGGTCTTTGTCATGAGGAACTTCTTCCTGTGTGCTGCTACGGCTGCGCCGATAGCATCCAGCGCGGCCTTTCTGTGCTCAGTCTCTATTGTGGTTATTTGCATCTGGTTAGCCACTAGGCTGTATAATACCTCCAGTTTGTCGTTTCTGGACTTGTGGCTTATCATCTTTTTCAGATTCTCGTAGAATTCGTCTCCTTCAAATGCTTCGGTCGTCATACTGCATCACCTCACTAGCTATGGCTATGTAAGTGGGAGTATATAAAGTTTTCGTAACCTATTTTTCACTATAGCCAGAAGGTGGGCGGCAGAAGGGGGTGCCGCCCTTGGTGGAATAAGGGAGGGTTTATCCCTATTGGGTATCGAGGCAGAAAAAGTTGGGTAGGGATGCACACAACCATACGCCCCGTATTTTCGCACTTCGGAGGTGCAGTCACAGTATTGTGGTGTAGCTATAAAAAGATTTCTCCTTATCGCCCTAATATGCTTCGCCACGACGCCGACTAGCCCGCCGACTCGCAGCCTCCACCTTTGACCTAAGCCTATTAATGTCCAACTCCTCCCACAACGTACCACCCAGGTGCTGAGCATGAATCACCCGGTCCATCAACAAAACCCTATCCTGCAGGCCCTTAGGAGGATTCTGCAAGT
>Ga0272443_10006798_pt1 | contig 11154 bp, 9 predicted proteins | sample SSMAcet12_FD_193581 | JGI IMG/M metagenome (GOLD analysis project Ga0272443, IMG submission 193581) | Marine sediment archaeal communities from Little Sippewissett salt marsh, Falmouth, MA, United States - SSM-Acet-12 | ecosystem: Environmental > Aquatic > Marine > Wetlands > Sediment ... | reverse complement strand
ATGGAATATGCAAGGGTCTTTAAAATTGAAAAGAAGACACATGAATTGATCGAGGTTTTGTATGAATAAGAATAAACTGAAAAGCATTATACAAAAGATTGAAAATGAAACCGGTTTAAATTACAATGCTATTTTCATCATGTATTTTCTAGAATCCATTTTAAAAAGAATAGCAGTAAGTCCGTATAAGGATTATTTTATCTTTAAAGGTGGTTTCTTATTGTCTTCGATAATTGGGATCGAAAATAGAACGACAATGGATAGGGAATGTATTTGGCACAGGAGTCTTCCATCGACGATTTGTTTTCAAGTATTGCCCGTTCAATCAACAATCCTGTGAAGGTCTTAGAAATTGACCCAATCTCATAGTAGTATTTGATAAATTCATCTTCGCAACCGTTTTCGCCGATGAGATATTTTTCCATCACCTCTTTTAATGATACTTTATATATTTGATGTGTTTTATTTTAGCATATAATCACTTGAACCCCATTTTTCACATAGCTCTCACATTCGTGTTCGATACTGTTGATGAATAAATCTTATAAAGGGAGTGTGATGACGATGAAAAAAATGATGATTGTTATTTTGATTACCACTCTGTTTTTTACGAGTTGCTCTGTTGCGGCAAAGAAAAATCCACTGAAGCAAAATCCGGAAAATGAAAACGAGGGGTATTCTGTTGAGCAGGCGATTTCAGACAATGCGCAACTACATACGATTGCCTTCAATGGATTAGCTTTTATAACGGGTGATTTTGGTGCGGCTACATTTTTGCCACCGGGGAAGGTGGCGGATTATTTTGGCTTTCAGTATATGCGTGACGTGGATCAAAATGGATTGGGACACAACACACAGTTTTTAACAAGGATCGCCAACAACGTTCTTTATATTCTCAACGAGGATCAGATTGATGCCTTAAAGGAACTCGCCGTAAACCAGGAGAGTGTTTATGAGGCGTTTGCCGAGAAACGTTTCCCTATGATCAAGGCTTTTTATCTGAACAAAGACGGGGATTATCCGGATGGCAAAGAACAACTGGATAAGGCAGCTGTTATCGCCCACACATCTGAATTATTCGAATTGGATGGGTTGCTTTGTTTTCAGCGTTCTGAAGTCGTTGGGGATATCATCCACAATCTCAGTGAAGAACAAAAGTCCTATCTCGACGAATTAAAATTCGATGATTCTTCCACCTGGCCGGATTTGCCCGAACAACTTGACAAAAAGACATTATCCCATACGGCACATGTTGCTGTCATGACGTATGCAAGTGAACTGTTCAGCTGGTATGCCGGTTCTGTAGAATCGGATGTTTATTTCTGTCCTGAAAGACACGGGACCTATTTCGGGGGTTTTTACATGAAAGATTATCCGGCGATGGGCAACCCCGATTATTTTATCAGCACATCTATTACGGGAGATTCTGGAAAGGAATTTCTTGAAACCCTCTCTTCAGAACAGCGAGAGTTGATCACGGAAATCATTCCCCTTCAAAAAGTGTTGCTTGAAGAACTTGTTGAGATTAGACGACAAATTGTCAGTGATTTAAGGCGCTTTATGAATGGTGAAAGGGTTGACAGCGAAAGCGTTATGGCACTTAGCAAACGATATGGTGAGATAGATGGAGAGATGACCTATTATTACGCTTCAAGCTTTGCTGAGATTTATAAGACGCTTACCGCCCAGCAAATCGAAAAATTACAGATTTTGAGAAATCTCGATGTTGTGCCGGATGGTGCCTATCTTTATTCTTCACCTATAGCAATGCCAACAGGACTCGATACTGATCGGTTTTTTGACTGATTAGGGGGGGATCATATGAAGAAGCAATATGTATGTTTCATTTTTCTGATGCTGTTTACATTGCTGATTTTTTCACAAAGTGATGCTTTCAGAGGCTATATAATCCTGGGAAGGCCTTCAGATAGTAGTATCACAGCAAGGATTACCGTAGATGTTTCAACAGAGCTCTTTCTGGAATATTCCAGGACTCCCGGAATCTATACTTTAAAAACGGAAAGGGTCTCAGCAAGCATAAAGAATCCTGCAACAATTCTTATCGACGGACTTGATGCCGGAGAGCGCTATTATTATCGTTTGAATTTTAAATATGATGATTCAGATTCATTTCAGCAGACTTCTGATTGTTCTTTCATGACCGCACGCAGGGCGGGAGAATCGTTTAACTTTGCGATACAATCGGATTCTCATTTACTGAACAAGGCAGATAAGGAGGTATACAGCGAGGTTATGGCGTTAATTTCAAACACACAACCAGATCTCTTCTTTGATCTCGGGGATACTTTTTTGAACGATCAGGATTTAAAAGCATCTTATGAAGAAGTCAACAGCCATTATTATCAGCAGCTTCCTTATCTGTCTGAAGTTTCAAAAAATGCCCCCCTTTTTCTCGTTATCGGCAATCATGAGGGAGAATATGGTTATTTACTGGACGGAACGGCTGATAATCTGCCGACATATGCCGCATTGTCAAGAAAGATGTATTTCCCAAACCCGATTCCGGATGATTTTTACACCGGCAATGACAGGGAAGAGGATTATATCGGCAAGCCCGAGAACTATTATGCCTTTACATGGGGAGATGCCCTCTTTATTGCACTCGATCCATACCGATATGTTTTGAAAGATCCGATGGGGACGGGGGATGAATGGAGCTGGACGCTTGGTGAGGTGCAATATCACTGGTTAAAAAGGACTCTTGAGGAAAGCGATGCCACATTCAAATTTGTCTTTGCCCATCATGCCATCGGCAATATGAGGGGTGGAAAGCAACTTTCAACGCTTTATGAATGGGGCGGAAATGATAAAAAGGGTGTTTATCTGTTTGATCAGAAGCGTCCGGATTGGGGAAAACCAGTCCATCAATTAATGGTTGATCATGCTGTCACCATATTCCTTCAGGGCCATGATCATCTTTTTGCCCGTGAAGATGTGAATGGCATTGTGTATCAGACACTTCCGAAACCGGCAGAAGTGATACCGGATAAAGAAAACAATTTCATCTCTTACAAAGAGGCAGATATTCAATTGAATTCAGGATTTCTTGATGTTTCTATCAGTTCGGATGCTGTGAGGGTTGATTATATCCGCAGCGTTGTTGCGGGTTATCCGGATAATCCCTCAACCGGAGTTGTGTATAGTTACAGCATCGATAAAAGCGGGGATGTAAGCGTGTTGACAAAAGCTGATGATACTGCGTTAATTGAAGCGTATCCCGCTTCATCAAATGAACCAGAAAAAAAGACTGAACAAGCGAATAAAAAAGTAAAGGGTGAAAAGAAACCTAAAACCAATGCGAAAACAAAAAAAACCGCAACTGTAAAGGATCAGGAAGTATCCATCACCTTATCCGGAAATCTGTATAACAGACCATTTCTCGGAAGTCCCAGCGATGAGGGGATAAAGCTCAGTTTTATGTTTGAGGAGCAAACCGATTATTTTATTCGATACGGATTGTCGGAAGAGTATTTAAATATTAATACACAGGTAAAACAAACAGAGGGTGAAACAATGATTGTTGAAGTGTTGAGTCATCTTGAAAAAGACAGAGAATACTTTTATCAATTGTGTTATAGGAAAACAGGCGATGAGGTGTATCAATCATCCGATATTTTCAAATTTCACACACAACGGGATCCATCCTCAGACTATGTCTTTTTGATTGAAGCGGATCCTCATTTTGATGAGAGTTCAGAACGTTCTGTTTACGAACGTGTTTTGAATTACATGTCTGAAGAAAACGCCGATTTTATCGTTGATCTTGGAGATGTGTCGATGGCGGATAAATTGGCGAATAATGAAGCTGAAATTGTACAGAGAAACCGACTCGCGCGTTCTTATTGGGATAATATTTCCCATTCGCTGCCATTTTATATGGTTATCGGCAATCATGATGGAGAGGCAGGTTGGGATTTTAACGGGAAGAAGGCTATAGGAGAGATCGCTCAGGAACAGCGCAGGAAATATTTTTTAAACCCGATGCCGGATGCGTTTTATTCGGGACTAAGTGATAAAGTTTTCTCATGGACATGGGGAGATGCGCTATTTATAACACTTGATCCGTATTTTTTCACACTGAAAAAGCCGCAGACAGATAATTGGGAGTGGACACTCGGGAAAGAGCAGTATGAATGGCTGGAAGAAGTTCTGAAAGCGGATGATTCTGCTTATAAATTTGTTTTTATCCATCATCTCGTTGGTGGTGTGAACAAAGATGGTCGTGGCGGAGCTGCGGCAGCTGAACTTTTTGAATGGGGCGGTAAAAATTTTGAAGGGGTTTATGAATTCAACAATCGAAGAAGTGATTGGACCATGCCAATCCATGAGCTTTTAAAACAATATGAAGTGGATATCGTATTTCACGGGCATGATCATTTTTATGCCATGGAGGAATGGGATGGTATAATTTATCAGATGGTTCCACAGCCAACGCTGGGAGTCAGACAGAATGTCAGCAATCTTACAGGCGAATATGGTTACAGCGGAGGGCTTTATTTACCCTCACCGGGTTATTTACGGATTCAAATTATGGGAGAAAAAGCTAGGATAGAATTGATTGAAGGTGAAAACGGAACCGTTTCTCATGCTTATGATATAGACAAATAACACTTATGGGGAATGTGATCAGTTGAACAAAAAAATCCTGTACGTAGATGATGAGGCAAATTATAGAAAACTGGTAAAACGATTTCTTGAAATTGAAGGATATGATGTCTTAACGGCTTGTGATGGTGAAGAAGCGTTGAATATCGCCTGTCATGAGCCGAATCTATCTTTAATTATTCTGGATGTCATGATGCCTGTTCTCGATGGTTGGGAAACCTGCCGGGAGATCAGAAAGATTTCACAAGTCCCCATTCTCATGCTGACGGCATTGGATGATGTGAACGATGAAGTATTCGGAATAGAGAACGGTGCCGATGATTACATCGCCAAACCATTCGCCAACAAATTGTTCATTGCGAGGGTCAATGCACTTATCAGAAGAGATGCCCGGAATAAAATCGGGAAACTTCAGACAGAGGACTTTGAAATGGATGAAACCATTTACAGTGTGACATTTGGTGATGAACTGATTCGCTTAACCCCGAAGGAATATGTCCTGTTTGAATTCCTGATTGTCAACAAAAATTTTGTTTTGTCAAGGGATAAAATACTGAATGGTGTATGGGGATTTGATTATTACGGTGACCCAAGGACGGTTGATACCCATATTAAGAGTCTGAGATCGAAATTGAAGACTCTCGCACCCAGGATTGTTACGGTGAGAAACAGGGGATACTGTTACAGAGGTGATTCGGAATAAGACATATTTCAACCAAACTCATGCTGATGGTAAGTGCTATACTTCTTCTTTTTGTCCTCGCCGTTTTGATGTTTAACGTCTTTTTTCTTGAATCCTATTATCTTCTGAAATCAAGAAGTCACTTTGAGAATGCTCAGCAAAGGATTATTAACACCCCATATAAAAACAACAACGATTTGATCAATCTTCTTCGGGAGGTCAACTCCGAAACCGGGTATAAGATTTATACCGTCAATCGTGATTTTGAAGTCCTTCTCTCTTCATCACCTGAATATCGTATGGGTACAAGGCTTTCACTCCCAAAACATTTACAGGAGTATCTGTTGAGGAATGAGAAAGCGTTGAATGACGATCAAACACTGTACGGGTCAATTGATCATCCTGAAAAGGCGGAAGAAATCATTTTTCTCTGTTCCAAACTCAAAAAAAACGAATTCCTCATCATCACGCAGCCTCTTCAATCATTAAAGGAAAATGTTCAGATTGCAATAGATTTTTTTCTGATCATCGGTGTTGTGGTCCTTCTTTTTTCGATTGTGCTTGTTTATCTGTTGGCTAAAGCATTGGTCAAACCGATTGTGGAAATCACTCAGATTACAGAATCCATCAGCAACATGGATTTTTCAAAACGGTACAGGGGCAGTTCAAAAGATGAAACCGAGGTTCTTGGGAATAGTGTCAATAAGATTTCTGAAAAACTCGCTGTCAATATAAAAGAATTGAATGAAACGAATGAAAAATTAAAGAATGAAATGGCTATTCAGAAAAAATTCCTTGCCAGTGTCTCTCATGAATTTAAGACGCCTGTGGGTCTTATTAAAGGGTATGGGGAGCTATTGACGTTAAATCAAATTAAAGATAAAAACGAATTGAAAGAAACGGCAGAAATCATCATAAAAGAAGCGGACAGGCTAAACGAATTAGTTAACGATATCCTCTTGACAACCCGAATAGGGTCAGGACATTATCAGATGGTCTTTCAGCATATCAATCTCTCTGAATTGTTGGATCAGGTCATTCGCCATTTTAAACATCAGATTGAAAGCAAAGCTGTGACAGTATCTAAAAATTTTCAACCGGTTTTGTTTATTTTTGCAGACAAAGGTCGTATTGTTCAAGTCATGACAAATCTAATGTCCAATGCGTTGGGTCATGTCGAGGAAGAAGGAATGATTGCAATATCGGTGATCCCTTCCGAAAATAACATATTAATAAAATTTTTCAATACGGGTTCTCAAATCCCTGAGAAAGATCTACCCCACCTTTTTGATGAATTTTTTCGTTCTCAACCCGACAGAAGCAGGCAAACAGGTGGAACAGGATTGGGGCTCTCTATTGTGAAAGGAATTGTAAAAGCGCACAACGGGGTATGCGGGGTTGAAAACGTCGAAGAGGGAGTTATCTTCTGGGTTTCACTTCCGGTATAAAAAAGTCAACATAAACATGATGAGCAATTTACAAAAAACGATGAACTCTTTTTTCAACGTTTTCTTCTTCAATTGTCTCGTGAATCATATCATCCTAACCATAACCAAGGGGACGGTTCTTGCGGTTAGGCTTAAGACCTTTGAATACCCATTAAAAGCGTACCAGAGTTTTTCTGGCTTTCTTAATGAAAAGGAATAAATGGAGACCCGGCTTTTGTTTATTTCTTTAACTCTGATAGCAGTTATTTTTCCAGATAAATTGAACCCCTATGCCCAACTTCAAGAATCACAATGATAATTCGATCATCTTCAATCTTTGCTGGTATCCTGTAATTTCCTACCCTGTAACGCCATTTATCTTTCAAATTTACTTGAAGGCTTTTTCCAAATCTTCTTGGTTCTGTACAATTAACCAGCTTTTTTTCAATATAGGAGATGATGAAGGCAGCAGTCAGTCTATCGATCTTTTTAAGTAGTATTAAGGCTTTAGATGTATATTCTACACTGAATGTCATAGACCCAGTTCTTTTTTAACCGTTTCATGACTGAATCTTTCTTTTTCTTTCTCTTATTCCCAAACTTTGTTAAAGAGGGCAAGATCGTATTCGTCTTCAACCCGTCCCTTTTGCTCTTAATACCTGTTGCTCTTTATGGTTTTGAAATAAACATACCATATTCCTTTTGGATTGAAAGAACCCCTTTCTCTTTTTGTTTTGTTTCAAGCAATTGAACCAAATCTTCTTTGCGTTTAGTCGACAAGCCTGATATAGAAGTCAATGAATAAATGTAATGAACTAAATCCATTACGTCTGTGATTGTTAAAGAATCTTCATAGTCAACTCTTTGAACCACACTAAATATCTTTTCTAGTTGGTTTTTCCCATTCTGCAACGTAAAATTGATATTCATTGTATTGCTGGTTTTTATTCCTATTTCACTCAGGCAATCATTGATATACTTAAAGAGGCCTTTTTCGCCAAATGTAGACGTATAAAAAGTCCCTCCAGGTTTGAGTATTCTTTGAACTTCAGAAAGAGCCTTTTCAATATTCGGAACGTGATAAAGCATGGCGTTGGCAATAACAACATCAAAAGTTTTATCGCTAAATGGTATATTTTGAATATCTATTTTTTGAAACTTTACTCCGGTTGTTGCATATTTTTCTTTCAGTATATCCACCATACCTTGAGAATAATCTGAAAGAGTTATATCAATCATTTTGGTTAAATCGTCAATATACGGTTCCCATATATCACCATTCCCGCTGCCAAGCTCGAGTATTTTATTACCATTCATGAACTTATATTGATTGAACAACCATTTATTGTATCCTTGTTTATTGGTACTGTATTTCTGATGTAATGATTTACGAATGTTTAGTGCCGTATCATTACAATATTGATCATTCAAAAATGCTTTTTCTGCCATTCGATTGTAATCCATCTTCGATATCCTCCGGGGTTCATATTATAAAAAAAGCTGAAAAATTGTACAGTAACTCTTACCTCTTCTCATTTTTTTAGTATCATTGAATCAACACTTCATCAACACAAGCACTATTCCTTTTGTTGAATTTTGCCTTGTAAAGGTTTAAATCAGCGGCATCTATCCCGTTTTGTAAAGTTTGATTATGTTCAGCTGAGGTTGAAATGCCGATAGAAATAGTTGCAATATCTGCTACGGGCGATTTTTTATGAGACAGTTTCAATTCCCGGATTGCCGCAAGCATCATTTTAGCAATTTCTTTTCCGCTAAGCTTTTGAATAGGCCAGAGGATAAGGAATTCATCACCACCATATCGAAAGAAAAAGCGTTGTTCTTCAGGTATAATCTTTTGTATGGCATCAGAAATGTTCTTGATACAGTGGTCACCTTCCAAATGTCCATATTGATCATTGTATTGTTTGAAATAATCGATATCAAACATGATGATAGCCAACTTTTGTTTCGATTTATAAGTTTTATCGATGATTGCTTGTCCATCTGATACCAAGGCATGTCGATTGAAACAACCGGTTAAGGCGTCTCGATGAGATTTGTTCACCAATTCCCGGTTGGTTTTTGAAATATCCATTAATTTCAAAGTGTTATAAGTAATAAATTGTTGATTTTTTCTATAAAGTGAGGATTTGATACTCACTGATTTTTTGTATAATTTTAGTGCTTTTTTATATTTTTCCTCTTTTTCATAAATATCTGCAAGCAGCATCAACAAATCACCAACAATGACCGATTCTTCATCCTTAATGTTTTCAATAGATTGTTTAAGGATGTTTTTTGCAAGGAATAGCTTGTTTTTATTTTGAAGGATATAACACCACTCAATGATCTGATCGTACAGGGTTATTTCCACATTTTCTTTGAAATATTCACCGTAAATTTTGTTCATCTTTTCCATTGATTTTTCAAAATCATCTTGATAGGCATAGAGCCTGGCATAATTTGATTTCAAACTGAATCTGAGGCTAGCTGGAATTTGGTCAATATATGCATCGGTCTCTTTCAAATAATTTTCTGCCTCTTCAAGTAGATTGATTCGCATAGCATAAACGGCCATATTCATTGTCGAAAAGAACCGTGTATATGGATTTTCTTTATTCTTGAAATGTTCATAAGCAAGACGGCAGTATTTTCCAGCTTCTTCAACCATTTCTGCTTTAAACAAACCAGCTCCAATATTCAAATAGAGCTTACCTAATTCTTCCTCAAATTTGTTTTTTTGAGCGGTTTCCAAAGCCAACATAAAATAGTGTAATCCATGTTCATAAAGTCCCAATATGGCATAAATACTCCCTAATGCAAATTGGACACGAATAAGTGCTCCTGCATCTTTTATTTGATTTGCCAGTGACAAAGCGCTAAACATCAATTCATAGGTTTGTTTAATTTCACCTGAAAAATAGTACAGGTATCCCTTTGCTACTAAAAGATGTATTTGGGCACCAATATGATGTAGATTTCTAGCTTCTTTGAGCAAATCTTCAACCACTTCGACTGTTATTGTTCTCATTTGTATTTCTTTGTTTATACTTTGGATCCTCTCGCTTAATGCATCATAGGTCATCATCTGGTATATCCCTGCCTTCCCATTCAGAAAATTTATGTTTTGTCGACTAATTCAAGTATACAATAAAAAGGGTTAAGGCTGTTGGTATAATGCTAATGATATGGATTTTTAGCCTAACTTGATGAAAGAAACAACAACCAAGAAAAAAGTTCTTCGCTTTTGTGCTATAGTACAAAAAGAAACAAATACAACCAGATAAGAAAAGAGGTATGCTTTTGGAACGAATTCAAATACTCAAAAAAGTGGCCGAAAGAGCTTTACTTGATTATGATATAGAATACAAAGAAATAGACTTTCTTGTTGAAGAAACAAACGTTTTCTTTAAAATAAAAGCTTCTGATGAATCTCGATATGCCTTAAAAATATTCCAGGAAGAATCAACTGATCTCAATGACAATAAAGCCGAAATCTTTTTTCTAAGTAGCTTAAAGAACATTGAAACACCTGTTGTGGTTATGAATAAATACAGTGAAGGTATTACAATTGTGGAATCAGAACTGACAGAAATTCCGAAACGAGTCGCTGTGTATTCTTGGCTACAAGGAGAAGATCTTGATGGGAAAGAAACCCCGGATAATTTTCAAAAACTTGGAAGATTAGCTGCTGAGCTGCATGTTCAAACCGCTGAACTAACAATACCTAAAACTATCCACCCCAAAAAATGGGATAAAGTATTTTATTATCCCGATGAAAAAGCCGTTTATAAACAAGAGAAATACAGAAAATACATTACAGAACAAACCATTGAAGTAATGGATGAAATCATACCGATATTGAATGAAAAACTTGCCAATCTTTACAATGGCCAACAACCTCAGCTGATCCATGCAGATTTAAATCCCTGGAATGTAAAAATACATAAAGACAAACTCAGAGTTCTGGACTTTGAGGAAGCCATGTTTGGGCTTCCCATTCACGACATGGCCATTATCTTTTTTTATTATAAAAATGACAAAAATTTTAATTATGAAGAAGTCAAGGCCAATATGATCAAGGGCTACAATGAAGTTTTTCCGGAACGAACCTTTGATGAAGAAACACTTGATATGCTGATGATCGCAAGAAGAGTCAATTTCTTGAATTATTGCCTTTATCTTGAAGATGCTCCGGAAGAATACGTGAAAAGAAGCACGAACCTCATCCGATCTTATTTGTTAACCTTATAAACTCAAACATAATAAGATAATCCTCTCGAATTCCTTAACCTAACCAGGAGAAAGCTTCTGTTTGCGGATAAATTTGACTTTCTAAACAGAGAAAAACGATTCTTGTGGTTAGTTCTATTGAGTTTTTGAGATCAGTCTCAAATCGTCCCTATTGCTTTTTTTCTT
>Ga0272443_10006797_pt1 | contig 11157 bp, 12 predicted proteins | sample SSMAcet12_FD_193581 | JGI IMG/M metagenome (GOLD analysis project Ga0272443, IMG submission 193581) | Marine sediment archaeal communities from Little Sippewissett salt marsh, Falmouth, MA, United States - SSM-Acet-12 | ecosystem: Environmental > Aquatic > Marine > Wetlands > Sediment ... | reverse complement strand
GGTTGATTATGCGGGATTTGAACCTCTGGAGAGGCAGTATATTCGTAGTTGGGAAGACTGGGAAACTTATCCCGACAGGTGGAAATTTGCCGCAGAATGCGATTATTTCGTTCTCTATCCGCCCAATGAAGGCGATCATCAATTGTATCTTGATTCGTTGCAGACAAGGTATGGAGATTTGAAATTGGATTATTATCAACCGCCATCGTCGTATGACTGGCTGGCGCATGCCTTAAACCCCCGACATAATCGGTCTTTTGAAGCCTGGATTTATCGCCGAGCCGGTACCGATTAAGGCCGGCTAATAAACTTTGAAAGAAAATCAGAAATGCCCTGCCGGTAAATTGTGCCGGTAGTCAGATAACCGTCATTGTGCAGTCCCGATATCTTTAAAAATCTTTTAGGTTGATTGGCGCGTTCGAATAATTTTTGGCCGTGTTTATAAGGTATAAGATCATCATCGGGACTGTGTATTATTAATATCGGTCGTTTAATGGTCGGGATTTTTTTATAGGAATTATATTTGTAGCGGCACAGCCAGCGCGCCGGAAGCCAGGGGAAATTATTGGCCGCGATATCGGGCATGGAGGTAAATGATGATTCAACAATCAAAGCCCGATATGCTTTAACGGTTGCCAGATTAACCGCCACCGCGCCGCCCAGGGAGCGGCCGAAAATAACTATAGTCTCGGGATCGATATTTTTATTATTGACCAGATAGTCCCAGGCCGCCTCGGCATCCAGATAGGTTCCTTTCTCAGAAAGTTGACCTTTGCTTTGACCGTAACCGCGATAATCAAAAATAAAAACATTGAGGCCGATTTCAACGAATTGGCGAATTGATTCCAGGCGATTGGAGATATTACCGGCATTACCGTGACAGAATAACAGAGTGCCTCGGGCCGAATCGGCCGGAATAAACCAGCCGTGCAGGGGGACACTATCTCCGGTGGTGAAATTAATATCTTCATATTCAAGATTGACATCAACAGGCGTGCCGGACAGGCGCGCGAAGGGGTAATAGATTATTTTCTTCTGAAAGAAATAGGCCAGAAGGACTATCACGATGTAAATGATTGCCCCGATTAAAAGCACGTTTACAAGCATCTTTTTAATTCAGTCATCTCCATTTAACCGTTCAGCATCGGCTGGTGGCGACCATGATTCCGTAATATCATGGCTTTACCGGCAAGCGTCAATGGTTTTTACCCAGTTTATGTTTTAATTGACGGATGGATCAGCGCCAATTTAATATGGCATCATGAAAAAATTTATTTATTGTCTGCTGTTAGCAATAGCATCGATTCTGCTCCTTACCGGAGCGGGATGGGGGACGGATAAGGAAATATGTATTACTTTCGATGATCTCCCGGTGGTGCGGGTCTCCGATCAGATTGAGCGCATGATGATTACTGACCAGATTCTGGGGACACTCGAAGAATATAACATTGCGGCCGCCGGATTTGTCGTGGGGAATAATATCAAGGATGATCTGGGACTGGTAAGACAATGGCTGGAATTCGGTCATACCATCGGCAATCACACCTGGTCACATTCTGATCTCAATGATGTTCCGGCGGAATTGTATATCGAAGATATAGAAAAGGGCCAGAATCCTCTGGAAGAATTATTAAAAGAATTTAAGCAGAAGGATCGGTTCTTTAGGTACCCGTATTTACATTATGGCAACAAGCTGTCCAAGCGCAAGGCCGTTGATGAATATCTAGCGGGTAAAAATTACCGTGTAGCGCATGTATCAATTGATACCGAGGATTATGTTTATAATCTGCAGTTCGAGAAAATACATGAAGCCGCCGATTCGATTGATTTCATCGCTCTGGGGAGTGAGTACCTGGATCATATAATGACTCGCATTGAAGAATCCGAAAAGCTGGCCGATGAGCTTCTCGGACGACCGATAAAGCACATTTTGCTTCTACATGCCAATCGCCTCAATGCCTTCTTTCTGGCCGACCTGCTGTCGGAACTGGAATTGGATGGTTATAAGTTTATTTCGCTGGAAAAGGCTCTTACTGATCCGGTTTATGTTACCGAGGATGGTTATCTGGGGCCTAAGGGATTGTCTGTCTTGGAGCGTTTGGCCAAGAGCGATCCCGATTTAATGCCCGCCCGCGAGAAATAACAATTCTGTATCAATCGGACCATGATTGTGGTATAAACATACCTGCCATGAGCGTATTGCGGGACGTACATTAATAAAAACTCTAACCTTTCAAATCATCGGATAGCATTAATTAAATACATAGCTGTTAAGTACTTAATTATCTGATGCGACAACCTGACCAATTTTATTCACCAGCCGTGTGCCACCGCTGTGATGGGGATAAATTAGTGATAAATTTCACATAAGCCCTTGACTTTACGTCACATATTTCTAATTTAGTATAAGTTATCGGTAAACGAGTTTGGGGTGTTTTGGCTGGCGAGTGATGTGATGGTTTGGCGCCGGCCGGGGAACTGCAGAATATGATCGGCATGGTATATGAAATGACAAAAAAGCCGAATCAGGTCCGTTATCCTCAACTAATCCGTCCCACCATAGCCATCGTAGGCGGCTTCGGTAGCGGTAAAACCGAAATATCCGTTAATCTCGCTAAGTTCTTAGCCGCCAATGAATCGAATCCGGTCACTCTAGTCGATCTCGATCTGGTAAATCCGTATTTCCGTTCAAGGGAAACTGTTAAAGAAATGGAGAGCCTCGGCATAGGCGTAATAAGCCCGGCCGGAGCGCATGCCTTTGCCGATCTGCCGATTCTTTTACCGGAAGTGAAGGGAGCTATCGAGGCCGATAATACACGCCTGATTCTTGATGTCGGTGGTGATGCTCAGGGAACCAGGGTTTTCGGGTCGCTGTCAGAGTGCTTTGTACCCGGGCGGTATGATATGCTGATGGTTTTAAACAGCCGCCGCCCCCAGACAGCCGATTTGGAAGGTTGTATAAAGACTATGGATAGAATCGAAGCGGCCGCCCGGCTAAAGTTTAGCGGATTGATCGCCAACAGTCATATGATTGACGAAACTGATCTGGAAGTAATCGTTGAAGGCTATGAACTGGCGCGGAAGGTCAGTAAGGTCAGCGGCCTGCCATTGGTTTTTCTGAGTGCTCGTCGGGCGGTTCTGGAAGCAGTTGACCAGTCCCGCTTCGATTGTGCCTTATTGCCGCTGACGCGTTTAATGTTAAAGCCGTGGGAAAAAAGAGAAGATCCGCTATAGGCGGATTTGCTTTGAAATAGAGGACTATTCAATGCCCGGTGTAAAAATCGACAAAAATTACTGTAAGGGTTGCGAGTTGTGCGTCAAAGCCTGCCCCATGCAGATATTGAAAATGTCCAAAGAGATAAATCTCAAGGGATATTTTTTCGCTCAACTGGTGGAACCGACCAGGTGTATCGGTTGTCGCATCTGTGCCATAACCTGCCCGGATGTGGCCATTGAAGTTAACACGCATGGGACGCAATTTGTCCTGTTTGAATATTGACGGGAGAGAATGCTATGGCTAAGAAATTAATGAAAGGCAATGAAGCCATTGGTGAAGCGGCTATCGCGGCCGGGGCCATCAATTATTTTGCCTATCCCATAACGCCGCAGAGCGAAGTAGCCGAATATCTGTGCTGGCGGCTTCCCGAAGTGGGCGGAGTGTTCGTTCAGGCCGAATCGGAAGTGGCCGTGGGCAATATGCTCTTCGGCGCGGCGGCGTCCGGGTGCCGGGTATTTACGACTTCATCCAGTCCCGGTATCAGCCTGATGCAGGAATCGATATCTTATATGGCCGGGGCGCATTTGCCGGTAGTTCTGGTCAATATTATGCGAGGTGGACCCGGATTGGGAGGAATCCTCCCGGCTCAGTCTGACTATTTTCAATCTGTCAAAGGCGGGGGACACGGGGATTACAGGATTATCGTGCTGGCTCCGTCTTCGGTACAGGAAGCGGTCGATCTGGTAATCCTGGCTTTTGACCTGGCCGATAAATATCTCACTCCGGTAATGCTTATCGGAGACGGGATGATCGGTCAGATGATGGAATCGGTGGAATTTCCCGCCAAGTATGCCAAACCGGCTACTCCCGAAGGTAAGGACTGGGCTTTGACCGGTGCCAAAGGCCGTGCATCCAGAATCGCCAAGTCGCTCTTTCTCGATCCGGCAAAACTGGAAATTAACAGCTTCAAGCTGGCGGATAAATATAAAGAGATCCAGAAAAGCGAAACTCGTTGCGAATTGTACAAAGTCTCCGACGATAATAAAGTCCTGATTACCGCTTACGGCACTATGGCCCGCATTTGCCAGACCGCTATCGATGAACTCGAAGAGGAAGGCATTTCAGCTGGTTTGTTCCGACCCGTAACGCTTTTTCCTTATTCCGAGAAAGAACTCTATGCGGAGTCCACAAAGAAAAATATCAAAGCCGTCCTTACCGTGGAGATGAGCGTGGGGCAGATGGTCGAGGATGTTCAGCGGATACTCAAGGGAAAGAGGCGAATTGAATTTTACGGCCGTACCGGCGGTATTGTCCCGACGCCTAACGAGGTTAAAGATAAAGTACGCGAAATATTGAAAATTAAAAAGACTAAATGATCCTTTAGAGGTGTTAATAAATGGCTGAAATAACCACCATTTTCAAACGTCCGCAGTCGCTCAGCGATAATGTCACTCATTATTGTCCCGGGTGCACTCATGGAATTATTCATCGTCTGGTAGCGGAATCACTCGACGAACTGGGTGTCCGGGAACGATCGGTGGGAGTCGCTCCGGTGGGATGTTCGGTGTTGATTTATAATTATTTCAATGTCGATTTTCTGGAAGCTCCCCATGGCCGCGCCCCGGCACTGGCTACCGGTTTTAAGCGGGTGCGGCCCGACATGATAGTTTTCACTTATCAGGGCGACGGTGACCTGGCGTCAATCGGTACCAATGAAATTATCCATGCCGCCAACCGTGGTGAGAAGTTTACCACTATTTTCGTTAATAATGCCATTTATGGTATGACCGGCGGTCAGATGGCGCCGACTACCATGCCGGGGCAGAAGTCGACTACCACTCCGGGCGGACGAGATGTTAACCTGGCCGGTTATCCTCTTCGCGTGGCGGAAATGCTGGCAACTTTACGGACACCGTCGTTTATAGCACGGACCACAGTTTATGATCCCATCCATACGGTGCAGGCTAAAAAGCTAATCAAAAAGGCGTTCCGTTTACAAATTGAAGGGAAATGTTTTTCACTGGTTGAAGTTCTGTCTACCTGTCCGACCAACTGGGGCCTTTCTCCCGAGGCGGCGGCCAAATGGGTTAAAAGCGATATGATGCCTTATTATCCCTTGGGAGTATTCAAGGACCCGGAAAGGGAGGAGGCCTGATATGGCGAATCAACGGGAAGTCGTTTTTGCCGGATTCGGCGGTCAGGGAGTAATGACAGCCGGGCAATTGTTGTCATATACGGCCATGGCGGAAGGGAAACAAGTCTGCTGGATACCCTCGTACGGCCCGGAGATGCGCGGTGGCACGGCCAACTGTACCGTGGTGGTTTCCGACGAGCGGATCGGATCGCCGATTATCAACAATCCCCAGTCAGCCTGTGTTTTTAACCGTCCCTCGCTGGATAAATTCGGCGGTTTACTCAAACCGGGCGGTTTGATTATCATCAACAGCTCCCTGATCGATGTGAAATCGGGGCGTGATGACATCCAGGAACTTCTGGTTCCGGCCAACGATATTGCCATGAAGACCGGATCACCCAAAGTGACCAATATGGTTATGCTGGCGGCTTATGTAGGCGCTACCGGGATAGTATCTTTTAAGACCCTGCTGTCAATGCTGGCCGAAAAAATGGGACACAAGAAAGACTTGATGGAAATAAATAAAAAGGCCATTGAGGCGGGCCGTAAGCTCGGCGCGACCGTCAAAGCCTGAAGGAAGATATATGTCAACAACGGTTGATAATAAGATTTTGAAGAAAATTCTCGATCGGCATCCACACGATAAAAGCTCGCTGATTGCCGTTTTGCAGGATATTCAACAGCAGTTTCATTACCTGCCCTGCGAGGCTCTCATCGAAGCGGCCAGAGTACTGGAAGTGCCGCTGAGCAAAGTCTTTTCCGCCTCGACTTTTTACAATGCCTTCAGTTTGAATCCCCGAGGCGAGAATATTATTCGCATTTGCAAGGGCACTGCCTGCCATATCAAGGGAGCCGATCAGCTTCTGGATCAACTGGAAATGGAACTGAATATCAGACCGGGTGAAACCACCAAAGATATGAAATTCACGGTCGAGGTGGTCAATTGCGTGGGAGCCTGCGCGATGGCCCCGGTTATGATAGTCAATGACAAGTATTATGCCAATGTTCGTCCGCAGAGGGCGTCACGGTTGATAAAGAAGGGGAATTAATGCGACTCGAGAGCGTCAAAGAACTGGCATTGCTTCGCTACGATGCAGTTGTTAAGAGGGAAGCCCAGTCTAAAAAGATACTGGTCTGTCTCGGGCCGGGCTGTCTGGCGGGCGGTTCGGAACAGATTCTGGCAGAATTCAAGATCCAGTTAAAAAAGAAAAAAATAAAAGGCGTTAAGCTGGAAGCGGTCAAGCAGACCGGTTGCCAGGGACTCTGCGCTCGCGGTCCTTTGGTTACTATTGAGCCGGAAGGTATCATGTACACCAAAGTGCGCAAACCGGATGTGGCCGAGATCGTCGAGAGCACTCTGATAAAAGGAGAAGTAGTCGAGAAACTGCTTTACTCCGAACCGCAGGATAAAAAGAAGAAGATCCCGCATTATAAAGATATTCCTTTCTATTCCGGGCAGACCAAGATTGCCCTGCGCAATGTCGGCCGGATCGATTTCCATGAAATAAACGATTATATCGCTGTTGGCGGATATGCCGCCCTCGCCAAAGTCCTGACCAAAATGAAACCGAAGCAGGTGATCGATGAGGTTGTCACTTCAGGCTTGCGCGGCCGCGGCGGCGCCGGGTTCCCGACGGGTCGCAAATGGGCTACCTGCGCCAAAATAGAAGAAGAACCGCGCTATGTGCTATGCAATGGCGATGAAGGCGATCCCGGGGCTTTCATGGATCGCTGTATTATGGAAGGCGATCCGCATTCGGTGCTGGAAGGGATGATTATCTGTTCCTATGCCGTTGGTTCGCATGAAGGCTACATATATGTTCGTGAGGAATACCCGCTGGCGATAGTCAATTTGCAGAAAGCCATCGAAGATGCCCGAGAAGTGGGCCTTCTGGGTAAGAATATCCTCGGTTCCGGTCATGACTTTGATATAAAAATTAGCAAGGGTGCCGGAGCTTTCGTCTGCGGTGAATCATCGGCTTTGATGAAATCAGTGGCGGGCGATGTGGGTGAACCGCGCGCCAAATATATCCGTTCGGTACAAAAAGGCCTGCATGATAAACCGACTGTCCTTAACAACGTCGAATCCTATGCCAATATTCCGGTTATTCTGGAGAAGGGCGGTAAGTGGTTCGCATCGATTGGCACTAAAAAGAGCACCGGGACCAAGGCCTTTTCGCTGGCCGGTAAGGTGGAAAATACCGGTTTGGTGGAAGTCCCCATGGGTACATCACTAAAGGAAATAATCTTTGATATCGGTGGTGGTGTTCCCGAAGGTAGGGAATTCAAAGCGGTGCAGACGGGCGGACCATCGGGCGGTTGCCTTCCGGCTTCCAAACTGGATTTGCCGGTTGATTTCGATAGTCTGACCGAAGCCGGTTCTATGATGGGATCGGGTGGTATGATTATCATGGATAACCGCACTTGCATGGTGGAAATTGCTCGCTATTTCCTGGAATTTCTGGTCAAGGAATCCTGCGGTAAGTGTGTACCCTGCCGCGAGGGTCTCTATCAGCTTTATCAATTGTGTACCAAGATCACAAAGGGTCAGGGGTGCGAAGAAGATATCGCCCTGATGGAGAAGCTGTCCAAGACCATCCAGACGGCATCGCTGTGCGGTCTGGGGCAGTCCGGTCCCAATCCATTCTTGAGTACCATTCAGTATTTCCGTGACGAATATCTGGCTCATGTGCGCGACAAGAAATGCCCCGGCGGGGTGTGCCGCGAACTGATCCGATTTGAAATTAACGATAATTGCAACGGCTGTCAGGCTTGTCCCAAGGTTTGTCCGGTCAATGCGATATCGGGTGAGAAGAAAAAACTTCATGTTATTGATCAGGACCTGTGCACCCGTTGCGGCTCGTGCGAAGCGGTGTGCCGTTATGATGCAATAGACGTATTTTAACAGGAATAATTATGGCACAAATTACCATAAACGGCAAAGTGGTCAAAGCCCGGGAAGGGGAGATGCTCCTCGGTGTTATCAAGCGGGAAGGTATCGATATCCCGGCCCTGTGTGATCATCCCGCTATCGAACCGACCGGCAACTGCCGTCTTTGTATGGTGGAAATCAGTCGAGCCGAATGGGAAGGTTGGAAAAAGTATGTGACATCCTGCCTTTATCCCGTCGAGGACGGCCTGATCGTGCACACCCATACGCCGGAACTTCTGGAAATCAGGAAAAACCTGATTGACCTGCAACTGGCTCGTTGCCCTGAATCAGAATTGATTCAGAAAATGGCCGAGGATTACGGTATCCACAAGACCAGTTATGAAATCCGGCCCGACAGTGACAATTGTATAATGTGCTATGCCTGCACGCGGATTTGTGAAGTGTTGGGATGTAGTGCAATTTCCCCGGCCATGCGCGGGCATGATAAGAAGATCGCTCCGCCTTTCGATCAGCCGCCGCCCGATTGTATAGGATGTCTGGCCTGTGCCAAAATCTGCCCGACCAATGTTATTAAGTGGCACGATGAAGGCGGGACACGGACGATCTGGGACAAGAGTTTCGAGATGATTTCCTGCAAACAATGCGGGAAGAAAATCATCACTAAAGATTTTGCCGCTTATATTGTTGAAAAAAGATCTTTGCCACCGGAATATTTTGATCTGTGCGATGATTGCAAACGGGTTGAGACAGCTCGCAAGATGGGCGAAATAGTCGCCCGGGTCGAGGAGGTGGCATTATGAAATTCCGTTTTAAGGTAACCCCAAATTTGTGTATCGGTTGCCGCACCTGTGAGTTGGCCTGCGCTTTTACGCATCAGCAAAACAGCAAGCCGGGCCGAAGCCGCATTTACCCGATTTCTTATGCTCCCGACAAATGGGTTCCGGTGACCTGCCTGCAATGCGATGATCCCGCTTGCGTCAAGGCCTGTATGTTCGATGCCCTGCGGCGTAACGAGGAGACCGGAGCGATTGAACTGGACAAGGAAAGATGCGTCAAATGTAATGCCTGTGTGGCGGCCTGTCCTTTCGGCTGTGCCTTGAACGATGATGTTCATGATGAAGTAATCAAATGTGATCTGTGTGGGGGGAATCCGGCCTGCGCCGCTTTTTGCCCCACCAAGGCGCTGGAATATAAGAGGATAGCCTGATAGGAAGACTTTCTCGATATAAGAATATACTATCAGCCGGTTGTTTTCAGCCGGCTTTTAGTTTAATATCAGGAACCTTGATATAGAGTTGACTATATAATTTCATAGTGCTAATATGTCTTTCAATTTCAATCAGATTCGGGAGTGAATGATGAAAAATACTGATGACCGCCGCCCCGCCCGGATATTGTGGACGGTAATTCCGTTAATAATCGTAACGGGGTTGCTTTTGTCATGCGGAAGTAAGGATGAATCCGCCGAATTATCGGAAAAATATGCCGATTTCGAGCGCTACACTTACGGTCATTTTGATATTTATTTTATGCCTAAATCAGGGTGGAGAAATTACAAGGCCGATATAGGACAGGGATATGAAAGGTTTTTAACCGAAATCTGTTCACTGCTGGAAATGCCGATTCCCGAGGATACTATTAAGCTGTTTATCTACTTGCCCAGTAAGGAAGCCGTCGAAATAGCCGGTCATGAGATTCCTTTTTCCGATGATAAGTCAATTCACTGGGCGGGATATTATCCATACGGTTATGAACTGACCAAATTTCTCCTGCGGCGCAAGGGGGTAAAACCGGGACGCTTCCATGTATTGAACGAAGGTTTACCGCATGTGCTGGATTTTTCCAGTATCAACTACCATGATAAGACTAACCGTCTGATAAATTCACAATTGTATACTCCCCTGGCAAATTTGGGTGATAATGAAATTTTCGATTCGCTCAAATTCAGCGACCGGCGCAGTCAATCGGCTTCATTGTGCGGATTTTTAATGTACAATTATGGGTTGGACCGCCTTTTGATGCTGTGGCAATCGAAGCGGCCGTGGAAAGAATCAGTTGAAACGATTTTCCAGATGCCGATCGATGAATTCGAGGATAGCTGGAAAACATTCGCCCTGGCTCATGCCGACGATCCGTTAGGTTTGGTGGAAACGGACACGGTTCCTGATGTGAAAGTTGAGGTACAAAAATGAGTGGTGATAAATGGCAAACCGCGATAACCGATATCGGTCCGGGGAAGATTCATGTTCGCGGATATGATATCGTTGAATTGATGGAAAAACTGACTTTTGCCCAGACGGTTTATCTGATTCTGCGGGGTGAATTGCCCGATGAAAAAGAAGCCCGCATGATCGAGGCTATCCTGGTTTCATCGGTCGATCACGGTGCTTCACCGCCGTCGGTTCTGGGTACGCGCAATGTGGTATCGGGAGGCAATTCACTAAATGCCGCCGTGGCCGGGGGAGTGCTCGTTATCGGAGACAGCCATGGTGGGGCCATCGAACAGTCGGCCAGAATTATGCAAAGCTGGGCCGCCAAGGACGGTTCGGTGGAAGATTTGGCCCAGCAGTTAGTGGCGGATTTAAAGGCGCAAAAAAAGCGCATGCCCGGTTTCGGTCATCGTCTGCATCAAACTGATCCGCGCACGGTCAAGATGTTCGCAATCGCAGACCAACTGCAGTTTTCCGGGCGGCATACGGAGCTGGCCAAGGCAATTGAGGCCGAACTGGAGAAAACCAGTGGGCGTAAACTGCCTATCAATGTTGACGGCGCTATTGCGGCGGTTATTTCCGATATGGGTTTTGACTGGCGGCTGGGTAAGGGATTTTTCATTATATCCCGCGTACCGGGCCTGGTGGCGCATGCTTATGAGGAAATGATCACCCAGAGACCGATGCGCAAACTGGGCAATGC
>Ga0272443_10006796_pt1 | contig 11157 bp, 6 predicted proteins | sample SSMAcet12_FD_193581 | JGI IMG/M metagenome (GOLD analysis project Ga0272443, IMG submission 193581) | Marine sediment archaeal communities from Little Sippewissett salt marsh, Falmouth, MA, United States - SSM-Acet-12 | ecosystem: Environmental > Aquatic > Marine > Wetlands > Sediment ... | reverse complement strand
TCCAGTCGATGGTGACATCCTTCCGCACCGCCTCGACCAGTTCCATCGCGATCATGCGCAGAACCTCATCACCCAGCACCTTCACGGCGCTGTCGTTGGTCTCGAGGGCATCGTAGAAGGCGAGTTCGTCTTCGTCGAGGCCGAGGGCTTCACCCCTCGCATCAGCCTCTCGCATCTCCTTCGCCAGCTTGATGAGTTCCTCGATCACCTGCGCAGCTTCGATCGTGCGGTTGTGATAGCGCCGCAAGGACTCCTCCAGCATTTCCGCAAACGAGCGCGCCTGCACCACGTTGCGGCGCTGACGGGCCTTGATCTCACCTTTGAGCAGCTTCTGCAGCAGCTCCACCGCCAGGTTACGATGCGGCATGTTGCGCACCTCAGCCAGGAACTCATCCGAGAGGATGGAGATGTCGGGTTTCTCCAGGCCCGCGGCGGCGAAGATGTCCACGACCTCATCCGACACGATCGCCCGCGAGACAATCTGGCGGATGGCCGCCTCGATGTCTTCTTCCGCCATGGCCTCGCCCGGGGCGCGCTTTGCCAGGCGCGCTTTCACCGCCTGGAAGAAAGCGACCTCGTCCCGGATGCTTGTGGTTTCGGGATGCGGAACGGACAGTGCGAAGGCTTTCGATAATTCCAGCACGGCCTGCACGAGCCGTTCCTTGCCATCCGGCTGGGCGAGGATGTGCTCCTGCGCATACGGCAGCAGGTGTAAGCGTTCCTCCGGCGTACCACCAACGTATCCCTTCACGTCAAAGCCATGGAACAGTCCCTGGCAGATTTCATATTTCTCGAGCATGATGGCGACCGCTTCCGCCTGGTCGATGGCGGTCTTGCCGGTGCCGCCGCTCTCGGTGTAAGTACGGAGGGCTTCTTTCAGTTCTGGCGCGAGGCCGATGTAATCCACCACCAGCCCGCCGGGTTTGTCTTTGAAGACGCGATTCACGCGGGCGATGGCCTGCATCAGGCCGTGGCCGCGCATGGGTTTGTCGACATACATGGTGTGCAGCGAGGGGGCGTCGAATCCGGTCAGCCACATATCCCGCACGATGGCCAGCTGGAAGAGGTCCTTCGGATCGCGGAAGCGACCCGCCAGCTCCTCCCGCCGGACCTTGTTGCGGATGTGCTCCTGCCAGTCGACAGGGTCGGAAGCCGACCCCGTCATGACGACCTTCATCGAGCCCATGTCATCGTCGGGATCCGCCCACGCCGGACGCAGTGCGGCGATATGCTGATAGAGCTCCACGCAGATGCGGCGGCTCATACACACGACCATGCCCTTGCCGGCGAGGCCGCTCTGGCGCGCCTCGAAATGCTCCACGATGTCCTCTGCCACCTGCTCGAGGCGTTTGTCGGTGCCGACCAGTTTCTCCAACTGGGCCCAGCGCGATTTTAACTTCTCCACCCGCTCGACTTCCTCGCCCTCGGTGACCTCCTCGAAGTCCGGGTCAATCTGCGGCTTCTCCGCTTCATCCAGTTCAAGCGCCGCCAGGCGGCTCTCGTAGTAAATCGGCACGGTGGCCTTGTCTTCCACCGCGCGCTGGATGTCGTAGACGCTGATGTAGTCGCCAAAGACGGCGCGCGTGTTGGCGTCGGTCTTCTCAATCGGTGTGCCGGTAAAGGCAATGAAGGAGGCGTGCGGCAATGCATCGCGCATGTGTCTGGCGAAGCCGTCGATGAAGTCGTACTGGCTGCGGTGCGCCTCATCAGCGATGACGACGATGTTGTGCCGGTCGGAGAGCAGCGGATGCTTGTCACCCTTCTCCTCCGGGAAGAATTTCTGGATGGTGGTGAAGACCACCCCGCCCGCTTCCACCTTCAGTTTCTTGCGCAGGTCCGCGCGGGATTCAGCGTGCACGGGCGGCTGGTGCAGCAGGTCCTGACAGCGCGAGAACACGCCGTAAAGTTGGTCATCGAGGTCGTTGCGGTCGGTGAGGACGACGATGGTGGGGTTGGCCATCGCTGTTTCCCGCACGAGACGGCCGGCGTAGAACGCCATCGTGAGGCTCTTGCCGGAGCCCTGCGTGTGCCAGACGACGCCGATGCGCTGGTCCCCGGGCTTTCCACCGGGCTTTAACCCGGCCTCATACCGCCCGCGCAGTTCGCCGGTTCCCTTCTTATGGGGCCGGGCGGCGCGCACGGTTTCACCGATGGCAACCCGCACGGCGTGAAATTGGTGATAGCCGGCGATTTTCTTCGCCAGCGCGCCGCTTCCGGGGTCCTCAATCACAATGAAATCACGGATGAGTTCGAGGAAACGTCCCTGCTCGAACACGCCCTCCACGAGCACCTTCAGCTCAGGGGTGAGCTCATCAGCGGCCTTTTCTCCACTCACCGTGCGCCAGGGCTTGAACCACTCCTTGCCGGCGGTGAGGCTGCCCATGCGGGCATCCATCCCGTCTGAGATGACAAGCAGTTCGTTGAAATCGAACAGGGAGGGGATCTCCTCCATGTAGGTTTGCAGCTGGTTGTAGGCCGACCAGACCGTGGCCTGCTCGTCGGCGGGGTTCTTCAATTCGACCACGACGAGGGGGATGCCATTCACGAACAGGACCACATCCGGGCGGCGCCGGTGATGGTTCTCTTCGATGGTGAACTGGTTCACGGCGGCCCAGTCGTTGCGTGCAGGCGCCGTAAAGTCGATCACCTTCACCTGTGCGCCGGCGATGCCACCGTCGGGTCGTTTGGTTTCCACCGTGACGCCGTCCACGAGCATGCGGTGGAATGCGCGGTTGCGGGCGGCCAGCGTGGGACCCTCGGGCCGGCGCAGTTTGCGGAATGCGTCTTCGACCGCCTCCTGCGGGAGATTGGGGTTGAGGACGGTGAGAGCGCGCCGCAACCGGTCTGCGAGCAGCACCTGGCCGTAGTCCTCGCGCTCGGGGTGATCGCCTTCATGGGAGATGTAAGGACCATGCAGGGTCGTCCAGCCCAGCGCTTCGAGCCAGTCAAGCATGATGGTTTCGACGGCGTTTTCGTTCAGATGTGCCATGCGGGTGCCTCGTGGAGGGATGCGGGTGCGGCCGGGTTTTCGCGGTCGAGCGCCCATTGGAGCGGGTTGTCGCGGATGTAGCGGCGGACGGCGCCCAAGTTGACATCATCGCGGATGATGTGGTCGTAATACCCCCGCTGCCAGACGCATGCGCCAGGTGTATGGCGGTGTTGGTTGATACGGCGGGTGACGAAGGATTTGTAGGATCGAATGATGGTCGATAAGGATTCCGGATCGGGTTGACCAAATCGCCCCGCATCATCGCCCGGTGATGCATGTAGGGACACGGCATGCCATGCCCCTACGACCATGTCACGTCCATGATCCATCTCAGAAGGAAGGATGAACACGATGCCATGCATGTGATTGGGCATGATGACGAATTCGTCGATCTGCGCCATGGCATAATGCGCAGGGATCGCTTCCCAGCATATCGCCGCGATGTCACCGTGTTCATTCAACTGCATCGCATCCCCCGCAATCTCCCCGAATAAACACGCCCGCCGGTGCGTGCATATCGTCACGAAATACGCGCCGGGCGTGCGGTAATCCCAGCCTTTCAGGCGCATCGGCCTGCGCGAGCGCTCCCTTTCCATCGTCCCCTTCCCCATTCAATCCCCCAAGCAGTTATAAGCCTTCGTAATACAGCTTGATCTTCGCAGCCATCAACTCACTGCGCTTCAATTACCAAACAAGGTCTCTCGAGCCAATAAAAAGCCACCAATGATGAGTATTCAATTCATACAAAAGGTCCAGTAGATACCAACGCCACATGTTGTGCTTTATATTTCAACTTCGGAGACGATATTACATTTGCATCCGCCAACCAACTTTAGAGTTCGCTTTACATATCCATGCAATTCATCTTTATCAATTAACTCGTTGTCAGCATTCAGATTTTGGTCGTGATGATATTTTTTTGAGTAACCGTTGATTGCTTCGAGTTCAGCCAAGTCAGGCTTGGCGTGCGATAGACCACTCGTAGTTGAGGCATTACGTATCTTGCTAATAAAATCACCCAGCCATTCACTTGGCGCAAAGTGACCAGGAAAATGTGAACGCAGCATCCCTTCAAGGAATGGGCGAATTGATCGTGCCACATCCATCGGGACGCCATTCCTATTCCTGTAATAATCTAAAAGTGCAGAATAGTTCCTAATATATGTGGATTGCGTTTCGGCTTCGATATCCCACTCTGCAATGACAGTACCATTTCCTGTTCTGCACATTTGAATAGTTTTAATACCAGCAAGTGTATAGCCATCCCAAAGAAGCTTAAGGAAATAAGGGTCGTGGGAAAGAACAATTACCTGTTGTGCTTTGCTTGCAAGTTGGGTGATTAATTGTTGCGTGCATGTGCGGCGAAAGCGATCCTGACTTGTGAAAGGGTCATCGAGAACGACAATCTTGTCTGAAATTGATGGGTCTTGTTCTAATGCGGCGAGAAAGAATGCAAATGCCAAAGCGCTTCGGTCTCCAGAGCTAAGTGTTGTTTTAAAACATGGCGTGCCCGCCTCTGTACGCATATCTCCAAGGGCAATGGCATGGCCTTCAATTTCAATTTGATAATGAGAGCTAGGCGTTCCACCTGTGTATAAGTGTCGTGAGTTCGTTATCCTGAACCCTGCGTTGAATTGGTCCAAGTAGTCATTTATCGAGGCTTGATACGTTTGGATAATCTGGCTGCAGTGCTGATCAAGCTGATCCTTAGCGCCTTCCTTTTGTTGCTCTAAAGAAGACTTTAGAACTAGGGCATTCTGATAGTCTTCACATGCTTGAACACCATTGGCTTCGAAACGACTTTTATTAGCCTTCAGTTCTTCTAACACTTTTTCATGGTCGCTGATATCATTCTCTCTTTTTCTGGCCTCCTTCTGTTCAAGAATAATCGTATTAGCCACATCCACTGATGCATTGTAAGAATCAACAGAAGATTGAAGAGAATCGACTTCATCAAGGGCAGTTTGGAAATCAGCGTCAGTTGCAACAGACTCTAATGGTGATTGCTGCTTCTTTTGAGCTAAATGCAAGGCACAATTACGTAACTTCTCGTACTTAGTGCGTAAATCATCGAAATCAATTGATGTCAATGATACATCGTCGAATTGTCTCCAAAACTCAAGGAGAGTTAAATTCTCGGAAAGGTGCTGCTGTGTAGAAATAAGAGCATTAGCTCCAATCTGTTGTTCTATGCTCCGTGATAGATCCGCTACATCTTTCTTCAATTTCCTATAAGCATCATTGAAATGTGATTGATAGGCGGCAATCAATTCATTTTCATCAATGCCTTTCCCGCAAAAGGGGCACTTATCTACACTTATATATCCCATACCTTGAGATAGCCATGACTCGCCCTCTTCGCCCATAACATGGGCTTTAATATGCTGTTGAACGCGTTCCTCTGCATCAATAGATACATCGTCTATTTGCTTGGAAAGAATGCTCAGAAAATCGGTGGGGAAGCTAGGAAAGTTGATTTTCTTGAGTATCTCCTTTGCTTGAATTTCGCTTGATTTATCCAGAGTGCGTTGAAGGATTGCTATCTCTCTTTTTTCATCATCAATTTTTTTATCAATTTCGGAAATTGGCTGCAATGTGAGGAAATCTTCAACTGGAGTACCCAGAGGAGCCAATCTTGATACCAACTGTTTCTTTTCTCGAATATCGTCATTCGCTTTTCGGATTAATCCATCTAGCTCCTCGATTTGATTTGCAAGGTTAACCCCTTGAGGGCCAACTATTACTCGATAAAGATTCTTTTTCTGGTCGTGATCCACATAATCACCAGAATAAACGTTCTCATGGATGAAAGCTGTATCGAACACAGCAAGATCTGGATAAACGGCAGACCATGAATTGTTTGCAAAAGTATAGTTGCTTCCCCACAAGCGCAAATTTACATAAGCATCATCTGATGTACCGATTGCCTTGCGCTCGGAGATATAGTCAGCGTTCCCCGACATAAGAGATCGGATAATTGCACAAAGTGTGGTTTTTCCACATCCGTTTTCTGCATGCAATAATGTAAGCTTTCTAAAGCTAACATCTCCATGAGGAGTACAGTTCCTGAATCGCCCGATATTCTTAATTGCAATGAATTTTTCAATCAAGAATTAACCTCCTCTAAGCACAAATCCATGTTCGGAACCCTCATCTCTCCTGAAATGAGCTTGGGAAGTAGTGAATCCCGAATAGCTGTTAATAGGCAGATTCCTTCTTCATTGCAATGAATACGGGTATCTAAAGCACAAACGGATTTCTCAAATTTCGCAATGAGTTTTTTCGAAGGAATAGAGTGCGATAGTGCATTGAAATCCCTTTTTCCAATGGAGCCAAAGACTGTACCCTCTGCCTCGAATCGATCAAAAACATCCTTTAATGATTTCATCGAATAATATGTATAGGATTTTGCCCCCGAACGATGACGAACAGCCGCAACACCCCGCCCAATACAAATCCGCTCATTCGCAATATTGGTATCCCCAACGGGCGCTCTCACGCTAACCAGCGTATCACCTTCCTCTGCAATGCGATTTGGCTCTGAGCAATATCGCCTTCGACTGGGAAAACGAAATCCGAAGTCGGTTCTTCCCTGGTGAAACGGTAGACCCATTCCTTCTTCATTGTAGGTTGATCCTGGAGGAGATTGACCCATTGTCACGCGGAATTCATCCTTTATCGTACCAACCTCCCACCCCTCCGGTATGGGGCCCAGCTCGGAGTCGACGAAGCGACTGGGGAAGAGATCGGCGATGTGGGCGGGGAGGCCGGTGTCGCGGCCTTCGGCCTTTGCGTGCACGGGGTCGAAATCGACAAACCAGGATTTGAAGATGGCGCGGGCGATGCCCTCCAGCGTGGCGTTCATGCGCCGGTTGAGCTCGATCTTGTCGTCGAGCGTGCCGAGGATGTGGGCGATGGCGCGTTGTTCATTGGGATTTGGACACGAAACAGGGATCCGTTTCATATCCTTTTGTGTTAGTTTTGGCCGTGTAGATCCTGAAAGATAACTTCGAATATCTGCCGTTTTCAGAGCGTAGCAAAGAAAGCGCGTGCTATTACCGTTTTTACCTTTGAGAATGTGGGCATGGTTATTGACCCAAAACCGACCAGTAGCCATAAATGAAATAGGGAGATTTTGAGATCGTAAATTTTCACCATCCTCAGCTAGTAGTAAGTATTCCCCATCAAAAATGTAAGAATCTACGTAATCTACAATTCCTGAAGCGCCATAATATGGATAAGGGCCTGGGTTCCTGTCTGACTTTTTTACAGGAACTCGCATTGAATCATAGTTTTTCGTCAATGCGCCCAATGAACATAATGGGAAAAGATCAACCCCCATAGCCCAGCTCCTCGAGGTTGGCGCGTATAGCGTCGTCCAGCCGGCGGCTCTCGGCCATTTGCTCCCGCAGGGTGCTTGTGAGGCGCTCCATCTTCTCCTCGAACGGCTCGCCGTCGTCCTCGACTTCTTCCACGCCGACATAACGACCCGGCGTGAGCACGAAGCCGTGCTTCTCAATCTCTTCCAGCGTGGCGCTCTTGCAGAAGCCGGGGATGTCTGCATACGGTTCGGGCGCATCACGATGCGCCCCTACATGGACCTTTTCTCCAGAGCGCCAGGCGTGGTAGGTGCCGGCGATTGTCTCGACATCGTCGTCGGTGAGCGTGCGGTGGGTGCGGTCGACCATCTCGCCCATTTTGCGGGCGTCGATGAAGAGCACCTCGCCGCGGCGGTCGCGGAAGGAACCATTGTGCCGGTCGCGCGCCAGGAACCACAGGCAGGCGGGGATTTGCGTGGAGTAGAAGAGCTGCCCCGGCAGCGCCACCATGCAGTCCACCAAATCGTTCTCCACCAGCGCCTGGCGGATGTCGCCCTCGCCGGACTGGTTGCTCGACATGGAGCCGTTGGCAAGCACGAACCCGGCCACGCCCGCCGGCGCGAGGTGGTGGATCATGTGTTGCACCCAGGCGAAGTTGGCGTTGCCCTCCGGCGGCGTGCCGTAGACCCAGCGCTTGTCCTCCCGCAGACGCTCGCCGCCCCAGTCGCTGATGTTGAAAGGCGGATTGGCGAGGATGAAATCGGCCTTCAAATCGGGATGGCCGTCGTTGTGGAAGCTGTCGCCGTGCGCAATCTGGGCGTCGATGCCGCGGATGGCGAGGTTCATCTTCGCCAGCCGCCAGGTGGTGTAGTTCGATTCCTGACCGTAGATGGAAATGTCGCCGATGCGGCCGGCATGGGCGTGGATGAAGCGCTCGCTCTGCACGAACATCCCGCCGGATCCACAGCAGGGGTCGTATACACGGCCCTTGTAGGGCTCAATCATCGCCACCAGCAGGCGCACCACATGTGTGGGCGTGTAGAACTGGCCGCCCTTCTTGCCTTCCTGGCTGGCGAACTGCGCAAGGAAGTACTCATACACACGCCCGAGCACGTCCTTGGAACGGCTCTCCTCGTCGCCCACCTGAATGTTGCTCACAAGGTCAATGAGCTGCCCCAGGCTGGTCTTATCCAACGCCGGGCGGGCGTAATCCTTGGGGAGCACGCCCTTCAGCGAGGGGTTGTCGCGCTCGACCGCCTCCATGGCGTCATCGACAAGCTGCCCGATGGTGGGCTGCTTGGCGTTGTCCTGCAGCGCCGACCAGCGCGCTGCCGGCGGCACCCAGAATACGTTCAGGGCGCGGTACTCGTCGGCGTCCTCGGGATCGGCGCCCTCGGCAATCTGCGCCTTGAGGCGGGTGTGCAGCTCTTCAAAGGCATCGGAAATATACTTGAGGAAAATCAGCCCCAGCACCACATGCTTGTACTCGGCCGCGTCCATGTTGTTGCGGAGCGCGTCCGCCATCTTGAATAGCTCGGCTTCGAATCCGAGCGTAGCGCCGTTGGAAGCGTTATTCTTGGCCATGGAATCAAAACCCTCTCATGCGGCTTGAGAACACAAAAACGATGAAGTTGTATACCCCCTCACCACAGGGTTGTGCTCCTGTGAATGTACAATCTCCCTTCCATCTTCGCAACTCTTCAGGCGGTCTGCAACTTACACGCGGCTAACAAATCCCACCTATTGGGAAGGATGTTCAGAAACCGTCGAGCATCTAGCCTATAATCGAAGCACGATGATGCTTTTTCCGGTCTTGATAAGCATCTTATCCTTCCGTTGTTCCAGGGAAGAAGCAAGGGGGATCCTATGGCAAAACGAATCACGGCAATCACAACCTACCGGCCGCGCTTGAAGCTCAACGACGTCATCGATACGGAGATGCTGACGAACTACATCGCCCGCGGCACGGCGCTCAACCGGGGGGAAATCCGCAATGTGCTCAGCGAGCTGAACGAGGCCATCATCACGTTTGCTTCCCAGGGCACGCCTGTGTACATTAACGGGATCGGCTACTTTGCGCCCTCCATCCGCCTGGACGGGAGCCTCAACGTCAGCCTGCGTATGGATCCTTCGATCCGCAGACAACTCAATCGTCCCGGTGCCTTCCGCGGCGAGGTTCTCAACCGCGCCAGCATCGGTCGGACGAAGGAGGCACTAGTAGCTATGTGGAATGAGGAGCACCCCGACGATCCCGTGGAGGAAGCCTGACGTCCCTGCCCGGCAAACGAGGAAGATCTCGGTAAGATCCTGCCGGTTGCAGCGTGAGGTCCAGTCAACATCTCGGTAAGATCTTGATGGGATCTCAGTAAGATTCTCGCATTCTCAAGGGCATCCCAGTTGGTCCATATCGATCATTATTTTGCAGGGGCACGGCATGCCGTGCCCCCCACGCGTCATTCGATTTCATTGGTATAGGGGCGGTTCACAAACCGCCCCTACACATCATGGATATCAACCCTCATACCACCGCCTGTTTGGTATGACATACGATGGAAGGCACTACTCACTATAATGATCCTGGCCGGCTTGATCCATACTCTTCTTTGTGAAATCAAGAATGGTTTCGAACTGGGTTTCCGGAGAGCTTCTGAAGAACTTACCATCGTCAACAGAAAGATCCAGTTGGTTCATCCACCATGTATTCTTCCATCGGGAGTAATACTTTCCGATGCTTGGTACTCTATGGGGTAAATGTTCCCCCTTTCGAATTTTCGATTCAAAAACAAGGACATCCGGTGAGGAGTAGTAAAGACAGAGCCAATGCTTCATGCCGTCGATGTTGTAACCAATCCAGCCACCCGTTTGCTGACCTGAATCCAATCTTGGATTCGCAACTGCTTCCATGCTGTCTAAGACGCTGCCCATGAGCAATAGAAGGTCATGAAGCGGTTTGAGTTCTTCGTATTTTCGAAGACGTGTCAGCGATTTGACTCGTTTCTTGGTTAAGGCTTTTTCACCTGCAACTTGTTCATGCTTAATGACAGCTTTCGAAATCTCAGACTTGACCTCAGGGAAGGCAAGATTTCTTGCTCTAAGGAACTCCAACAATTGTTGAACGAGGAAATGCGATTCCGGTGTACAGGTTCTTTCATCACAGTCCTCTGCGAGGAATTGCGCGAGTTGATACCATCTCAAGGAAAAATCCGGATGATGTTTACCTGGACTTGTCAAATATTGCGTAAGCAGAATGAGTTTTACCCTGTCCTCCGGATAATCTTTCAGAATCGCTCGATAGTTCTTAAGCTGATTCTTGCCGAGCGTGGCGCCCGCTTTGACCTCAATCAGCGCAAGCTTACTCGATGATTGAATCCACATATCAGGTTGGCCATGCCCGCCTTCATCATTTTTCTGAGTAGAAATTTCAATAGTGCTAATCTCAGGATCATTTTCCGAATAAAGACCATTGGTAATGTAATATAGGACTCTCAGTCCTATCTCAGGGTCCCGCTCCAATAAATTCGACAAGGTAACTGCAAGCGCATCTGTCGCGAAATTTTCGCCCTGTCGACTTGCCCATTTGCTGAGTTGAATAAATACATTCATGGGTCTCATCTCCTTCCCAGGCTTCAATGATCCATGTAGGTACATGCCATGCTCTGCCGCTACAGTCCTATCCTCTACGCCTGCCTCTGTCCTCTAACGACACCCCGGATATACAGCCCAAACGGGATAAAGCTGATGAGCCCCATAACGAACACCACCACGATGTCCGTAACGGCAAGCGGCGCGCCGGTCAGGGTGGGCTGCAGGAACAGGAGGATGATGAGCCCGATGAAGAGCATGCTCGCC
>Ga0272443_10006795_pt1 | contig 11158 bp, 7 predicted proteins | sample SSMAcet12_FD_193581 | JGI IMG/M metagenome (GOLD analysis project Ga0272443, IMG submission 193581) | Marine sediment archaeal communities from Little Sippewissett salt marsh, Falmouth, MA, United States - SSM-Acet-12 | ecosystem: Environmental > Aquatic > Marine > Wetlands > Sediment ... | reverse complement strand
TGGGACCATGCGATGGATTCCTGAACGTGGTTATCCATGTAGTTTCCGGTCCAGAGGGCCTGCTCTTCCGCCAGGTCGTCAAACACTTTCTGAACATCTTTGGGCAGGGCGTTCCATTTGTCCAGGTTCATGACCACGGCAAAGGGGTAGATGACCGTGTTGGTCATGGTGATATACTTGCAGAGTTCGGCAAACTTGAAATCTTTCATCACTTCAACCGATGAAAAGAGGCCCTGAACCACGCCTTTCTGCAGTGCTTCGGGAGTTGCGGACATGGGCATGCCCACCTGGTTGGCTCCCCAGATTTTCAGGATCTGGGCGGCGCCGCCCGAGGCCCGCAGGTCCAGCCCCTTGATGTCGGCCAGGGTCCGGACCGGTTTTTTCGACATGATGTTGGACGGTGCTGTGGTAAACAGGGTCAGGACCTTTACCCTGGCAAAGGATTCCGGCCGGTATTTCCGGTAAATATCAAAAAGCACTTTGCTGCCGGTCCTGGCGTCGGGAATTCCCAGGGGCAGGCTGGTGGCATTGGTGATCATGAAGCGCCCCGGCTGGTAGGCCATGCACAGACAGCCGATGTCCGCCTGGCCGGCGATGACGCCGTCAAACATGTTCTTGGCGCCCAAAAGCGTTCCACCGGGAAAGGTATTGATGGCGACCTTGCCATTGGTCCGTTTTTCGACTTCTTCTTTCCACCTTTCCATCTGCACGCAGGGAAAAGTGGGCGCCGGCGGAAAGTTGGCGTAACTTAAGGTGATGCTGCCGGCAAAGGTCTGGACCGGAGCGAGCAGTGATGCCACAAAGACGACCGCGGCAATACGGAAAATAGTTTTTTGCATGGCTGTTTTCATAGGATCCCCCGTTTTGTGAAATTAAATGATCAAGGTTTGCTGTCCTGTCTATCCGCCTGAAATCAGAGCTGTTTTCCGGCGGTGGGCATGGCACGGTCTGGAAAGTATAGAGGATAAAGCGGATTCATGTCAAGGAGGAACTGGAGAAGCGGATTTTACCGGCGGATATTCTGAGAAAACATTTTCAGACGCTTTTGAGATCGCTTCAAAAAAGACGGGAGGCGGCGGTTCTCGGTCAGAGCAACAAATAATTTTATAAAAAGTATTAATTATTTTTTTATTTGACAAGTTTTTTGATCCGGATATATAGTTTTGTTTTAGAATTGTCAAAAATGGATTTAAATTAGTTTTATCGTTTTGAGGTTTGTTTTAATGACAGGAGAAATCCAGAAAGGAGAAATGCAATGAAAAAAAATTTATTTATGTCTGCGGGGTGCGTTCTGCTGTTTTGTCTGTTCGGCTGTAAGCCCGTGGTGGAAGTGAGTGAACACATTGACACTCTGACCACCTGGGAGTCCACCAACGTATACGTGATTACCAGGTGGATCAATGTGAATGCTCCACTGACCATCGAGCCGGGGACCATCATCAAGTTCAAGTCCGGTACCTATATCAATGTCAAAAGCACGCTGCTGGCCGACGGCACCGAGGAAGAACCGATTGTTTTTACCTCGTACAGGGACGATGCCCACGGCGGCGATACCAACCAGGACGGCGCATTCACGACGCCCGGGCCCGGCGACTGGGCCTTCCTGTACGTGGAGGGAGACCGCAACGAATCGGTGTTTAATCAGTGCCGGTTCTATTACGGCGGCAAGGGGGGCTGGCAGGGCTATACGCTTGGTATTGCTTCCGATGAAACCACGGTGACGAACTGCGTTTTTGCCTACAACAAGGGAGACAAGGGCAACAACATGGACAATGGCGATTGTGCGCTGAATGCCCGGTTCGCCGGCAGCAGCACGGTGATTACCAACAATACCTTTTATGCCAATGAAAAGCCCCTGCGTATCGGCCCGGCCGTGGATATCGATGCCAGCAACCGGTTTCATCATCCGGACAATGCTTCCCTGACCAATGATTACAATGCCATCTTCGTGTCCACCTATGATGATATTTCCGGCCAGCGGTCCTGGGCCGAGACCGAGGTGCCCTTTGTAGTTGAGCCCTGGTCGATGGAGATTCCTTCGGGCAGCAGCCTGACCCTGGCGGACAACGTGATTGTCAAATTCAGAAGCAACTCCTTGAGAGTGGTCGATGACAATCTGATCAACTATGACGGCAGCGGGGTCTGGTTTACCTCCTGGAAGGACGATACCCTGGGCGGAGATGCCAACGGGGACGGTGCGCTGACCAGTCCGGCGGACGGGGACTGGACCGGTATTTACCTGGGGCCTACCGGCACCACGGCTGCGGACTGGGAAAATATTTTCTATGATAACTATTAAGGAAACAGACTCACAGCGGTTGCTCACTGTCGCGTATAATCAATGATTTTCCGATCCACCGATATCTTTTTATTTTTCTTGTGTCCCCTGCCGGTTGAAAAACCGGCAGGGATATTTTTTCTCCGGTTCGCCATCCGACGGTTGAAAACTTTTTATCTGAAGTGGCATGCTCCGTGCTTATAATATCCGGTGTCGGTTCGGTTTTTGTCTTTGGATCGGGACCGGTTATGTTCTCGATGCGCCAAAAAATTTGCAATTCATTGAAATAGCATCATAAATTTTTAGCCCGTTTTTAGTGGGGCAGCGTGGAGATTGCCGGCAGGGCCGGCAGCGGGTATTTATTACCCGGAAACCGTTGCTATTTTGACATATTGCGTTAAATAGATATTATAAGTTCTGTATAAAAATTTAATGAGGGATGTCCCATGAATGAAAACGCAAAAGATTCTGAAAAAAGTCTGAAGCCCGAACCCGTGATAGAGGCCAAAGAGGGAGACAGTATGGGGTTTGCCAGTGGTCCTATCGGTCTGGATATCGGGACCACCAGTATTATCGTGGCCCAGCTGAACGGCAAAAGCATCAAGACTTCGCGGGAACTGAATGCGTTTTACCCGGTGCCCGGCTCAAAGATCATCAAGCGGACCCTGATCAAGGACAGTATCAACTATTTTGACAAGGATGGTCATTTTTATATCCTCGGCAACCCGGCGGAAAATTTTGCCAGCCTGAACGGTGCCAACACCCGGCGGCCGGTCGCCAGCGGGCTTTTAAACCCGGATGAGGAAGAGGGCCTCGAAGTGATCAAGCAGATTATCAGTTCGGTGATCAAACGGCCCCAGAAAATGGATGAAGTGATCTGTTTCTGTGTCCCGGGGGAGCCGGTGGACAATTCCGCCTCAACGGTCTTTCATGAATCCGTGATCAAGATGCACCTGAAAAGCATGGGGTATACGCCCATAGCGGTGAACGAGGGACTGGCGGTGGTGCTTTCCGAACTGGCCGGGAATAACTTTACCGGTATCGGCATCAGTATTGGTGGCGGCATGTGTAACGTATGCTTTTCCTATCTTTCCGTTCCGGTGATTATGTTCAGTATTCAGAAGGGCGGTGATTATATCGACATGATGGTGGGAAAGGCCGTGGGCGAGTCCGCCACCAAAATCAAAATGACCAAGGAAGCCGAACTGGACCTGAACATTGCGCCGAGAAACAAGGTCGAAACCGGCCTGCATATCTTTTACGATGATCTTTTTTCTACCCTGCTGCAGACCATGCAGAAGGTATTTGGCGCGACGGACAAGATGCCGAGGATTTCAAGCGATTTACCGCTGGTTCTAAGCGGCGGATCCATCATGCCCCGGGGCTGCAAAGAGAAGTTTGAAAATGCCCTGAAGGACATCCATCTGCCGGTAAAAATATCGGACATTGTTGTCGCGGAAAAACCCCTGTATGCAACCGCCAAGGGGTCTCTGAAGATGGCCATGGAGGAGGGGAAACTCTAGCATGTCCCTTTCCGTTCTGATTTATTCCCCCGACAGTATCCGCGGGAAGATCATTCTCAAAACGATTCGTCTTGAGAACATGGCGGCGGTGCTGTGCCGTTCCTATCCGGAGATCGAGGAAAGGCTGAAAGAGAGGCTTCCCGATATTATCATCTATGATAGCAAGGACAATTTCTGGGCGGAACTCGATTATCTTAAAAAACTGCCGGAAAAACTGCCCCGGACCACCCGGATTATTCTGGCGGAGCCGGAAAAAATCGCTTTTCTGAAAAAGACCGCTTTGCGCAATGACTTGTTTACCCCGGAGCCCTTTCATCCGGAATTTATCCTTTCGCTGGTGAAAGCCATATTTGAGTCCAGGCTAAAAAAAAAAGTTTTTTCAAAAGCGGCCTGAGAAACCTTGTTCAGGCGATTCATACCACCCGGCACCTGCTGGTGAAAAGCTTTCCCGTATTCCTGCTTCTTTTGGCCGGCGCCATCGGCGGATATATTTACTGGTGCCTTGCCGATCTGCCGGCCATTGAACGTCTTCAGGAGTACCGGCCCTATGAGGCGTCCAAACTTTATTCCTATGACAATGTGCTTCTCACCGAATTTTATCTGGAACGGCGAAGCTTTATTGCCCATGAGAAAATCCCGCAACATGTCAAAAATGCTTTTATCGCTGTCGAGGATAAACGCTTTTACCGGCATTTCGGGATTGATCTTTTCAGAATCGGCAGCGCCCTGCTGAAAGATATTGAAGAAAAGGCATTTGTTCAGGGGGCCAGCACTATTACCCAGCAGCTGGCCAAGATGGTATTCCTGACCCCTGAGAAAACCATTACCCGCAAGATCAAAGAGGCCGCGCTTTCTATTCAGCTGGAGAGAAAATATACCAAGGATGAGATTCTCGGCATCTACCTCAATCAGGCCTATCTCGGCACCCGGGCTTACGGAATTGAAGCGGCGGCGCAAACCTATTTTGGCAAGCCGGCAACGGCGCTTACCGTTTCCGAGGCCGCGCTGCTGGCCACTTTGCCCCGGGCGCCTTCCCGGAATTCTCCGTTTGCGGATCCGGATATGGCCGTCCGACGGCGGGAAAACGCTTTGCGTAAAATGCTGGCACTGGGATATATCGACCGGGGGCAGTTCGGCCGGGCCATGATGGAAGCGCTTCCCGAAAAGCACCATGTTCGGGAGTACAAGGCGCCTTATTTTGTGGATTATCAGCGGGAGATCCTTGAAAAAAGGTACGGGGACCGTCTCTACACGTCCGGATTGAAGGTTTATTCAACGCTGGATTACAGGCTTCAGCTGAAAGCGGAAGCGGCGGTGCAGCGGGGGGTAAAGACCCTTGCGGCAAAAGGGGTTGAAGATGTCCAGATTGCGCTCATTACGGTAGAACTTCGAACCGGCCGAATCAAGGCCATGGTCGGCGGAACCGATTACGACAGGAGTCAGTTCAACCGGGTCTGTATGGCCAAGCGGCAGCCGGGATCCGCATTTAAGCCGGTGGTGTATCTTGCTGCGCTGATGAACGGTTTTAGTCCGGCGGATATTATCGATGATGAAAAATTTGTCCAGGTTCGTAAGGACGGTATCTGGATTCCCGGCAATTATGACAACATCTATCACGGCAAGGTATCGCTGGAAACTGCTTTCAAGCGTTCGCTGAATGCCGCCACGGTTCGTCTGGCCGAACAGGTCGGGATTGAGAATATTATTCGAACAGCCAGGCTGCTGGGGATCAAAAGTCATATCCGACCCTTTTTTTCTTCCGCACTGGGGGCTTCCGAAATAAGCCTGATGGAGGCGGTTTATGCCTATGCCGTGCTCAGTCACGGCTACCGGGTGGAACCGGTTTCCATTACCCGGGTGATTGACCGGGGCCGGCCGTTTATGATGGAACCGGCCAGCCGGCTGGAGCGGGTGGTGGCGGCCAATCAGGTGAAAAATATCAGGAAGATGCTTCGGTCGGTGATTCTGGAAGGCACCGGCCGTCAGGCCCGTCAACTGAACCGGCGCGCTTACGGCAAGACCGGTACCACCAATGATTATGTGGATGCCTGGTTTATCGGTTTTGATGACAGGGTCATTACCGGGGTGTGGGTCGGCCGCGATAACGGCAGGCCGATCGGTGATGACGAGACCGGTGCCAGTGCTGCGCTTCCGATCTGGCTCGACTTCATGAAAAGGATGGACCGGCGACAGCCCTATATGTCTGTCGAGAACAGGCTGTCGGCCATAAGGACTGTGGAAGAGTAGTCGATTCCAAAATGACGCAGCTCTTTTAAATAGCTAATTTATGATTACATGAAAGCGTTTAAACCGTTGACCCACCGAATTGAAGCCATAAACAGAAATATTCCGGTCCGATATAGAGATTACTTCCGTTTCGCTTCCGCCCTGAGAATCAGATACCCGCTGTAGATGATCATCACGCCTCCGAAAAAAAGCCTTAACGTGATCGCCTCCCCGAAAAAAAATGTGCCGATCAGGACGACAATCACCGGTTCGGAATAGGCCAGAATACCCGCGTGCTGCGCCTGAACATGACGGAGTCCTTTTAAATACAGGGTAACCGCCAGAATACCGATGAACAGGGCATACATCAAAAGAAAGCCCGCCTGGGGAAGGGTGATGGCGTACTGGGAAAAACGTATCAGCGGAAAAAGGATAATGACCGTGACGAGGCACTGAAAAAAAAGGATCACAAAAGGGCTGAATAAGCGGACCAGGTTTTTGCTGACCAGGATCAGGACCCCGTAAAAAAAACCGGAAAACGATCCGTACAATATTCCTTTCAGATGTTCGCTGCTGAGGGCCAGGCCGTTGGCGGCGATCAGGTACAGACCGATACTGGCGGTAATCAGGGAAATAACGGTGGTTTTTCCGAGGCGTTCTCTTAAAAACACCGGTGCGAGCAGGGCCGTGAATATGGGTGCGGTATAATGGGTCAGGACGGCATTGGCCAGGGTGGTGATCTTGTAGGCCGTAAAGTAGGTGTAGGTGTTGCCCAGCAAACACAGGGAAGACATCAGCAGCCAGAAAAACCGTTTGCCGATAAACAGTTCTCCCGCTTTTCCCGTTGATAAAAGATAAACAAGCAGGATGATCGATGTGAACAGGGCGGAATAAAAAATAATGGTCAGCGGCGGCAGGCCGGTATAGCGGATAAACGGTCCGATCATCGAAAAGAGCGCCATTGCCAGGGTGATAAGAAATCCACCGAAAAGATGTCTGTTCATTCCGTCGTGTTCCTGTGTTCCGGGGGATGGAGATCCCCGGAGTCATGGTTCGTGAGTGATTTGCCGGGACGTGACAAGGCAAACAGTTTAGTCCTTATTGACTTGCCTTGCAAGAATAATATGTTAATCCATAAGAAAGAACACAAAACTATTTTGGGCTTGACAGGCCTTGGGTGAAAATACTAACCTTTAAGATTGGGAAAAATATTAATTAGAAAAGGAGAAACCGGTTTGGCAATCGAAAGCATTAAAAATAAAAAATTGCGGCAATGGATTTCCGACATGGCGACCCTGTGCCAGCCCGAGCGGATAGCGGTCTGTGACGGTTCACAGGAGGAGTATGACCGCCTGAGCGCCATGATGGTTGAAAACGGAACCTATATAAAACTGAATGAAGACAAACGCCCGGGCAGTTATCTGTGCATGTCCGATCCCAATGATGTCGCCCGGGTGGAAGACCGGACCTTTATCTGTTCCGAAAATGAGGCCGATGCCGGTCCCACGAATAACTGGCGGGACCCTGATGAAATGAAGGGGATGATGCGCGAACTTTATGCCGGTTCGATGAAAGGCAGAACCCTTTATGTCATTCCCTTCTGCATGGGACCTCTGGGCTCGGACATATCCCATATCGGCATTGAACTGACCGACTCGCCTTATGTGGTTTGTAATATGAGGATCATGACCCGGATGGGCAGGGCCGTGCTGGATGAACTGGGGGACGGGGATTTTATTCCGTGCCTCCATTCTGTGGGCGCGCCGCTGGTGCCGGGCCAGAAAGATGTTCCCTGGCCGTGTAATCCGGACAACAAGTACATTGTTCATTTTCCGGAAGAGCGGATGATCTGGTCATACGGTTCCGGATACGGCGGAAATGCCCTGCTGGGCAAGAAATGCTTTGCCCTGCGGATCGCATCAGTGATGGCCCGGGATGAGGGCTGGCTCGCGGAGCACATGCTGATCATGGGGCTGACCTCTCCCGAGGGAGTAAAGAAGTATATTGCCGCGGCCTTTCCCAGCGCCTGCGGAAAGACCAATCTGGCCATGATGATTCCCACCCTGCCGGGCTGGAAGGTGGAATGCGTGGGCGATGACATTGCCTGGATGAAGTTCGGTGCCGACGGACAGCTCTATGCCATTAATCCGGAGGCCGGATTTTTCGGCGTGGCGCCCGGCACCTCCATGGCATCCAATGAGAATGCCATGCGTTCCCTGACGCGAAACGCTATTTTTACCAATGTGGCGCTGACCCCCGACGGGGATGTCTGGTGGGAAGAGATGACCGAGGATGCCCCGGAACAGCTTACCAGCTGGATCAATGAACCCTGGGCGCCGGGTTGCGGCAAAAATGCGGCGCACCCCAACGCCCGCTTCACCGTGCCCCTGTCCCAGTGTCCGATTGCGGATGCTGCCTGGGATGATCCCCGGGGGGTGCCGATTTCGGCCTTTCTGTTCGGCGGCCGGCGGTCGTCCGTGGTGCCGCTGGTCAACGAAGCTTTCAACTGGCAACACGGGGTTTTTCTCGGGGCCACCATGGCTTCCGAAAAAACCGCGGCAGCAGCCGGGAAAATCGGGGGATTGCGCCGGGATCCCTTTGCCATGCTTCCTTTCTGCGGATACAATATGGGAGACTATTTTACGCACTGGCTCAACATCGGCCGAAAAGCGGGCGCGGTGCTTCCCAGGATCTTTTATGTGAACTGGTTCCGCAAAGACGATACCGGAAAATTTCTGTGGCCCGGTTACGGCGAAAACAGCCGGGTGCTGAAGTGGATTTTTGAAAGGGTTTCCGGCGGCGGGGAAGCGGTGGAAACCCCCATTGGTTATCTGCCGGCAGAAGGCGCCATTGATGTGTCCGACCTGGGTATTCCGGAAGCGGACATGACCGAACTTTTGAAAGTGGATCGGCAGCAGTGGCGGGAGGAGCTTTCGGGAATCAGCGCGCATTTTGAGCGTTTTGCGGACCGGCTGCCCGAAGAGATGCCCGGGGAGCTGAAAGCGCTTGAGCATCGGCTGAAATAGTTTTACGGGTTGGAATTGACAGTTTGGTAATTGCGAAGCAATAAAAAAGGCCGGCAGAGAATGCCGGCCTTTGGTTTTTATACGGTTCCGGTACTGTTGCGGCAGAGCCGCAGCCTGGGGTTGACCCTGTTGCGTCCCTGCTTTTTGGCATCATACAGCAGGTTGTCCGCTTTCAGAATCAGGCTGTTTTTATCCATGCCCTTTTTGTAGGCGGTGACGCCCGCACTTGTGGTCATCCGGATTCTCTGGCCGTTAAACAGGATGTCCATGTTTTCGGTGGCTTTTCTCAGGCGCTCCGCCAGTTCCAGGGCAATGGGCAGTTTTGTTTCGGGAAGCACCAGGACAAACTCTTCTCCGCCGTATCTGGCCAGGTAGTCACTTTTGCGGATGGCTGCGGTAATGTTTTTTGAAAATGCGTTTAACACCTCATCTCCGGCACTGTGACCGTAGGTGTCGTTTATTTTCTTAAAGTGGTCGATGTCAAACATGATGATGGACATATCGGTTCCGTAGCGCTCTGCTTTAGCTATATCGTGATCCAGGGCCTGATCAAAGGCCCGCCGGTTATAACAGCCGGTGAGCGGATCGATAAAGGCCGCGTTTTCAAGTTTTTTGATTCGCAAGTGGCCGCTGATCGAGGTGCTGACGATTTTGCCGATCATGGTGAGAAGCGGCTGGTGATGGGCAAGTATTTTGCGTCCGGGGATAATATAAATTACGGCCCTGGACAGGTTGTTCATCACCGGAATAGAAATAATGCGGGATGTCTCGATGGGGCTGTCATCAGGGCGGGGCTTGGTCAGCGGGTTTTCAAAGGAACGAATGTTACAGTAGCTGTTGTGGCTTGAAAAGTCCTTTTTAATATGATGAATAATGGTGGTGTTGTCCGTTTTGGGCTCCATCCAGATGTCGACATTTTTACCGTTTTCCGGATCGTACAGGGCCAGGGCGAACAGGTCGCAGGCAAACAGGTCTTTCAAGCACTGGTAGGCCCGGTAGGCAATCATATCCATTTCCTGCGCCTGGCCGATTTTGAGGATATGCTGGCTGAGAATCTGGTTGTCCATTCCCCGGATCAGGGTATAGACGAACTGCAAGACAGCGGACAGGTGCTGGTATAATTTGGCGGCGGCGGTTTTCATGGGGCGCTCCTGCTTGTTTTTTTGCGTACCGCCACATAACAAAGCAAATCATGTGCCAAAATAAAAAAACAAGAAATATTAGTTAGTTATATTTTTTTGGAATGCGAAACAGCGGAAGTTTTAGCGGCTGAACGGGGAATTTTTGACGCTTTCAGATTTGCTGAAGTGATTTGTCGATAGTCCTTTGGCCATTGCCGGTCGTTTGAAACAACGGACGTTCCGCAACAGCCTTTTTGCTTTTCAACGGTGGGCAAAGTCCCTTTTGTGTACGGGGGCTGTTTGTGGATTCGGGTCAAAATTTAAGAGGTTTTACCGTAAGGTCATGAGTCCGTCCACCAGCGCTTGAACGCTCTGGTCCACTTCCCTGATGCTTTGCGCCAGCATGTAGGCCGGGGCGGTGACCACTCTGTGCTCTCTGTCGATCACGGCTTCCCGGACCGGGCAGTTCACGTGGATGGCACCCATCTGATGGATGGCTTTTGCCGTTGCCGGATCATTGCCGATGGTGAGTTTTACCTTCAGGCCCTTGCCGCCCAGGACCCGGGCCAGAAGGGCCGGGGCGATGCACAGCGCACCGACGGGTTTTTTTGTGCCGACCATGTCGAGGATCAGACGTTCAACATCCGGCCGGACAATACAGGCGGGCCCGTCATCGGCAAAACTGCACAGGTTCACGGCGGCACCGAACCCTCCCGGCAGGACCAGCACATCCAGCTGGTCCGCGCTCACGGATGCGATATCCCTGATATCTCCTCTTGCGATTCGGGCCGACTCGATCAGGATATTCCGCTCGCTGTTTTTGGAGACAGCATTTGAAACATGATCGACAACTCTGGTCTGGCGGTCATTCGGTGCCAGGCATATGGTTTCAGCTCCGGTCAAGTCCAGGTGCAGCAGTGTCAGTACTGCTTCATGAATTTCACTGCCGTCCATTACGCCGGATCCAGACAGAAGGACACCTGC
>Ga0272443_10006794_pt1 | contig 11159 bp, 11 predicted proteins | sample SSMAcet12_FD_193581 | JGI IMG/M metagenome (GOLD analysis project Ga0272443, IMG submission 193581) | Marine sediment archaeal communities from Little Sippewissett salt marsh, Falmouth, MA, United States - SSM-Acet-12 | ecosystem: Environmental > Aquatic > Marine > Wetlands > Sediment ... | reverse complement strand
CCAAAGGATGAACCCCCGAAAGATGGAACACGTGCAAACAGGTCTTGATCGTATCAGAATAGGTCTCTGGAAAAAATTAAAAGGGGTTAAACTGGGTCTGCTAGCCAATCAGGCTTCCCTGGACAGTAGGTTCAACGGGGCCAAAGAAGTCATCACCCGTTTGCTACCCGGGCAGTTGACAGCCCTTTTTGGGCCCCAGCATGGCTATGGGGGTGAAGACCAGGATAATATGGTCGAGACCGATCATGCCCACGACAACGCTTTAAAAATACCGGTATTTAGCCTTTATGCCGAGGAAAGAGAACCTCTCCCTCATATGCTCGAAAGGGTGGATATTTTGATCATCGACCTTCAGGATGTGGGAACCCGGGTCTACACCTTTGCCTCCACCCTGCTCAACTGCCTTAAGGCGGCGGGAAAGGCTGGTAAAAAAGTAATGGTCCTGGACCGGCCCAATCCACTGGGTGGCAAAATCCTGGAAGGGAACCTCTTACACCCGAACCTCTATTCCTTTGTGGGGCCTTACCGGTTTCCCATGCGTCACGGACTGACAATGGGAGAAATGGCCCTGGTGTTTAACAAAAAATTCAGATTGGGCTGTGATCTGGAGATTATAGCCATGCATGGGTGGCGTCGGGAGATGCTGTGGGATAAAACCGGGTTAAAATGGATGATGCCGTCCCCCAACATGCCACTCATAGAAACAGCTTATGTATACCCGGGGCAGGTGATCTGGGAAGGAACAAACCTCTCTGAAGGGAGGGGGACGTGTCGACCGTTTGAGATTTTTGGAGCCCCATATTTGGATCCGAAATCCATAAAAGACGTCATTGAACCGGAGGCGACAAACGGCTGTTTTCTTCAGGAATATTCATTTCGCCCCACTTTTCAAAAATGGGAAGGAGAGCTCTGCAAGGGGTTCATGCTGCATGTGATAGACCCCCATATGTACCGGCCCTATTTTACATCCATTGCCTTACTGAAGGCCATATTGGATATCCATGGAAAGGACTTCAGATGGAAAAACCCGCCCTATGAGTATGAGCGGGAAAGGATGCCCATAGACCTGATCCTGGGCGATACCGCATTACGTCAGTATCTGGAGTCGGGAGCCTCCATTTCCCGCATCACACAAAACTGGGTTGCGGATCTCGAATCATTTTCACAGTGGAGAAAACCATATCTGATTTACGCATAATGCCCTGAAGCCTTTGACATAATTATTTTGGGGCCTAAAGAAGACAAGGGGTTGAAACCATATCGAAATTCGCCCTAATATGGAAAACACCCATAGGTTATTTCTTTTGCCCTCCACCGATCCATTTGTCAATGGCTTCTTTGTCGAACCGCCAAACCCTACCAATACGGATCGCAGGGATTTTGCCTTCTCCAGCGTATTTGCAGATTGTGATTTCATGCAATTTCAAATATTTCGCGACTTCCTTGGTTGTCATAATTTCTGGCATGATATACTCCTATATTTTAGATTTTCGCAATAAATTGCGCAACAGGGTGACAGACATGAGATAACAACTAATTTTTTATATTAATGCCTTAAAGTTTCAAAGTCAATTGGAAAACGGCTAATAATCAATAAAAACACTTTAACTTTTCATATCTTATTTGTAATGCATTTTTTCAAGTTCAATTCTGAAAAATTAAGAATTAAAAGCCTTATTATAAGAGTCAGTAAGCTCTTCCTCCCTATTATTCTGTCAGGTTTCTGTCTTTCTCTGACGACTACGATTTCTCGTTTGGTTGTTTTTGTATATGATGGAGATACAATCCTTCTCGATGGGGGAGACACCGTCCGATACATCGGAATTGACACGCCCGAAATCGATCATAAAAACGGGAACCACGAGTTTATGGCCCAAGCTGCGAAAGATTTTAACATAAAATTGGTCAAAGGGGCTCGGGTGAAGATAGAGGGTGACCACGAGAGAAAAGATCGATATGGAAGACGTCTTGCTTATGTATTTTTGGAAAATGGTGACATGGTTAACGCAATTTTAGTCAAAAAAGGCCTCGCCCATGTCATGCTCAAGACCCCAAATGTCAAATACAAAACCGAGTTGCTGGATTGCCAGCGAGAAGCAATGAAAGAAAGGTTAGGAATCTGGAGCAGATCCCCTGCGACAGCGGAAAAATATTATTTAGGAAACAAAAACTCTTATCGATTCCACAGGCCTAACTGCCCCTTTGGCAGGAAGGTGTCCAAAAAAAATATCGTCCGGTTTCAATCCCGTTATGAAGCCTTTTGGGAGGGCTACAGCCCTTGCAAAAAATGCCGACCTTAAATTTAGGCCTGCAATTCACCTGTCTTCTGGGGCACGCAACCCCTCAGGGCTCCTCAAGGAGAGATTTTTTGATCACGGCCTTGTCATACGCACCGATAATATCCCTTCGGCTTAAAACCCCTAATAATTTTAGGGGATTATCTGGAGACACCACCGGCAGAATAGAAAAATCCTTCGAGGTGATCATTTCAAGGGCGCTATAGAGGTCGCTATCCGGGGTTATGGTGACCACCGCTTTTGTGGCAAGATCTTTTATCACCACAAGATCTTTCAGGTTCTCATCGAAGACGGCACTGTGATAGTCAAGAAATGAGAGAATGCCTGCCAGATTGCTTTCCTCATCGACAACAGGAAAGCTGTTGTATTTGCTATTGGATATCTTCTCTGCGAATTTCCCAAGACTTAAATTCTCGGGGATGGTTTCAACAACCGGATTCATCACGTCTTTTACAGCGATCGACTTTAAGACATTCACCTCTTTTCCGGATCGGATGTTTACGCCCCGCCTTGCCAGCTTTAATGTATAAATGGATTCCTTTAAAAGCTGCCGACTTGCCAGGGAGCCTATAATGCATGCAATCATAAGTGGAAGGATGATCTTATAGTCACCGGTCAATTCAAAAAGGATCAGTATGGCACTCAAAGGCCCATGAGTTGTTGCGCTTACCACGGCTCCCATGCCTACGATGCTATAAGCCCCGGGAGAAGCCGTTATACCCGGAAAAATCGAATGAACCCCGGTCCCAAAGAATCCCCCCGCCATCGCTCCCATGAAAAGCGAAGGCGCAAAAATGCCACCTGACCCTCCTGAACCAATCGTAACGGATGTCGCCAGAATCTTGCATAGAACCAAAAGAAACATGAGCCACCAAGAAAGTTCCTGTATGAGGGCCAGATCAATGGCTTCATATCCAACACCCAACAGGTGGGGAAAGACAAGCGCCATAGCACCCAGGATCAATCCTCCCAGAACAGCCTTGAGGTATTCGGGGAATTTCAGACTATCAAACAGGTCCTCCAGGCGGTAAAGTACTTTTGTGAATGTTGCGCCAACCAGCGCACAAAAAAGACCAAGAACAACATACAGGGGGAGTTCCCACGCACTTATCAGGTCATAGCCAGGAACGATAAATGCCGGGGCATCGCCCAAGAAATAGCGGGAAACAGCAGTGGCCGCAACTGAAGAAATGACAATGGGACTAAATGTTGCCAGGCCAAAGTCTCCCAGAACGATTTCAAGGGCAAACATTGAACCGGCTATGGGGGCATTGAAAGTGGCGGCAATACCAGCGGCTGCACCACATCCCACCAGCGTTCTAATGCGATCAGCCGAAACCTTAAGGCCCTGGCCGATGGTCGACCCGATGGCAGAGCCTATTTGAACGATCGGCCCCTCCCTTCCAACCGACCCGCCGGTTCCGATGCATATTGCCGAAGCCAGAGACTTTACAAAGACAACCCGTTTTCTAATGATACCGCTTTTAAGGGCAACGGCTTCCATGACCTCTGGTACCCCGTGCCCTTTAGCCTCTCTGGCAAAAAAGTAGACAAGCGGCCCCACCAAAAAGCCTCCCGCGGCCGGTATCCCTATCCTGAACACCCATGGGAGCGACTGAGCCGCTTCAATCAAATCGCCAACAGATCGATAAGAAATGGATTGAAAAAATTCGATGAGATAGCGAAAACCAATGGCTCCAAAACCACCCGCAAGCCCAACAACAACAGCCAGTATGGTCATGGTTGTATGTTCGCTGGCTTTGAGCAGTGCGGAAATTGAAAATTTTTCGGAAGATTTAGGGCTCACGTGTTTAGGGCAGGATTTATCAGATCGTTACTTGAGGAATAAGCGGCCATGAGCTCTTTCGGGCACTTTCCTATCGGTGCAAGGAATCCGCATTCAGTTTAGTGTCTTCAGTTTAGCGCTGGCAATCTTTGCCTCGCTTGAATCTGGATATTTTTTTATAATCTTTTTAAGGAGAAGTCTTGAACTGACTTTATCCTTAATTTCGTAAAAGGCAAAGGCCTGTCGAAGCATGGCATTGGGCACTTTATTTCCATTTGGATATTTTTTTATCACTTCCTGGTACGCCAGAATAGCCTGCTCATACTGCCCCAAGCCCATATAGCATTCCCCAACCCAGAATTGTGCATTGTCGGCAAGATCCGACTTGGGGTATTTCTCCAAGAAACGCTTGAATCCAATAAGCGCTTGTTCGAATTGGGCTTTTTTATAGGTTGCAAGTGTTGTTTCATAGAGTTGGGTTTCAGAAAGGTCCGCGCTTTCTTCAATTACCGGTTGTGTCTTTGGGGGCTCTTTTCGTTCCAAAGGACCCTTTTTTGCGTATTTTTCTTCGGGATCTCCCGACACCTTTAGACCCATGGATCCCCGAATCTGCTTAATCTCTACTTCGAGCTTGGTCAAACGTTCGGTGAGATCAGTGAGATTCACCCGCATATCCCCCTGGTTACCGGTATCTTTTTCAACAACATGTTTCACCAAACGCCTGTTGTCTTCCACACGCCCAGTGAGCTCCTGTATTTCTCCTCTGATTTTATCAATATCAGCGCCAGCCTCAGCCTGTCTGTTGCGAATTGATTCCAACTTGGAATCCATCTCACTGGAGAGTTTTGTTCCCATGGATTCTTCAATTTTATTCACTCTGGAATTCAGTGCCACAAGCTGATCGTTCACATACAGAAGATCATCCTGGGAAGTCACGCAGGAGGAGAGAAGAATAAGTGAAAAAATCAATACCCCCAGATGAATCAATCCTCTTTTATTTGATGATAGAAAAGTCATATTATCAACACATGAGTTAGGACATATGCCGGCCTGTTGCACAGGCCGGCCCCACCGTCTGTGGGTATTACTTATTCAATGTGAACTGGGCATTTCTGTTCTTTGCCCAGGCCTCCTCGTTTTGCCCTGGATCGACCGGTCTCTCTTCCCCATAGCTGATTGTTGCCAGCCGCTTTTCAGATATTCCTAGGCCCATCAGGAATTTTTTAGCTGCGTGGGCTCTTCTCTCACCCAACGCAAGGTTATATTCGGCCGTCCCTCTTTCGTCACAATTGCCCGAAATCGTAACGGAGTAGTCCCCATTCGCCCGAAGCCAGTTTGCTTTTTCCCTCAAAACGGACTTAGACCTATCCGTCAAGTCCGATTTGTCGAACGCGAAGTAGATAGCCTCAGATTCAAAATCGCGGATTTCATCAGCCAACTTTTGTGACATTTTAAGTTCTCTAAGTCTGGCCTGCCGCTCGGCCTCCTCCCTAGCCTTGGCTTCTTGTTCAGCCGCAGCTTTGGCCGCTTCCGCAGCCTTTGCCTCGTCTTCCCCAGCCTTCACTTCCTGAGTTGTCGGTTGAACAGGCTCTGATACCTGGATCTGTTTTTTTGCACAGGATGTCATCAGCAAAAAGGACGAACAAATAAAGGCCACGGCAATTATGCTGGTCATCATTTTTTTTCCCATACTCTCTTTACCTCCTAATTTATTGATTTATACCAAACAACAAATGTTAATTTTTTACAAAATGGCTCTAAGGTTAACTTCATGGCTCAACAGTAGATACTATTTACCCTCAAACCGATGTCTATTGCAAGAAAAAATTTATCAAATCTTTCAATTGATGAATTATTAACAACTCCTTTAATCTATTTCAAGTATTTTGTATATATATATGCTTTATTTTTATAAAATTAAAGATCTTTTATTGATCCTCTCTTAATAAGATCTATTGAGCCCACGACGGAGCTGTCTGATCCCCCTTTAGAAATGTAATCCTTCTCTGGTTCAGTCCGTTTGCATTCATGAGATAGAGATGATACCGGCCTTTTCTGTTTGAGCTAAATACGATGTATCTTCCGTCAGGAGACCAGCAGGGATCCTCGTTGTTGCCGCCATCCTGGGTAAGCCTTCTCAAACGCCCGCCATTGGGCGCCATGGTATAGATATCAAAATGCCCGTCATCTTGTGAGACAAAGGCAATTCGGTTCAGGGATGACCAGGCGGGAGAGGTATTATAATTACCTTCAAAGGTCAGCCTTTCCTCTCTGCCACTGATCAGATCAACGAGATAAATCTGCGGGGACCCCGCTCGGTTCGAAACAAAGGCTATTTTATTTCCATCCGGTGAAAAGGTCGGGGATACATCAATCCCCCAATGATCCGTCACCTGTTTGATAATTTTCCCATTCAAATCAATGATGAAGATATCCGGGTTGCCTTTGCGACTGAGCGTCAAAGCCACACTTTTGCCATCAGGGGACCAGGATGCGCCGATATTTAATCCCGATCGGGCTGAAATTTGTTTTACATCACCCGATCTAACGTCTTGCATGTACAGGAGGGGCCCACCATCTTTATAGGAATTGTACATAATCTTCTCTCTACCGGGGGACCACCTCGGTAATAATGCAATACTTTTATCCGAGGTTTTTTGCTTTACATTATGACCATCATAGTCACATACATAAACTTCTTTATGCCCGGTGGCGTTTCCGACAAAAGCCAGCTTGGTGAGGAAAATACCGGCCTGGCCGGTTAATGTCCGAATGATTTCATTACCCAGCCTGTGCATCAGTTCCCGGTAACGGCTGATATCTCCCAACGCCCGCTTTCCCAAAATTTGTCGACCCCAAAACACATCGAACAGTCTGATCTCAACCTCTACATTTCGGCCGATGCACGTGTAATTGCCCTTCAGCAAAAGCTCCGCACCAATCACAGACCAATCCTTGAAGCGGATATCTTCGAATGTCGAGACCGAGTCACTGTCCTCCAAAAAGGCCTCTTTATCCATGGGCGTGAAATATCCACTGCAATCAAGGTCATTGGAGATAACGTCTGGCAGCTCTCTAACCAGTTCCGGGTGTTCGTTATTGCGGGTCAGGTTTCTGAAATCCGTGATGGCAATATTGAACTTTCTTATGGCAGGGGCATTGATGTCTATGTAAATCCTGCCAAAACAATTCATTGGAAATAAAAAAGAGACAAAAATCAAAATCCCCAGCCCGCAAAGAGGAAAAGGGCCACCCTTTGCGAAGAAGGAGACCTTTGGGTTTAAAGACATAAAATTAGGAACCTCCGGTATACGATTATCCTTCCATCTCCATAAGATTAAAGGTGATTTCAAATTCTTCGTGGGTCACCCTGTAGCCGGGTGGAAATTGAGGTAAGGGGTCTGACTGCTCAACAGCCTTTAACACGGACTGGTTAAACATGGCATTTGATGATTTTTTGGTAAACCACCACTTTAGAATACTGCCATCGCTTTTTGCTTTGACTACAATTATGGCCTCAAGATTTTCCTTGTCCAGGGCAACAGGATAGGACCAATGGCCTTTAATCCAGTCTTCCACATCTCTTCTATATAATTCTATGGCAATGCCGGTAACAGGTGGACCTCCCGCAAATCCTTTGGCGGGCATCCCCGTGCCCCGCTTTTCCAGTTCAGATATCGCCCGGCTGACATGTTCATCGTCTTCTGCTTTGACCTTTTTTTCGATTTTTGACAAGGCCTGGTCGATGCGCCTTGAGGCGTCTTCTTGTGTTTTTACTTCCTTTTTTATTTTTGAAAGCGCTTTTTCAATACGCTTAGAAGGAGTGACCGCTGGTTTCTTTGCCTTCTGTTTTTTCCTTGAGACGGTTCTTTTGGCAATAACTACCGGTTTTTCCGTCTTCTTTTTCGGCGTGACAATACGTCTTACAGGGGTGGTTTTCTTGGAAGGGATGACGCTTTTCCCTCCCTTCGCTTTTACCCCTTCATCTACCTGGGCAGGCCTTTTGGACGGCAATTGCACAAGATTAACCTCATAGACCGTGCCCCTAATCTTACGGGTCGGCATGTGCTCCGGTACGAAAAAAATCAAAGAGAAGACCGCCAGGTGAAGCACCAGGGAAATGATAAGCATTGTGCCCCATTTTGGCTCTACCTGATTATTGAGATCGGGGTCACCCCACAAGGCTTCCATGGGAATCAGTCCAAAGGCTCAGTAACCATGCCCAGTTTGTCTATGCCAGCCTGCTTGACTTTCGCAATCACTTTTATAACAAATCCATAAGGAACATCTTTATCCGCCCTCAGCAAAATTTCTTTATCTTTCCGGTTTTGAAAGATCTTTTGGATTTTTGTCTCCAGGCTGTCAAGTTTGATCCGGTGTCTTTCAATGAAAATTTCTTTTTCTTTATTGACTGTTAACATCAAAGGTTCTTCCTGGGTCTTGATGCTCTTGGTAGTCGTTTGCGGGAGATTGACCTCAACACCCTGCATCATCATGGGGGCCGTTACCATAAAAATAATAAGAAGCACCAGCATCACATCCACGAGCGGCGTGACATTGATGTCCGACATAAAACTTTTGTTATTGCCCCCTTGATTCATCGTCAGTTCATGTGATGTAAAAGTTTAATAACGACTCGGTCTTAACGTTCGATGATGACCCACTAGGGTCCTACTACATATGCGTTCTGACACCCATATGTTTCTTAAAAAACTGCCTTTCTACTGTACTCAAAAAGTCAGATGTAAAAATATCCATCTCTGCATTCAGCGCTGAAATCCTGTGGGTGAAATAGTTAAATGCCACGACAGCCGGTATAGCAGCGGCCAACCCAGCCGCCGTAGCAATGAGGGCTTCCGAGATACCCGGTGCAACCACAGCGAGGTTGGCTGAACCCTTGAGTCCTATTGATCTGAAGGACTCCATAATCCCCCATACAGTGCCAAAGAGCCCGATAAACGGCGACGTGTTCCCTGTGGTCGCTAGAAAACTGACGCCCCGTTCAAGCCTGTTGATCTGGTCAATACTCGCTTTTTTTAACGACCTCCCCAAATTGTCGATAATGACCTGTTCGGACCGCGAAGGTTCCTCTCCACTTGACACATTTGGGACTTCCTGGGAGTTTACAGCGGTCTGAATTTTTCTGAGCCGATTGAATTCGCCATACCCAGCCCTGAAAAGACGGGCCACCGGACTTGATCTTAAATCCTCACACGCTACATATATCCGTTTTAAATCCCGTCTTTCCCAAAACATCTCCATAAAATCTGCGGTTTCACGCTTTGCATTTTGTAGCAATCTATATTTCACAAAAATAATTGCCCAGGAAATAATAGAGAACAGGAAAAGAGCCAGCAGGACCAATTTTACAATAGGACCGGCATGGATGATCATTTGGACAACGTCATGGCCAAGGACACTATCAAATGAAATGCCCGCTGGAATCTGCGTAATGAATGGGAGTGTTATCATTATGACCTCATCAATTGCTTAGGATGCCGCCCGACAATGGCTACTTTCCCTCCCGCGAATAGCGGGACGTCAGGTTCAAGTGAGTCCCCTCGGAATACGCAATCTATGGATGCGTGTCCCGCTGGTTTTAAGCGAGGTGATTATAATTTTGCTTTCCTTGATCTTGAAAAAACATCCCTTCTTCAGACCACATCCTATGTTTTATACCACAGGGTTCTCAAAAAAAACATCTTTTCCGGATAACCGCATTGATTAATGCTGTGGTTCCGGGAGTCCTTCTGTTTGACTTAATCCGGGTTTGAGGCCCTTTCCGACTTGATAACTAGTGCCCGACCGAAAACTTTTATTTTTCCCAATCTCTGCGTCAGGCTCAAATTATAATCCTCGAAATACTAAATGTATTCCTGCGGTCATAATTTTCGCCTTTCTTAATCTTGGAAAAAATCCCTAGTTTTCGTTCAAGCACTAACTATCAATAGCAGGCGCTAACGGAATGGGTCACGATGCGTCTTCCAGATGCTGATTTAATGCTGTAGGCGTAAGATTGAAGTGATCAATTACAAAATCAGCCAATGCCTCGATGTCATCGGTCGAAAATTTAGGCACATCAAGATCAACTTTCGCATCACTCACCAAGGCCACTAAATGTACGTCACCCCTTAGAATCGGTTCGCCACCACCTGCCTTTGGTCTAAATACCTCTATCTTCGGATTTTGATCTTGTTTATACCCTTCGGTTAAAATGATGTCAACACCACAAAGGAGAGGCGTTAATTCCTTCGGCAGATGATCATGGTCCACATCCGTGATCATTCCGATGCGGTACGGGGACGAGACAATGGCCACTGCCGCTCCCGCATGCTTGTGCCGCCAGCTGTCTTTACCCGGTTGATCCATTTCAAATCTGTGTTTGTGATGCTTGACGGTTCCCACCCTGAAACCGCGTCGGGTGAATGCCGGGATCAACTTTTCAAGCAGGGTGGTTTTCCCAGATCCTGAATGGCCTACAACAGATATAATGGGGGGGTTATTCGGGCTTGAATTCATTTTTAGGGGTCATCCCGCTTTGTGTTCTATTTCTGCTCAACGATTCACGTGACATCTCAAAAAGTTAAAATAAAATCTCATTTCCTGAGGCCCATGCGGGTCTCCTTGTTAATAGACCCAACATTTTCAGGAACTTTTTGAAATGTTATCCCTTCTCTTCCTGATCAAATATTTTATTAAAAATTCTGTTATCTTCCTCTACACATTTTTTTTTCAAAAGGCTATATTTTTTCAGGAGTTCTTTTCCTTCCCGGGTCAGACGGGTGCCATCTTTGCGGTCTGCATGCACAATGTTTGTTTTCAGGTATTTTTCAGTTGCCTTAATTTTACTCCAGGCACCTTTATAGGACATCTTCATTATCTTGGCTGTCTGGTTGATGGACCCTGTTTTTTCAATGGTTTCCAGTATCTGTTTTCGTCCTTCACCCATAATGATGCGCCCATACTCGTCAACAATCCATTGTCTTGATCTCAATTTAAACGGTACCATCTTTTACCCCCCTATTTCCCGCCACAATTCACCACTTTTTGAAGGATCATATCCGCCCAAACCGGCT
>Ga0272443_10006793_pt1 | contig 11162 bp, 5 predicted proteins | sample SSMAcet12_FD_193581 | JGI IMG/M metagenome (GOLD analysis project Ga0272443, IMG submission 193581) | Marine sediment archaeal communities from Little Sippewissett salt marsh, Falmouth, MA, United States - SSM-Acet-12 | ecosystem: Environmental > Aquatic > Marine > Wetlands > Sediment ... | reverse complement strand
TAGAAGTTGCCCGTCAGGCCCTTGAAAAGTTCGTCCCCGAAGAAAAGCATTCTTCCGAAACCGGGCCGGAGACTTCCGAAAAAGGCCCCGGAGAAGAAAGAAGCGAAAAGGAGCCGGCAGGAGAAAAAGAAGCTGCGCCGGCAGACGGACGGGATATCCGCAAGGAAGCCACTTCCGAAACCGGACACGGGGAAAAATCGTGAGCGACACCATAGCAGCCCTGCGCCGGAAGATAGAAGGAGCCGGCAATCTGAGGTCGGTAGTCCGCACGATGAAAGCCATGGCAGCTTCGAACATCGGCCAGTACGAGAAGTCTGTGCTTGCATTGGCAGACTATTACCGCGCCGTGGAGCTGGGATTGAGCACGTGCTTCAGGGAAAGCGGCCCGGCATTCATGGATGAGAGCCGGAAGAAAGAAGGGCCGGAAGGCGCGCCGGGCGCAGTTGTGTTCGGTTCAGACCAGGGACTCGTGGGAAGGTTTAATGATAACGTGGTTGATTACGCATTAAAGAAATTGGCATCCATGCCCTCAGAACCGAAGGTCTGGGCAGTCGGAGAGCGCGTTCATACACGCCTGGAGGATGCCAAACTTCATCCGGAAGGACTCTTCTCCCTGCCAAATTCCGTCAGGGCCATATCTCCTCTGGTAGGGAAGATTCTCATAGAAAGCGAGGCATACTACAGCCGCGGTGAAATCACCGGGCTCTACCTCTTTTACAACCGCCCCGTACCCGGCGGTGCGATTTACGAACCGGCCATCCAGCGGCTTCTGCCGCTCGATGAAAACTGGCAGCGAAAGCTGGCCGGGATTCCCTGGCCGGCGGAAAATTTGCCGGAAGTCATGGGTGCGGACACAGAAGTTCTGCGTACGCTCATACGCGAATACCTTTTCGTATCCATTTTTCGGGCATGCGCCGAATCTCTTGCGGGAGAAAACGGAAGCCGCCTTGCCGCGATGCAGCGAGCTGAAAAAAATATCGACGAACTGGTAACCGACCTTGGCGGGAGATTCCACCGCCTGCGCCAGAGTAATATTGACGAGGAACTTTTCGACGTCATTTCCGGTTTTGAAGCACTCGCCTCAAAAAAGAAATATCGCACTCTCTTCTACGGAAGCGAATAGAGGAAATTTTAAATTAAATTGCCGGATTTACTTGCAAAAAAAATCAGTCCCATTTATGGGTCGGTTTTTACGGTCTTCTTCATAGTTGAATCGCTGCAACAACGAGATTGCCGAGGCAAAATGCGCCTCGCAATGACGATTTTCACGAAAGTCAGGCCTCTGCAAATATTATTCGCCGAAGCTCGTATCTCAAAGCGCAGGAGGGCGCACCGCTGCATCCCGTATTGGTTTTTGAGACTAATGTGTTGCTACTGACAGTATTGGCTATACCGGCCTTCACTCGTTCTCCATGTATAGCTGCGGACCGCCCTGGGCAAAAAAACCGGGAAGGTTTTCAACCTTTACATCCCCCGCATCCACGCTTTCAAAGCTCCATAGGCCGGGACTGCCTTCAGGCAAATTTACCCAGCCTTTCAACTCTTCTCCGCCCTCATAAGGCTCGCCTCCAGGCTTAAATAGAGAGGCTCCCTTTTCGAAAAAGATTTTTCCGGGAAGACCTTCCTGAACCCTGAAATATGTTTTCACCGGAGGGTTCATCTTTACCGCTGTCCATCCGCCGGGCGCGTAAAGGGCCAGGGGGGCGCGAATACTTGAAAATACTGAATATATACCAGGTTTGAGAATAACCAGTTCGTAAGAACCTGCCGGGGCATTTTTATTGATTCTTACTTTTGTTTCCCCTCCGCTTACCTGGGTTATGGTATGCCTGTCATGAGCCCAAATATCCGAAACTTTGGCATGGGGCTTTAAATCCGCAAAACCGCCAAAAAACATGGCTTCCCTGTTGCCCAGTTTAAAAGATTCTTCCATCTCCCTTGTCCATTCCTGGCGCACCAGCAATTCCATGGAAGTATCCCCGCTTTCCTTATTAAGCCTTCCGTATACGCTTCCGGGCTTGCTGAAAAAGATACTTACTGGCGCTTTTTTTATCTCAAATGCTATCCATGCCCCCTGCACCCTATTCTCTTCTTCCGCTCTCGCCACGACATCCATAGCCAGGGGAAGCCCCTTTAAAAACCTTGGCAGCTGAGACGTACATATGGTCCTCACCCTTTCCGTTTCCAGGTCGATAAGGCGGTCAGCGACCAGCCTGCGGCGGGCATAATCAAACCCGGATATTATCGAAGGGCAACCCGTTTCTTCCCAAAGGAAATGGCCGAGAAAACCCGAAGCGCGGTTCTGTCCGAAACGGCCCCCGAGCGGAGGTATGACAGACGCGTACTTTTCCCAGTTCCAGCGGGCTATCTCCATGGACATCCTGTAAAAGAGAGGGTCTCTTAAAAGCTTCCATAACTCAAGGGGAACGTCGCCCTCTGTTCCCATCTTGTAAGTGGGATACCTTCTTGAAAAAAGGAACTCTCCCTCAGGGTCGTACACGTTCAACATGATTATTTCGTATATGAGCTCTCTCAACCGCGGCTCCCGGGTAAGCTCATACGCTTTTGCTATCTGCCTGGCGGCAAGCTTGGGACGCCAGCCGGGGAAGTTTTCCGGGGAAAGGTTTTCTTTCACCGTCCGGGCATAATTAGATATCAAATCTCCCGAACGCCTGTAGCCTGTCAGGTAGTAATCGAGCAGCGCCTGGTCCATATTTACCAGCGTCTCCATTTCATACCTTCCTACCCCCTCCCAGTAAAGGGGCAGGTCTGCCTGGCGAGTTCTCTCCCTTTTTTTGCCCCTGACATCCGGGCGGTCTCCGGTAGGATTTTTCGCGCCGATAAAGAGCCCGCGCGGTTTACCGGGCAAATCCCAGTGGGACATGTTGCCGTCAAGATAGACGCGGTTCGAGCCCTGTGCAAGCTCCCTTAAGCCCCTTTCAGCCGAACGGGCATAAAGATACCAGCTTTCCGTCCTGAACGTATATGCTCCGGTACGCCAGGAATGTATGAGCCGGTGAGGGCCTGCATGGTAGTCGATAAAACCTCCTTCGGGGCCCGCACAATCACTTTCTGCTATACCCCAGAATATCCCATCTATGACCGTCTCTTCGGCAGGAAAGCGCTTTTTATCTTTTGGGCTGAGCCTGCCCATGGCATCAGTATCCCTTATCCATCTCGGCGAGACATGGGCAAAAACCTGACCCGAATGAAGAAGGCTCAGTTTCGCGGCATCAGCGGCATTTTCGAAAAAAGAAAAAAGTATTTCGTGGGTTTTCGACCACCCGGCGGCATTGTTTTCATGTCCCGCTATGAAGTCGAGGTATTCCTGCAGGAGGTCCTGCGAAACCTCGTCGCCCGACTTAATCATTTTTTTTGGCGACATACCCCAGTTTTTCATCATGGACTCCATGGTGAAATCGAGTTCCCTGCCGGAAGCCGGACTGAAAAGCTTCAGGCTGAGCCTGTTTTCTGCGGCCTCAAATTCCTTGGGATGCTGGGCGGCGGAATCCCGGCACGAGAACATCCAGCCGGAATTTTTTCCGGCGAGGGCAGCCCAGTCCCCCATTTTTCCGCCTTCATGCAAAATTTTATCCTGCCCGTTTCCCCTTATAACAAAGCTGTATTCCCCGCGCATGTAACGCTGCCATGCAGTATAGGGAGGAGAACGCTTCCAGTAGCGGACAACAGGCATCAGCCCCAGGTTAACGCCTTCGGACTGAAGCATAGAAAGGATTTTCCCGCCGCCGACGGGAAGGGAAAGAACATCCTCCCCGGGTGAGCGGGGAGAAAGGCTGAAAAAGACTTGCTGTCCGCTGCCTCCAGCCACTTCGAATTCCCAACCAACATCCCTGAACCATATCTCGTTAGTGTTATTGGTCAGGATAAGGGTATGGGTTGCTTCGGCCTCCTTTCTTCCGGCAGTAAACTTCAGGCGGGTTATATGGCCTGCCAGCTGCTCGCCGCTCGAAGTCATGTAAAAGCCTTCTATGCGTATTACCGCGCTTACCGGGCCTTCCGACTCCAGGCGCATCGATGCTCCTCGGCTCGAAGCCGTTGCCGTACGTCCTTTGTTATCTACCAGGTACAGCCCGCGTGTTTTACCCTGCGATACCACAGCCCTGCCGTTGAAGCGCACCTCGTTTATCAGGGAGCCTCCAGCCCCTACCTTGTATTCGGCCGGCCCCGTGCTGACAAGAAAACCACCGGAAATTTGCTCCACTTTTACGGGCCTTCCTGGCAAGCTTTTTTCCGTCCGTTCTCCCGCCTCGACAAAAAACCCTTCCCTTCCCGAAATGAGCGCATCAACCCACATCCATTTCACCGAGCCCCCCTCAAACCACCTGCCTGCTATCTCCAATTGAGAAGGCAGCTCTGCCCCCTTTTCATCAACAACCTTAAGACCGGCTTCTTTCCATACCGCGCCCTCCGGCAGAGGCAGGCCGAAACGCACAGGGTAGTTTTCAAGACCCCCTCCGCCATCAGGTATATCAAGCTTAACGGGTATCCTTGTGCCCGGCTCAAGCGGACTCGCAGGCGCGGCGGCAACCCAGGAGGTTTCGCCCGTACCGAGAACCTTCCCTGCTTTATCATTCCATTGAACGCTGATGCGTACATGTTCTCTGCCCAAACTCCGCATATCAACCCTTACCAGGGCACTGTCAGAAGCCACGGGCGCCTTTAATTCCTCAAGGGGCCTGTCCCCGTTGCCTCCCTTTACAGATACGTGCAGGCCGGTACCGGAAATATCCGTACTATTTACATCCAGCTTAACTATGAACTCGAACCACCGTTCGCCGGTTCCTATAGAGTCGCGGGCGGCATACAACCGGACGCCTCCAGAGTTGAGGGCCCCGGGCATCTCTTCCCAGGGCAGCAGCCGCGCAAGCTTTGAAAACTCAACCCTGACTTCGCCTCCAGCCATTGCAGAGAATGGCGTCAAGACCAGGACAGCCCAAAAAACTGCTTTTAAAAAAAACGCGTTAAAAGCTTTCAGAAACCTCCACCTTGCCGCGTAATTCGCCATTTTTATACCCCCGGATAATTTCATTTGTAAATCCCCCTCGCTTTAAAAACAAGCTTCGGCGGACAAGTCCTGTGCCCGACTTTTTGCGGCTGATATTAGCGTTTCCCTGGATTCAGGACGCCTGTTCAGGAAATTGTGGGTTTCCACTTATTCCACCTCTCCCCGCCGGGGAGAGGAGTTTCATGGAAGTTTCTTTTTTCAAGCTAATACGTTGCCTTTTTTTTAAACGGCAAAACCCGGTTGACAGTGAATTGAGCCTTGAATAAAGAAGCGCTTTACGGGCAGCTACAGTAAATACGCCTTTTACTCTACCAGTAAATATTTTCTATCATGAGCCGGGCAATTTCCCTGTACGAAGGACCGGCCTCTTTCATCTCAAGGATTTTCGCATATGCTTCCCTTGCCATATCGAATTTGCCTTCGGCCCTGTAATTGGCCCCTATATTATACTGGGCTTCCACCTTCAACCCGGGCCGGACGCCCTCCACTTCGAATATTTTTGCGTACTCGGCCCTGGCTTCCGCATATTTCCTTTCGGCGGAAAAAGAACGGCCTGCTCCGAATATCGCCATCGCCTTGTTTTCGGGTGAAACTCCGTCCATGTTTAAAACCTTTGAATACCCGGCCCTTGCCCTTGGAAAGTCGGGCATCTCCTTGAACCTGTAGCCCATAAAACTTTCCGCTATCCTGAACTGCGCATCTATCCTCTGACCCGGAGTGCTGCCTTTCAGGAGAAGAATTTTCGAGTCTTCGCTCCTCGCTTTTTCATACTCCATGCCCAGGTAAAAGGTATCGGCAAGGCCTTCCATCGCACTGGCTTTTTCCCTGTCATCCCGCGCCATTTCAAGGGCCTTTGCGAAATCCTTTCTTGCCGCCTCTATATTTTCGGGGCTGACAAAATAAGTTGCCCCCCACTTGACCTTTCTGCCTCCCATTTTCAACTCGCCTGCCTCCATGGCCCCGGCAAAATCAGCCTGGGCTTTAAGGGTACAGCAGGCACATGATATTAAGCAGAGTGCCGCCAGTATGCTTTTCATGAGTATCTCCCTGAGTTTTAATGGTTTTTGCGCCGTTAACCTTATTTAACGAAATTAACAAGCCCCGCGTTTTCAACCTGGTAAAGCTTTCCTCCCGTGGTATCCATACTATCCAGTCTCTCTTTTTCCAGATGCCGATGTTTACTCCCAGGCGGCCGGCCTCCTTGGGATTGATGCCTACCTTTTCAAGGGGTATCTTCATTTCAGAGGCCCATGACATTTTTTCCTTGTCATCTATCACTGCCCGGTATTCAATCGATTTTACAATTTCTTCCACAAGATTTGAGGGCATCCTGAAAATATTCGGAAGCCTCACGGTACCGTCAGATTTCCCCCATATGACATATACTGGCCCTGTCTGCATGTCTTCAAGCCACCACCCCCGGCTGTGGGGCCCTGCCTGGCTTTCGATGCTCATTTCCACGGCAGGCTCATGGTCTTTTGCCTCAACCGGCATGCCTTCCTTCCACGGGTCAGGTTCATGCAGGGTGGCCACATAAAGGAACTTTTCGTCGTACAACATCCACACGTAGCTTTTTGGCCCTACCCTCTCTCCCGTCCGGTAATCCTTTTCAACCAGCATTGCTTTATCTTTATCCAGGCCGAGCCACTCTTCGGGTTTCAACTTCCCGTCTATTTCAATAGCGGTTTTCCTCGGCAAAACATCATATTTAATCTGGGGGCTGACCCTTTTTGCAGAAGGCATTGCTGTTTTGAGCATTGCCTTCCTGTATTCTTCCGACTCTGTCCACTCGGGCCGTCGGGAATACCTGCCAATGTCTTCTTTTGTCCTGTTGATAGGCCAGCTCGCCCTCAAGGCATCTTCGTATACGCCTATCTTATCCGTACTTACCGGCATGAAGCCAGTAACCCCGTAAACAGGAGAACCCGGCCTGAGCCTGAAATCCATGTTTTCCTTATCCATGAACAGGGGGTCGCCTTCATCCCAGTTATTCTTAAAATGGGTATGTGCAAGCATGCCGGAAGAAAACCTTGCAAAAATCCCTCCCGTATTCACATTCCTCTCTATTATGCTTCCCTGTATTTTCTCCCCCCACTTTAAAGAGTCTCCCTCCATTATATATTTCGTCAACTGAGGATACCTGAAGCTCCATGGAGGCTGCCTGGAGTCTATCCTTTGAAGGTTTGACACCATGTGTTGAATCCTCTCGGGGTTGAAAAGGTTGGACCTGTCGCTCTGGTTGATGCCGACAGACTGGCTGTTGATGAAAATGTTGTTTGTGATGTAATTCCCGGGAAAGGTGCTTGCTATGCCCTGGGGAAAATTATAAAAGATGTTCTTGTCTATCACAAGGCCTGCATTCATGGCGTCTATGTGTATTGCGTTCAAGCCGTGGGTAAGGTTGGGGGAAGAGTTGGTGCTTATGTGGTGAAAAAGATTGTTCCTTATGACGGTTCCCCTGTTCATCAACGCCCATGAAACGCCGTATATGTATATCGCCCCCAGCTCCCTGCCTTCGTGGACAACATCATGCATGTCGTTAAACTCTATGATATGGTCGTTATCGTTAAAAACTATCGCCTGCATGGGGCTGTCATGCATCACGTTGTGAGAAACCCGCTGGCCGACGCCGCCTATGTTTACAGCCTGATGCCCCCCGCCGCAAAACCTGTTGAAGCGGTATATATGGTTGTTTTCCACCGTGTTGCGCGCGGGGATAAGCCTCTTCCTTTCGCCGCCCCGGAGAAAAACTCCCCCCTCTCCCGTATCATATATATCGCAGCCTACCACCGCATTCTTTCTCCCGCTTATCCTGACCGCCCACTGGCCCGTATTGCGTATGACCGATGCGGCTATCATATTATCGCTGCCTTTTATTTCAAAAGCGTGTGACCAGGTGCCTTCAACCGTCAGCCCGAAAAAGGCAATGTTCGATGCTCCGTCAAGGGTTATTATGGTTCCGGGAAGGGTCGTCGCTAATATTTCACTGTCTTCAATACTTCCGGGAGGATAGAAATAAAGCCTCCCCGCATCCCTGTCGATGTACCATTCTCCCGGCATATCTATCTCGCTCAAAAGATTATAGGCAAAATACGGGGCGTTGGCGGCAAACACCGCACCAACGTAGCGCGGGCCCTTGTGGTCCGCCCACTTGGGGTCCTCTTCCACGTACATTATCTTCTTTTCCGTATCGATGGAATCGACCTTCAAGTGGTGGACATGGTAAGGGGCTCGCAGGGAATACTCTTTAATCCATATCTCTTTCTCTTCCTGCCACCTCTCCGGCCTATCCCCCGAATAAATGAATTTACCCTGCTCGTAAGGCGAACCGCGAAATTCAAAATCACCCCCGGGGTTTACCAGTGCGGATATTCTTTCCCATCCGTTATTGGGCCAGCGCGCCAGCTGCATTACCCTGCCGTTATAGAGCAGTTCCATTGCGCCGGGGTTGAACGTACCCCTGCCCCTGTTGAGAAGCTTCCCGTAATTTGTTATCCCTGCCTCTTTTAAATCGGCCACCCATACTTTGCCCCTTGATTCTTCAGGAAGCCTTTTAAGGACGGCGGGCTCATCAAGCAGCTTGAAGCCGGTTATCCTCCTGCACCCGGCAATGCGCACGTTTTCACCGGGATAGCTCCTGTACACGACGGGCGTTTCCGGCATACCCGAATCCGCGCCAGTGAAGGTTATGCCTTCAGAGACAAAGTATATTCCGCCCCTCAGGTAAACCGCTATACCTCCTTCGGGCATACCTGCTTCTTTGACCCTGCGAACTTCCTTCTGGGCCCTTTGCATGGTAGCAAAGGGGCTATCTTTTGTGCCGGAATTTTCATCGCTGCCTTCGGCAGACACATATATGGCGTAAGACGGACTGTTGACCAACTCAACCCTTTTCTCGCGGATGCTCTTTACCGGCGCTCCGTCTGCCAGCCCGTCTATCTCTTCAAGCCTGTCGCGCAAATCCAGCCTGTTTACGTCATTGGGAAAAGCCGAAAGCTCTTCTTCCCTCAGGAGTGTTTTGTATATTTCCCTGGCCTGTTCATGTTTTTTCTCGGCCTTATACGTATCGCCCGTGAAAAGGCGGGCTTCAAATACGTGGCTGCCAAGTGCGCCTTTACTCTTTATGACCTGCTCATAAAGCTTCCTTGCCCCGGCATAATCCTTCTCTTCGAGGCAGACTTCAGCCTCGGAAAAAAAGGCATTTATGCGGGAAAAGGGAGACAGCCCTTCCATGTCGATTATTTCCCTGTAGGTCCTGTGGGCCTTCTCATAATCTTTCTCAAGACGGTAGCTCTCGGCTATATTGAAAAGCACCTGTTCCCTGCCATAGTTCAAAGCGCCTTCCAGCTTCCCGTATTCAGCCCGGGCCGCTTCGTAATCTCCAGCGGCTATCAACGCATCCGCGCTGGAAAAAACAGCATTAACAGGCCTCTCCATGCTTCTCTCTTTTATCTCTTCGGCTTTTAACGCCCTGTCATATATAACCACTTCGTCTATATCGAGTTTTACGGTACCCACGTGGACGCCTGTATACCCTATCTTAAAAGGAGTTTCCGTGGGTACATACTCGCCCGTAAACATATCGGGCCCGTCCTTTTTTCTTTTATCGCGCACCCATAACTGCTGTTCAACCAGCCTTCCGTTGATGAATATGTCGATATTATTGCCCGACCACCTGACGGCAAGGTGGTGCCATATATTATCGGGCAGCGGAGTCCTGGTTCCTACCCATGAAGACCCTTCCTTCTGCCCGATGCAGAAATTTAAAGGCTGGTAATGGTTGTAGCTGGTAATTATGCGCCAGCCTTCGTAGTACCCTGAAGATGAAAGGATAGTTCCGTTTTTTACTTTTCTCCTGAGGTAGCTTACGCTTGTCGGAGGAAGGCTTCCGGGACCCTGCCTCCTGAACCATACCTCTGCAGTAAACTCCCTGCCTTTGACATTAACCGCAGGCCCTTCGTACCAGCCCCGGTCAAGCCTCACGGCCTTCTTGCCCGGCCACCTGCCTTCTATTACTTCCAGGTCGTCAAATACCTCCTTTGTTTCCCTGTCTTTATACGCAACGAATTTAAGGCCGGCGCCGCTGCTGCTCAGGTCTTCTACAATACTCCCACTGTCCTCTACGTCCTCGAAAGTGTAATGCCTGCTTACGCTCTTATCCTGCTTCACCCTCTCCCTTATCTTGAGCCACTCCCGGTGAACTTCTTCCTGTCCCGCCGCGCTGAATGCCAATAAGAACGATACCAGGACAAACCCGTACCTAATATTCCCCATATCTTGCCTCCATTTATTTGCGGCAGACAATGCCTTTTTTGATTGGATAAACATGCCCTTACTCTTTAAGTACGCGAAGAAATCCAGGGGGACATTCTTTCTTGTTCCTGAAAATTGCCGATATCGTGCAACTGGCTGCAAAAAAAAAGAAGAAAAACCATCTATCCCTGAAGGTCTTCTCTTTCTTCTTACATGAACATATTGAACATATCAGTAAACTAAGCCTGTTTTACCATGGAAAACCCTTTCTCCCTCTCCATTCTCAGACGGAAGAGGGAAATAGTCTTTTCCAAATTACCCGGAAACCGGCCTTCGCAGCTAAAAACAGCATTCACTGGGCTTTTAAGAGAACATGGAAATTATTGCCTCTGCCCTTTTCCATCCGCCGAACCGGAGCTGCCGGCAAAACCACTGGAAAAAACGGACATATTGCCGGCGATTACGGGTAATTTGTTTCCCAGTCGGTTACCTGGTACTTCTTGTCAACAAGGTACCAGTGGGTATTTCCCGTGTAGTCGTGTACGGCGGTTATCTCCTTGAACATGTCCTGGTTGACCGATTCCACGTGGCCGTCAAGGAAGAAAAGGTTTGCGTACCCGTTATGCCTGAAATGAATCTTGCCGTTAGATGCGCTTCCGCTCTGGTAGCTGATCTGATGCCACTGCTTGCGGTAATAGCTGCTTGTCTGGTCGTTTTCATTCCTTATGCTGTCTGCAAGGTACCAGAGCTTGCTGAGGTTGGGAATATCCCTGTTTATCCTGACATACCTTCCTATGCGCAGGTGTTCAGAAACCTCCTCTCCCAGGATTGTGCCCAGGCCGGGAGTGACGTAAGCAACCCTGACCCCGTAAGTATACTGTTG
>Ga0272443_10006792_pt1 | contig 11164 bp, 12 predicted proteins | sample SSMAcet12_FD_193581 | JGI IMG/M metagenome (GOLD analysis project Ga0272443, IMG submission 193581) | Marine sediment archaeal communities from Little Sippewissett salt marsh, Falmouth, MA, United States - SSM-Acet-12 | ecosystem: Environmental > Aquatic > Marine > Wetlands > Sediment ... | reverse complement strand
TGCCGCCAGCGGGCAGCAGCAGGGTGTCGGCACTGGCCGCCGCCCCGATCTTCCAGTAGACATCGCCGCGTGGAACGAGTACGATCCGCGTCAGGTCAGTCGGCAGCGTGCATGAAAACGCCGTCGGGATCACCGACGACGCCCCGATCTCGGCGGTGTAGACCGCCGTAAGCACGTCGTCGAGGTTCGCGTTCGCCGCCGCCGCCTCGCCGGCCGCGGCGAGGTTGACGATGCTGCCGTCGTCGTCCAGGCCCTGGATGACCTGGATGGCGAGGCCGAGGACCTGGATGTCGCCGTCGGGGCCGTCGCACAGGACCAGTTGGCGGGTTTCCCGGTTGTACCGGAGATGGAGGCCCACCTGGCCGTTGAGGGCCTCCACCAGCTCCGGGTCACGATTCGTCTTTCGAGTCCGGGCCATGAGGCACCTCCTTGTTATCGCAGCTGGACGAGGCGGACCTCAGCCACGTCGATGGTGCCGGCGTTGGCCGAGGAGTTCTCGATCCCGAAGCCCAGGAACATCTCGGCCGCCACGGAGCGGTCCGTGGTGTCGGTCTGGGTCGCGCCGACCTGCTGGCCGTCGTAGAAGAACTTCAGGCCGCCGTCCAGGTCATAGATCATGCCGAACCGGTGCCACAGGGCATCCCGGGTGATGATGCCGGCCTGCTGGTCCACGTTGGCGTTCTCCTGGGACCACAGGTTCCAGGAGGTCTCGCCCTCGGTCTTCGTGAAGCCCATGAAGCCCAGCGTGTTATTCGGGTCGCCGCCTGTCGAGTTGATGGACCCGTCCGCCCAGCTGTCCGACAGTCCCATGATGCAGTTGGTGTCGTCGGTGTTGGCGTCGTTGAGGCGGGCCAGGACCTCGTAGGCCCAGTAGTTGCCGGTGGTCCAGATCAGGTCCCCGTCCTCGCGGCTGAGGTAGTGGTCCTCGCCGGCGCCCGGGCCGGCATCACCGCCGAGCCTCACGTAGGGCCCGATGAACCCGGCCGCGGGGGCCTGGACGGCGCACGTCGCCGCGCCCGTCAGGGTGTCCTGCCAGCCCTGCTCGCCGTCCGAGTAGGTATTGAAGCAGTGCTCGTAGACACAGAAGAGATGGGGCTCGCACCGGATGGCCAGCAGGGGCACCTGGGTCTGCCAGATGCTGTTGGCCGGACCGTGGTTGTCCTCGATGAAGGTGATGAGCCCGCGGGTCTGGCGGTATCGTACATCGAATGGCATGGTTCACTCCTCACGCTCACAGTGAATCGACTGCCCGCGTCAGCCCCTGACACCCAGAGGCCGCACGCCAGGATTTCCAATATCATACCACAACCTGTCCCTGTTGTGAATCGTCTGCCTGTTCTTCAGGAACTGCCGCTTCCGCCACAGCTCCTCAACCCGCTCCATCTCCTCAGCGATCTCGGCCCGCTCATCCGACCTCTCCGCAGCCAGGGCCTTCTGGGCCCGGTGCCTGTAACTCGTGCTGAACAAGTAAGCTAGACGACCCATCACCTGTTTTGAGAGCCACCGGGGCGGGAAAACGGCTGGGCCCAGGACAGCCAGCTCCTGGAACAGCGTGTGCTGCTCGTCGAGCCAGCAGCCCAGCACCCAGGTCTTCCGGTACCGGTGCCAGTAGGTCAGCAGGTCCGGCTGGTCCAGCTCCCGCCTCGCGTAGGACGTGAAGGGCGTGTCCTCGATCATGTGACGCTGGGGATCGACTGTGTGAACCCCCAACCCGATGGTCTGGGCTTCAGGCATGGCTGTCTCCTGACTGTCCCGAAACGCCGGTCTGTCACAAACAACGACCGACGTTTGTGACAAAAGCATGGGGGGCCCAACCATCCTTCGGTGGCGGACCCCCCACAGGTGATGGGCTTAGGACGATGCCGGGGAGGCTTCGGTCACGCTCGTGAACTCGATGCTCTGGGGCTGCTTGGCACCCCACTGGAGCATGGCTACGAACGGGGCCTCGGCCATGTCCGTCACCTTCGCGTTCGAGGTGTTACGGGTCGGCATCCAGATGCGGGTCGAACCCATCGCCGGAGCGACGAACTCGATGTCGTCGTCGAAGCCCTGCTCGGAGCCCACACCCGGCCGCTTGGGCGGATGGTACTCCTTGAGGTTGCCCTCCTTGGTCTTCAGGACGACGGCCACGCCAGACTGCATGTACCGGCTGGTCAGCCAGTCCAGCGTCATCGCATCGTTGACGAACACATCATCCATCTTCCAGCCGGGCCGGACCATCAGGGCCTGACCCTGCCGCTGGTAGATGCCCTGGCCATCCACGTTCTCCAGGTAGGCCACGCGGGCCATCCGGGTCGTCAGGAGAGTGTCCAGGTTGACGAGGTCGGTCCCACGCTCGTCGAAGAACTCCTCGATCTGCTCCATCAGCACCGCGTCCGTCAGGACAGCCGACAGAGCGATCGACTTGCTCTTGAGCCAGGGGACCGTGGTCGTGCTCAGGTTGAACACGTTGCCGCTGGTCGCGATCCAGGTAAACAGGCCATCCGCACCGTACCCGGCGGCCGGGGCCGAGGCGGAGCCGGTGCCGGGGTGGCTACCCGCGACCACAATCAGGTCATCCGTTGTCACGGTGGCCAGGTGGGTCACCGTCGAGTCCACAGACCCGATGGTGATGGTCTTGGCCACTCGGTCCACGTTGGTGATGACCCAGTTGGAGGCGGTGTTCAGCTTCGCGAAACTGGCACTGGCATCCAGGACATCGACCATCTGACCGATGTAGAGGTGAGCCAGGCGGGCATCCGTGACCGAGACGGTCCGGGTGTTCGTCCCGGAGGGAGTCGTGTCACTGGAGACCTTCGCGATAGCCTTGGAGCTACCGTCAGTGGTCTTGTTGTACCACGTGATCGCCTTCAGGTTCGAGACGTTCCGGGCCGAGCCGCCCATGATGTCCTTGACCAGGGTGACCAGCGTCGCATCGAGCCGGTCGGCCCGGGTCAGCTCAGGCGGCATCAGGATGGTGCCGTCGAGCATGGCCATCTGGAGGTACGTGTGGTGGTAACCAGGACTGGCCGCGTCCCCTACGGACGGGAACGTGGTCCCAGCCGACCACACACGGACCTGGGGCGTATGCGCCTCCACGTTGGACGTGGTTGGGCCCAGAGCGGTGGACCGCCAGCGGGCCGCGCCGGACATGCCGGTCTTCACGATATGCTTGATCTTGTAGTCCCGGCCGAGGGGGCCGTCACTACGGGAAACTCCACGAGAGGTCCGGACCATCCGCTTCCAGATGCCGTCGATCCGAGGGGCGGTCTCCATGACCGTCTTCGAGAACGTCTCGGCGATGACCTCATCAATGGAGACGATGATGGAGGCATACTCACCAGCCATCAGGTTCTCCTTTCAGAGCGAGAGTGTTGTCAGCCACACTGCCGTCTGAGGAGATGCCGGATCGGGAGGTTACCGTCCGCCTGCTGAGTGCTTCCGCACCTTCGAGACCAGCAAGTCAGAGAGGTAGGCCTCCATCTTGTCTTCGTACTCCGGGTCGTCCATCGACGGTCGCTTCGCGGGCTCCTTCGGTGCCATCGGAGTGGATAGGAGGTCCGTCGGCCCAGCTCCCAGACCGACCACGCCTTCGCCTTTCGGTCGGTCCATGAGCTTCATGTCCTTGGCGAACTGCCGTGTCTTCTGCACGACGTTCTGAAGGACCTCGGGCTCGTAGAACTTCCGGCCGCTCTGCACGTACGGGCCCAGGAAGTCGTAGGCCTGTTCCCGCAGGTGGGTCACCACCGGCGAGTCAGGGCCTTCCTGCTTGATAATATCCCCGAGAACCTGGTCCTTGTCAAGAGCCTCAGCCAGCGTCTGCATCATGGCCTGCTGAATCTCCTGGTAGTACCGCTGCTTCTCCCGGGTCATGCTGTCCTGAACCTCCGGGGGCAGCTTCTCGATGGGGATCGGTCCGTCGTCGTCGTCATCATCACCGCCAGCAGCCCCGCCGGTGGGGTCCTGGCCACTCGCCATCGCGGCATCGAAGTACTGCAATGCCTGCTCCTTGCTGTCGAAGCCCACGCGCCGCCAGAGCCGCCCGTAGGCATCACGGTCCCCCTGACGCGCCTTCGAGAAGTCATCCCAGGCTTGATGGTCCTCCGTGTAGGTCTGGACCACCTGGTCGGCATTCTCGTTCTTCTGGGCCAGCCGGACCAGCTCATCCTTGGTCACCTGGCGCTCCTGGCCACGGACCTTGATCGTGTAGAGCTGTTCCCCATCACCTGTTTTTGAGTCCCCAGTGCCGTCAGCGGCATTGGTCTGAGTGTCACCCTGGGTGGTCTGGGTGGTCTGGGTAGTCTGGTCCTCATTCGGATCGGGCATGATCGTCTCCTCGTCCGCTACAGGAAGTCAGCAGGTGATGGGATAGTAGCGGTGGCGTCCCATCAACCGAGTCCGGGGAGCTGCCCACCGGTGGGCAACCCTTGTTCTCCTCCTCCAGGCGGGCCTTGAGCCAGGGCCTTCTGGAGTTCATCTGCCATCTGAGCCGCCTGCTCCGGGCGTGGCATCTGGGGCGGCAGGACCCCCAGTTGCTGCTCGTAGAACTGCTTGCGCTTGGCGAAGGCGTCCCTGACCTCCGGGCTGGCCAGCTTGAACTCCGGTCGGCCCATGAACTGCTGGAGGACCGACAGGTGGACCTCGGGCATGTGGGCCACCGAGGACACGAAGCCGCCCGCCTTGGATTCATCCCAGGAGGACTGCTGCCCGTCGCCGAACAGCAGGATGTTCTCCAGGATCGCCGACCTGAAGTTCTGGTACTCTGCCTGGTTGACGATCGGGAAGTCCAGGTCCTCGCGGTAGGCCGTCATCCGGAACTGCATCGGCGTGCAGAGCCCCGCGGTCAGCATCTCAGCCAGCTCGGCCTTGCGGCCCTGCCCGAACTTGGGCAGCCGGTTCACGATGTCCAGTCTCACTTTATCGGGGTGGGGGATCGGGTTGTCGTCCAGCCCGATGGAGCCATCCGAGTTGAGCTTGATCCCTGCGACCGAGTCGTCCAGGGTCGTCAGGTGCAGGGTCTGGTTCCGATCGAAGTTGTACCGCATGTCCGCCTGGATCGCCCGGTAGATCGTCGTGAAGGCATCGGCGACCGACGCGGCCACCTTGATGAGGGGCGTCGTGGCGGTCTCGGTCAGCATCCCGATGGCCTGGGCCGAGTCTACGCGGCCGGGGGCTCCCCCGGTCAACATCTCGGCCTGGGCAAACTGGCGGTCGATCAGGGCCAGCAGGGCCTCCACGAACTTCCCGAACGTGTCCCCGAAGAACGTGGGGGCGATGTTGAATGGCTTCTCGTGGAACGGGGCTGTGTAGTCCGGCTCGTAGAACAGGACCCGCGGCTTGTTGGTCGCCCGCAGATCGTCCTCCTGGATGCCCATCCCCTGCGGGATGCACATGAACCCGAACATGTCCGCGTTCTCGATCTCGGTGAAGAGGTTCTCCAGGACCCGCTCGACGGCCATCCCGAGGCTCAGGGTCTGGGCCACGATGCCCCGGCTGTAGAACCCGCAGCCCGGGGACCGCTGGGCGATCCAGAACGGTATCAGCGGGCGGCCCTCGTCATCGGGCCGTGGGTAGGTCTGGTCCTGGTGGAGGTAGTCGCCCAACATCCGGCAATATCTGGAGACCTCGCGGCGGGGGCCCAGGCTCCAGGTTTCGAGGAGCCGGACCATCTGCACGTCTTCCCTCTCGGCGTTCTTGGAGGTATCCTTCTCGTAGGTCTCGCCCTGGGACGCCCCGATCGTGGTCGAGATGCCCCCAGTGATCTCGGTGCCGGGGAAGTTCTCGGAGCTGCCGCCCTTGGAGGCACCGGGGCTGACTGTCACGATCCCCATCTTAGACCAGTCCTTCGAGCCCCGCTGGGGGACCTTGAGGCCCATCACGTCAGTCAGCCAGGCCAGGGGGACCCATCGGTCACGCTGGAGGGCCTGGAGCTTATCGAGGTCCTCGACGCCCGAGGGGGTGGCCAACAGCTCCCAGGGTGGGATGATCTCGGGCTCATAGACCCGGCGGACGGTCCCGTTGGTCTGCTGCTCCGCCCGGACCGTCATCCCGATCCCACACATCCCGTACTTGGCCAGATAGCTGAAGAGGGTGTCCTTGATGGAGTCCCAGAACCAGGCCCCCGTCGCCTCGTCCAGGGCGACCTTCGAGATCGAGGCGTCCCGGACCGCATCGAGGCCCAGGACCCGCGGCTTGGCCGCAGGCTTCACATCGACCCGCATGAGCTGGCCCAGCTCTAGGTTCACGTTGCGGAGCAGGGGCTCGAACTTGAAGTTCATGTGCCCGGTCTGATCCTGGTACATGACCTCGACGGTCCCGGCGGCGTAGTTGATCCCCTGGAACTCACGGGCCCCCTGGAGGTAGTAGTGGGCCACCACCCATTCCGGGACGTGCAGGTTCCGGAGCCGGAGCGCCGCGTCACGGTACTCCTTGAGGGCCGTCGCCACGGACGGGCCCGACTTCGGTAAAGTCATCTTGACCATCGACGGCTCCTCGTTAAGCTCCCTTTACCTACCCGGCTCAAAGTACTCATCTTGCCCGTTAGCGTACCTAGTTTACCCATTAGAGTACTTATTTTACCCATTGGCTTACTCATTGAAATCTTTTGCACGAATGTTCCCCGCTTTGATACGAACGCCGGAAGTTTTCGATTCCGGCAGGTCATTGGGCTCCTCGTCCGGGCGTTCCGGGGGCATGAAGCTACAGAGGTCCCCCAACCCCTTAATCGCGGCTCCGTGTGCCCGCTGGTTGGCCTGGGCGATCTTCAGGAGGGCCAGCACCCGCGTCAGCTGGTACTGGTAGTCCTGAGCGTGGGCCAGCTGCTGGCGGAGACTCTGAAGGCAGGCATGGATCGACCAACAGGCAAAGACTGTCAGGGCCACCACGACCACCATGCCAAGTGCGATCAGCTGTGTCATTGGTCTCACCTGAATATGGATTTCCGTGGGCCACTCCTGGTCAGCAGGTTCGCCCGCTTCCGACGAGCAGCCTCCACTCGTTCCTTGTGCTTCTCCAGGGCCGCAACGGCCAGGTCCACCGGGATTTCCGAGGCGCTCAGGGCCATGATGGCCTTGGCCCCTGGAGTCCCGGGCATATCCAGTTTACCAGATTTCAGGACTTCGAGGGGGTCCCGCTCGTCCTCTGTGATACCGACCGAGTCCCGGTGGGGCTTCGCCCGGACCAGGAACTGGGGCATCCCAAGGACCGCATCCACCACATCATCGTGCCGCAGCAGCGAGAGGTCCGGGGTGAACAGCTCCGTCTGGCGGTACAGCTCGCTGAACGGCCACTTGCCCTTCAGGTGCATCGGGTACTTGATCCGGCCGGTCCCGAACCGCCAGCGGGACTGGTCGATCCGGTCACCCTTCTCCAGGTGGGGCGGCCACTTCAAGGAGACCACCCGGGGGTAGTAGCCCTGGTACTTGGCCGCGAACCGGACGCTCTCGGCTGCGATCCGGTCCACCACGTAAATCTGGTCGCCGACCGACTCGATGCCCACGGCCTTCACCCGCCACTTGGCGGCCAGCTCCCAGAGCTTCAGGGAGAGGTCCCGCTTCCGCTCGACCCACAGGTCCAGGACCCACAGGCAGTTGTTCGTGTCAAGGCCCCAGACCGACAGGACGCCGAAGTCGGAGTCGGGCCCCTCGGACCGGGTCGGGTCATGGGTCATGTAGCGGTGCATCTTCGAGACCGCTTCGCCGAAGGGCTGCTCTTCCCGATTGTAGCTCGGGATGCCCTCATTGTTCGTCGTCATGCTCCAGGTGACCAGCTTCGCCTGCGAGCTGAGCGGCCGGGAGGAGTAGGCCTCGTCGATCTCCTCCACCATGTACTGGTCCGTCTGGGGATGGAGCGCCAGGGTGCGGGATGATCCGCTGCCCGGGTTGTTCCGGAACTCACTCTCGTAGGGGCCCACGCCCAGGCGCTCGCGCCAGGAGTCCAGGACCTCCCGCGGCCACTTGTCCGGCCAGAGCAGTTCGCCATTGTCACCCTCCGCGGCGAAGATCACCCGGTTGAAGAACTTGAAGCGTGGGTCCTCTCCCTGGCAGATCGTGAACAGGAACAGGCGGCGGGCCACCAGGGTCCCGATGATGAAGATGCCGCAGCCCTGCTCAAGCATCGGCAGCCAGACGCTCATCAGCTTCGCCTTGAACTGGTCTGTCAGCTCCTTCTGGGCGTCCGCCTTGTCCTCCTTGACCTCCGGGTCGTGCTCCACGTCGTCCAGCACGATCAGGTCCGGGCGCTCGCCGCGGGCCCGGCCCTTGATGGGCAGCCCGATCAGCTCTGAGCCGTTGGACAGCTGGAGGTTCATGGTCGAGAACATCCCCTCGCCGCGCTTGGGGGCCAGCTCCCCGAAGTCATCATAGAGGCGCTGGTTGTTCAGGACCTGCCACCGGATGTCCGAGATGTACCGCTGGACTCGGGCCTGGGTCGATGAGCAGTAGAGGGTCGTGAACCGCCTGCGGCCGATGGCCCCGAGCATCTGGATTTCCTTGGCCATCGTCGTCTTGGCGGAGGCACGCGGGGCGGCGATCGCGTTGGACGAGTACCGCCCCGCCCAGTAGACCATCTGAGCATGGAAGGGGGGAGAAGGCAGCTTCCGCTTGTAGAAGCCGCCTCCCTCCCAGTCCAGGTAGTGGCCCCGGAAGAAGCTCCAGGCGGCCACCAGGTCCTCCGGTGAGAGAATCTGGGCCTCGATGACGTTGCGGCGGGCCAGCCGCTGACCCCCGGCCGTCAGGTCCGGGTAGTCGACAGGCAGCGGCCACAGATCGTTACCCTCACGCGGGAACCGGATCGGCATGGTTAGGGCTCCTTGATGTGGAGGGAGTGCAGGGCCAAGTGAAGCCGGGGCGGCACGGGCGGGCTGAAGCTGAGCGTGACATCGCGTTTCAGCTTCGGGTGCCGTATCTTGAGGAAGAGCAGCTCATAGTTCAACATCGTCCGGCCCACGTGGAGGACCCCTTGGTCGTCCGCAAGGATCAGGACCGGGTACTTGACGTCCGGATTGACCTGGTCCGACTCGTAGACTGAGCACATGACTTCGGCCCGGTTCAACGGCTCACCATCCAGAGTCAGCTGGACCCCGTAGCTGTGGAGCTTGGAGTCCAGCGTCTCGACGTGCCGGTAGACCACTTCGTCCATCATGGGTGTTACTCCTTGGACCGCCGCAGTTTGAGGTAGGCCAGGGCTTCGCGGCACTGGTCGTTGTCGGCGCTGGCCAGGGCGTTCTCAATCAGGTCGAGGTCCAGGTTGCCCCGGACGCCCTTGTAGGACTTGTCGAAGAGCACCTCGTGGAGGGCCATGAAGCCCAGGTGGATGCTGGCCCACCGGAACAGGATGTCGTGAGAGGGCTCCACAGGCGGCTGGCGACTCAGGAACTCCACGAGGGTGGTGAGCACGGCATCGTCGGCGACCAGGGCCTCCAGGCGCTGCTGGGCCCGCTCCCAGGCCGTCCAGTAGGCCGTGACGGGCCGCATCCCGAGCAGGCGCTGCTTGATCCGGAAGTAGCGGTCAGCCTTCCAGACCTTCATGTCCTGACGGAACTGGCCGACGGCTTGATCCGATCGGCTGGGCCCATCACCTGTTTTTTGGAGTCCGGGTTGCGGAGATTCCGCCGCCTCCGAGGTCCTTGTCGGGCGGGGCGTGGAAGTAGGTCCCTTTGCCTTGGGCTTCCGCTTCCGGGGTGCCTTCTTCTGATTCTTGGCCTTCGGGGCAGGGTGTTGCGTGTTCGCTGTCATTCGAGTCTCCTGGTGGGGGTAGGGCAGGGGCTTCGAGCACTTCCGAGGAGCCCTGGGATGATTCCAGGAGTCGCTCGGTGGCGGACTGAGCCCCGGCCACAACGTCTTGAATCTGGGTCAGCGTGATCTTCGTGCCATCCTCGGCCGTCTTGGTCACCCGGCCCTCGCGGGTCTGGATGACGCCCGCCTGCCGCAGGGTGTCCCGGGCGGTCTGCTGGAGGCGATCCCAGGCGGCGATCTTATTGCGGTGGGCGGCGTTGGGGTCACGCATGATCCCGATGAGCATCTTGATCCCTTCGGCGTTGTCAAGGCCTGTTTCGTGGAGGACCTGGATCACGGACTCCACGGAGGCGAACGAGAGCAGCTCCCCGATGGCGGTGGGGTCCAGCGACTTGGCAGGCTCGACCCCTCGGGACACGCGGTCCAGGGCATCGACGGGCTGGTCGTCCTCATGGAACGAGTACCGGGTCGGGGAGTTCATCGTGGGCACGGTCAGTCTCCAAGGGCCGACTGGAGGAGCCGCTGGGCGTAGGCGATCTCGCTCTCCTCGGCCTCACGGGGCGGCAGATCGGCCAGAAGCTCGTCGGTCGGATCGGGCAGGTTTGGAATGGGTTGGGGGTCCCTGGCAGGCTTCGGGGCCTCCTGGGGGGCAGGAGCACGGAAGCCCGGGCAGTCGATCTGGGTGTCGCAGGTGCCGAGGGCCCGGCCCAGGATGAGCCCGGCTTCCCGGCAGGCCGCCCGGCTGTCCTGGCGGGCCTGGGCCTTGAGGGCTTCCCAGGTTTCAGGGGTGACGATGATGGCCTTCTTGATGTCGTTGGCCGCAAGTTTCGGGGGCATGGGGGTCTCCTAGATCAGGTTCGCGTAGTCGGAGCCTTCACGGGGGCGGCTCCGCGGGTAGGGGCTTCCGGTGGACAGGGGGACCGAGTAGTTGGCCGCCTTGATGGCGGCGATACGTTCCTGGAGGAGCTGGTCCAGGAAGAGTTCGAGGGCGTGGGTCTGGGAGACGCCCCAGGCCTTGGCGCACCGGGTCATGTACTTGAGGTGGGGGGCCCGGACATTCAAGGAGGTCTGGAGGCGGGGTCCGGGGACCGGGGCTGGCTGGGGCAGAACCTGGACCCGGGGGGTGACGCCCTTGAGGCACCAGGCCAGCATGTCGGACAGGCTGGTGACGGGTTCTTCGCCCGGGGCGGGGCGTTCGAGCGGGCCGTGCAGGAAGGATTTCAGGGGCAATTTCGCGAGGCTCACAGTGACATACATCGGCGTCTCCTTTTTGTAGCCTGTCAGAGTATAGCATGGGGTCAACTGGATGTCAAGTCGGTTACTTCTTGGAGTCCCGCACCCTCGATTCTGGGCCAAAAATGAGGGTTGGGCACGTGACCAAACGCCTTTTGCAGAAACGGCATCGGTTAAGTGGCTGGAAAACCTGGGTTTTTTGAATTTCAGTTCCAGGG